>Ga0315282_10017656_pt1 | contig 10280 bp, 9 predicted proteins | sample YL17G07_20_MG_FD_203693 | JGI IMG/M metagenome (GOLD analysis project Ga0315282, IMG submission 203693) | Sediment microbial communities from Yellowstone Lake, YNP, Wyoming, USA - YL17G07_20 | ecosystem: Environmental > Aquatic > Freshwater > Lake > Sediment | place: USA: Wyoming | collected... | reverse complement strand
TTCTCCACGGATTCCGATCCGTCATGGTTCTCTTCATCTCCAACAGTCGAATCAACACCTGCTCCATACGTAAGGGGCGCCGCGGGGACGCCCGGCGGCCCCGGCGCACTCATTCCTTTGCGCATTCGGAGGTCAATTTGAAGGCGTCAATACCACTGCCCGACGCCACATCCACGCGATGGTCCTCTTTCGGGCAGCCGCGGCGCTTGAGCGTCGCGAAGTTCCGCCCGGGGAGCAGTTCCAGAGCCACGGTGCCATCCTCCAGGGTCTCGCCCTTGACGTTATCCAGCACCGTGCCGCTCGACCAGATGACTTCGAGTGAGACTCCGCCGAGCGGCCGGCCGCTGCTATCCATCACTCGAAGGAGCACGGGTTTGTGCAACAGGTACTGCGGTTCGTAAATCTCCTTGGGAAGCAACACGAACTCGATCGTGCCCGCAGGCGCCGCAGGCGTCAGGGAAAGATGCCGAAACACCGTCGTGTCTTCGCTGAGTTCCGGTCGGCGCGCCGTCACCCAGTAATCAACGCCCAGGGGCAGATGGGTGAACGAGAAACGGCCTTCGGAATCCGTCAGCAGTTGGTCCACCAAGTGGTCTTCGGGGTCGGTGAGTGAGACCAGCGCGCCGTAGAGCCCACGCCCCTGCGCGGCGAGCACTGTGCCGGCCACCGACCCCTCACCGACTGGCGGCTGGAGTTCAATCTCGATGGTGTTGCTCGTGACTTCCCCTTGCCACAGTTCCACGCCCAGAACCCTCTCGATTTCCGCGGCGTTGGGGTATGTGGCCCGGTAGGTGACAGCCAAGCGATAGCGCCCCCAGAGAGGTGTGCCTTCGCCGTGCGTCCCGGTGCGAGCGGGAACAACCTTCAGTGTGGTCTTCTCCGTGTAGTCGTCGCCGGGCGCAAGTCGTACCAATTTCGGGCGAGGTAGGCCGACACTCTCAAAAACCCGGCCTGGCACGGGAGCTGAGATTTCCGGCGACGCCGTCGCGCGGATAGGTTCCAGGCGCGCCTCCAGGCTGGACCCTTCGCGGGTCTCGCTGCGCACACGCCGGTAGAGCCACAGAGGCGCTCGTCCCGAGTTGTGGAGGTGCAGAGTTAGCCGCGCCGGATAGGGTGCGGTAACCGTCGGCTGCTCCGTCGAGATCAAGAGCTTCAGGACGTCAGCAGCAGGGTCCGCGGGGCGGGCTGTACCCGCCTCTGTGAGCAGCACCAGCAGTAAAGGGGCAAAGTAGCGCATTCTCAGGCGAGGCGGCAAATCACGGCCGGTAGCAATCCTTCGCTGAACGCTGACGATCACGTTCGATAACCAGTTGAAGCCCGCTGCTGTCACGTCGGTCGTTCACACCGCCCGCAGGATCAAACATTTCAGGTAATGAGTTTCCGGCACGGTGAGCAGGATGGGATGGTCGCGGGACTGCGTGCGGCGTTCCACCACCATGACGGTCCGATGGGCGTCGAGCGCGGCGGAAGCGACAACTTCGAGCAGGTCCGGTTCGCTGACGTGGAACGAGCAAGAGCAGGTGATGAGGTATCCGCCGGGGTTCAGGATTTTCAGCGCCCGCAGGTTCAACTCTTTGTAGCCCCGCAGGGCTGACTCGCGGCTCGACTTCTGGCGCGCAAAGGCCGGCGGATCCAGCACCACGGTGTCGAAGCGCCGGCCTTCCTGGTCGGCGGCCTTCAGGAAGTCGAAGCAGTTGGCCTCCTGCCACGCGATGTTCGCAATGCCATTTAGCTCCTGGTTGCGCCGCGCCAGCTTCAGGGCTTCGGCGGAGGTTTCGACGCCCAGGACGGCTTCGCACTGGCCGGCCAACGCAATGCTGAATGCTCCCGTATAAGCGAAGCAGTCGAGCAGGCACCCGCGCGCGTATTGCCGCGCGGCGCCGCAGTTCTCTCGCTGGTCGAGATAGCCCCCGGTCTTCTGCCCGTGCTTCAGGTCGTAGCAGAACTTCATGCCGCGTTCCTCCACCACGATCTCGCTGACGTCCTCGCCCGCGAGGACGCCGACTTGTTCCGGCAATCCTTCCAGGCGGCGGACCGCCGCGTCGTTGCGCTCCAGGATGGAGAGCGGCGTGAACTGCTCTTGGAGAATCTCCACCACGGTCGGCTTCAAACGCTCCATGCCCTGGCTGAGCGTCTGGAGGACAAAGCATTCGGCGTAGCGGTCGATGATGAGAGAAGGAAGCAGGTCGCCTTCCGCCGCCACTAGGCGGTAGGCGCGCGCCCCCTCGACCACCTGCTCGCGGAACGCGGCGGCGGCGCGAATCCGCTCGGCGAGGAAAGCGTGGTCAAAGGGCCGGCTCTCGCGCGTCAGCAGCCGCAAGGCGATTTGCGACTCGCTGCTGTACAGCGCCTGCCCCCAGAAACGCTTCTTGCGGTCCACGACACGAACGACGGCACCCGGCTCGGGGCCGGAGTCACCCGCGACGTCGGCGCGGTAGATCCAAAGGTGGCCGGAAAGGATCCGCTCGATGCCTCGTGGCCCGATGGTTACGGCGGGCGAGCTCATGCGCTCACTTTATCACAGGGCGGGTTCGACTCGCGCAGGGCGAGGCGGAAGCAGCCCCGCTAGTCGCATCGGCAGGAAGGCCTCACGAGCGGAACTGTTGAGCTCCGCCCGCTCAAAACCTCTTCCCGTTCTGCCGCCAGGGACAACGAACCACTGACCACAGACAACAGACAATCTTCATTGATACAATTCCCGGGCAATGCTGCTTCAGGACTTCGATTATCCGCTCCCGGCCGAACTGATTGCCCAGCGGCCACTCCGCGAGCGCGACGCTTCGCGGATGATGGTGCTTGACCGTGCCAGCGGGATTTTCCAGGACCGCGCGTTCCGCGAGCTCCCTCAGTTCCTCAGCCCCGGTGATCTGCTGATCTTCAACAACACCAAGGTGTTTCCGGCGCGGCTGCTCGGCCGGCGGCGGGGCATCACCGCACAGAAAATCAGCGAGCGCAATCCTGCAGCACGCGAGTATCTGAGGGCCGAGGTCGAGTTGCTCCTGACCCGCCAGGAGAGCGAAGACGTCTGGCAGGGCCTGGTGCATCCGGGACGCAAGGTGCGCACGGGCGAGATACTCGTCTTCGGCGGTGGCGAGCTCGAGGCGGAAGTGATCGGGCGCGGCGAGTACGGCGTCCGACGCGTCCGCCTGCGCGCCCGCGAGGGTTCGATCGACGCTGCCATCGATCGGCTGGGGCACGTGCCGCTGCCGCCCTACATTCGCCGTCCGGACGAGCCACCCGACCGCGAGACTTATCAGACCGTGTACGCGAAAGTCCGCGGGGCCGTGGCCGCGCCCACCGCAGGCTTCCATTTCACGGCGCGCGTTCTGCAAGAGCTTGCCGACCGCGGCATCGAATCCTGTGAGATCACGCTCCACGTCGGGCTGGGGACGTTCCAGCCCGTCCGCACCGAGCGCGTCGAAGAGCACAAAATGGAAGCTGAACGGTACGAGATCTCGGAATGCGCGGCGGCGGCGATCAACCGCGCCCGCGAGGAAGGTCGCCGCGTCGTCGCCGTGGGGACGACCTCAGTGCGCACGCTCGAGTACGTGGCCCGCGAACACGGCGGGAGAATCATTCCTGGGCGCGGTGAGGCAGACTTGTTCATCTTTCCCGGTTTCCAGTTTCAGATGGTTCGCGCCCTGCTCACCAATTTTCATCTTCCCAAGTCCACTTTGCTGATGCTGGTGTGCGCCTTCGCGGGTAGAGACCTGGTCCTTCGCGCCTACCAGCACGCGGTCGCGGAGCACTACCGCTTCTACAGCTACGGCGACTGCATGCTGATCGTGTGATACCGCGCTTAGCCTGCCGTTACTCCCAGCGGACGCGCACGCGGTACTTCAGGATCGATTCTCCGTTGGCGGGCACGGGCACGGTGAACTGCGCCGCGAAAGCCGCGGTCTTGTCCCACTTGAAGGTTGATTCCAGGATTCTCCAATCGCCGCCGATGGGCTCGTTCACCAGCACCGTGATGGGTTCCGGCTTGTGGTTTCGCAGGGCAATTTCAAATGCCATCTCGTAGCTGCGCGGGCCGAGTGCCTGGTAATCGGTCTGTTTCCTTTCGGCCACGACGTCGAAGGCGTTGCCGATGTACAGATCCAGCGTCTCGTCCTTGGGCGTGTGCTCGATGCGGTCCTCGCCCACAAACTGGACGCGGCCTTTGGAATCACCCTGGTAAACACGCACCGTACCCGCGGGCAGAGGCATGCCGAGCGAGTTGGCCTCGGCATTCTTGAACTTGAGGCGGACCTTCACCGGGTCCTTGAACGGCTGGCCGGGGCGTTGGGCGTTGTGGTAGTAGAATTGCTGCCCATCCACCTCAAACACTTTATCAATGTGGATGCCGGTGGAGGAGAGCAGGCTGATCTGCTTGGTCTCGTTGTTCTGGAGATTGGTGCGGCGTTCGAGCGTGTAGAGGTGGTACTCGGAGATGCCCTCCTCGGCGAACTGGGGCGCTGCGGCTTCCGCGGCCTTCATCGCCATCACGCGATTCATTACACGCGGCTCCTGGTAAACGCGGTGCAGTTCGCCGGCGACGAGTTGGAGCAGAGCGTTCTTGAAGGCTGTCCCGCTCTGGTTAACGATGGTGACCCAGCCGTTCAGGTCCGCGGCCTTCTGGTCGGGGCCGAGCGTGAGCACGTAGTCCGCGTTCCAGTTCACCTGGTTGGTTAAGTACGACGCCTCCAGGGTCTGCTCGCCCGCGCGGCGATTATCCAGCAGCCAGACAAGCGTCGGCTTGCTGTAAAGGTTTTCCGGAAGGTCGGGAAAGACGTAGCGGTCCGCGCCCATGCCGGTGATGATTTCGTTCCCCACCTTCCACACAGGGCCTTCGTTGTAGGCGAGCAGCAGGGCCTTGACGGATTCCTCCCTCGTCGTGTTGTTCTCGGTCCGCAGGCGGATCAGCGTCAGTTCTTTTCCCACGTACTTCTGGAGGAGCTTCTGGGGGCTCAGCAAGTCGTACTCGTAGTTCTGTTCGAGCACTGTCAGCTCTTTTGGTGCGGTCAGCGAAACGATGTGGACAGTCACCGGGTTGACCGCAGCGGCGATGTCCATGAAGCGCAAATCCACCGTGCCGACGGAGAGTTGCAGCCGGCGCACGTCGCGCACCAGCGCAATGTTAGAGTTGTAAACCGTAACGGCGAGATCCCTCTGGTCCGTCTCCGTTGAGGTTTGGGCAGTCTGCGCCACGGCCCGGGGCGCGAAAGCCAGCACCGCCAGAGCCAGCGTCGAGGCCAGCCGACGAGCAGCGTGTGAGTTCAACATAGCGCACCTTCCGGATTCGAGATTCCATCCTTATGCTCCTAGAACGCTCAGCCTAGACCTTCTTGCAGAAGAAATAAAGCGGGTGATGCCATAAGGTTCTGGCGCCATTCTGTCGCGGCGGTGTCCCCACCGCCGGCTCAGCGAAACATTCCTGCAAGCCCCCGGCCCGGCTCCGTTCTCCTTACGAACGCGGCCCAGGGCTTTCGAGCCCGGGCTGAGAGCTTACGGAGGTGGAAGATGAAAAAGGATTGGGGGCTATACGCAGTCCTGGCACCGCTTCTCCTGGTGACGCCGCTCATGGCGCGGGTCATTTTTCCGCGGCCCACGCCGCTTCCCAAGGGAACCGGGGTGGGAGAGTTCCGGCAAAGCTGGAGGGTGCTCGAACCCATCACGCGACGCAACCTTAGTATCTATCCCGTGATCTCGAGCCTCGCCGCAGACACATCAGCATTTCTCACTTTGGACGAGGGCTTGGCTTCGGGCTCCGTCCGCATTCTCGAAAGGGGGCAGGTGGAAAGCGCCCTCTACCGGCGGCGCAATCCCGAACGCTGGCCGGGGCAACAGGAGCCGTGGGGCGGCGGGGCCCGTGTGAACGAACTCGCTCTGGTGAACGATTCCTCCCGGCCGTTGATCTTGCTGGCCGGCGAGGTCGTTTCGGGCGGAAAGCAGAACCGGATTATCGGCGCCGACCTTGTGGTACCGCCCAAGAGCGAACCGCTGCCCTTGACTGTTTTCTGCGTCGAGCACGGGCGCTGGTCGGCCGGAGGCGGAGCGTTTGGTGCCGCGAAGGCGATGGCCCATCCGGAGATTCGCAGGCAGGCCCAGGTACACAAGAGCCAGCAGGGTGTTTGGGAATCCGTGGAGCGGGCGGCCTCCGGCCTTGCCGTGGCTTCCCCGACGCAAGACTACGCGGGCGTGTTGAACACCCCGGCCGCCAAGCGGCGAGTGGAGGAAGTGGCGGCGTCCATCGAGGGGGAATACGAGCGCGAACTGCGCGACCAAATCCGGGGGCGGGGCACCGTGGGCGTGGTCGTCGCCATCAATGGCCAACCGGTCTGGAGCGATGTCTTCTCCAGTCCCGACCTCTTCTGCAAGTACTGGCCGAAGCTGCTGCGCTCTTATGTGATGGAAGCGGAGAGTCGGGGGTGCGGATTCGACCAGTCGGGTGGGGAACGCAAGATGTTCGGAGTGCCCGGAGTGAAGCAGGCGGAGACGTTCCTCCTCGAAGACCGCGGGCGCGTGAATATCAAGATGGAACCCGCCGCCTACCGTCGCACGGAGATTTCTTCGGGCGACTACCAGATTGTGGCCCTGGAGGCGGTGGGGAAGTCTGAGGACTCAGGGCTGCTCATCCACTACAACAAGATGGAGCAGGACTAGAAAGGCATTCCGCGCCGCACCTCACTGCAGGGGCGAGGCTAGACTCGCCCCTGCTTTCATTATGAGCCCCACAGCAGATTGGCCGCCCGGCTAACGAAAGGCCGCAACGATTTTCTCAAAATTCACGTCGTCGAATTCGTGCGAGACCCAATCCGCGTGGCGGAGCTCTTCCCGCAGGCGGCTATGAGCCAGGGCCAGGCATCTCATCCCCGCGGCATGAGCGGCAACCACGCCCAGCGGCGCGTCCTCGATGGCCAGGCACTCGGCGGCAACGAGAGGCGCTTGCCGAAAGGCGGACAGTTGCTGAAGCCTCCCGAGCGCCTTGAGAAAAACCTCCGGGTCGGGCTTGGAGCGCTGGCAGTCGTCGGCGGTGGCTAGCACCGAGAATTTCTTGCGCAGGCCGAGTTTCTCCAGAAGGTGTTCGATTTCCACCCGCAGGCTGCCGCTGGCGATGGCCAGCGGGAACTGCGCTGCCACCTTTTCGACGAACTCAACTGCGCCCGGTATAGGGGGGAGACCGTTGCGGATCACCTCCTGGTAAGCGCGGAACTTCCAGGCGAGGAGTTCTTCGCGCCGCTGGTCGTCCAGGGGCTGGCCGTGGCTCACAAAGAGGTGCTCGACCAAGCCTCGGTCATCGAGCGCCAAGTAGTTCAGGTAATACTCATCTTCGCTGACCGTCCAGCCCTCTTGGGCGGCCATCTCCTGGGTGAGCTTGAAGATCAGGGGCTCGCTGTCCACCAGGACGCCGTCGAAATCGAAGATGATGGCACGCAGCAAGTGTTTGGGCTCCGAGAGATTCCTGGGGCGCGAGGCGCTGTGCCCCGCCGACGACGGTGCAATCCAACCGCGTGAAAAGCCCGCTATGATACACTGGGAATTTGCGGCGTGGCAAGGCGCGCAGGCAGAGAATTGGCCCAGGGGCGGCGTTTGGTTGACGGAACTTCAGGGGGCGCATCCAAACATCAGGGTCGCCTGGGGAGTCAGAGACGATGACGCAGGGACTCAGCATTCCTCTGGCGTTTGTGGCCGGCGTGGTCTCGTTCCTGTCACCCTGCGTGCTGCCCTTGGTACCCGGGTATATCTCGATGCTGTCGGGAGCCTCCATCGAGGAATTGAAGGCCGGCGCCGGCCGAGCGCTCGTGGCCCGCGTTTTTCGCAACTCGATTGCTTTCGTGCTGGGCTTTTCGGTGGTTTTCGTAACCTTGGGCGCCTCAGCCACCACCGTGGGACGTTTCCTGGTTGCGCAGCGCGTAGTCTTCAACCTTGTGGCGGGCATTATCATCGTCATTTTCGGATTGCACCTGACGGGCTTGGTGAGGATTCCGTTCCTGTACCGCGCGGCCAGAGTGAATACAGGCGCGCCGCGGCGCGGGTTGGTGGGGGCGTTCGTTTTGGGCTTTGCGTTTGCGTTTGGCTGGACCCCGTGCATCGGCCCTATTCTCGCAGGCATCCTGGCGCTGGCGGCCATGCGCGACATGGTTTTCCAGGGGATGTTCCTGCTGGCGGTTTACTCGGCGGGGCTGGCGATTCCTTTCGTGCTGACGGGCCTAGGTCTTAGCCAGTTCCTGAGGTTTTACGGAGGCTTTCGCAAGCACCTGCGGGCTGTGGAAGTGCTCTCCGGAGTGCTCCTGATTGCCATTGGTGTCCTGATGGCCTTTAACAAGCTCGGCACGCTTTCTGGCTATCTGAGCTTTCTCAATCGCTTCACGCTTTGAGAAGCGCTGTCAGCCATCAGCCGTCGGCGGTCAGTCCGTGGGGAACTTCGGCTTGCAGAGAGCTTACGGCTGTTGACGAGACTGGAGAGGATTTGCATCCAATTTTGATCGATTTCGGCCCACTGCGTTTGCCGACCTATGGGGTTCTGCTGGTCACAGCCCTGATCACGGCGCTGTACTGCATTGTGCGTCAGGGACGCCGCGAAGGGCTGGACAGCGGGCGGTTGCTCGATTTCAGCACCTGGCTGATTGTGGTAGGTCTGGTTGGCGCCAAGGTGCTGATGGTTCTGACCGACTGGAGATACTTCTGGCAGTATCCGGGAGAACTGCTGAGTTGGACGACACTGCGCGCGGGAGGCGTCTTTTACGGCGGCTTCGTCGCCGCCACCTTTTTCGCGCTATGGTACACGCGGGTTCATCGCCTGCCGGTCGGGAAGGTTTTCGACGTGTATGCGCCCGCCATCGCGCTGGGGTTGGGCATCGGGCGACTGGGCTGCTTTACGGCGGGGTGCGATTACGGAAAGCCAACAACCTCGTTCTTGAGCGTGATCTTCACCGATCCCTTCAGCCACGAAGTGGCGGGGACGCCGCTGGGCATTCCCTTGCACCCCACGCAGATTTACGAAGCCTTGGCGACGTTTCTGATCTTTGGGATTCTCGTGTGGCGCTACCGCCACAAGAGTTACGACGGCCAAATCTTCTGGCTGTACCTGGTTCTGTACGCTGTAGCCCGTTTCTTCATCGAGTTTCTGCGCGGAGACGAAGACCGCGGGTTTGTTTTTCACCATCTGCTGTCCACGTCGCAGTTCATTGCGCTGCTGGCGCTGGGGACGGCCGCGGGCTTGACCTTCTATTTCCGAGGTCGCCCGAGGGAGGGAGGCTGGGCTGGCCGCGGCGCGCGTCCCTGAGGCAAAGCGTGCGCGAAGCTGAAGGGCTTCCTGTAGCGGCGCGCTGCGTGTCCCGGCTCGCCGTGGAGGAGCGCCCTCAAGTTCAGTGCTCCGGGCTTTTGGGGTGAGGAGAGTGAGTCTGTGAAGCAAGGCAAAGTGCTGGCGGGCGCCCTGCTGGCCGTGCTGCTGGTGATAGGCCTTTACTTCGTCAACCGGTACTGGATTGCACCCGCGACGCAGCGTGCGGGGAAGCTCACCGGCGATCGGCCCCTGGCCCCGCCGTTTTCGCTCCTCGACCTGAACGGCCGCGAGCTGGAACTCGCCGACCACAAAGGCAAAGTAGTGCTGCTGGATTTCTGGGCTACCTGGTGTGGCCCCTGCCAGATTGAAATTCCGGGCTTCGTGAAACTCCAGGAACGCTACCGTGACCAGGGCCTGGTGATGATTGGCATTTCCCTTGATGACACCCCGGAGCCCGTGCGGGAATTCTATCGTGAATACCGGATGAACTACGCCGTGGCTATGGGTAACGATAAGATTAGCGAGGTTTACGGCGGCATCTTCGGCCTGCCTACTACTTTCCTCATCGGCCGAGACGGCCGCATCTATTTCAAGCATATGGGGGCCACGGCTATTTCCGACATCGAAGAGGAGATCAAGGAATTGCTCGCGGCTCAGGGCGCTGGGGAAGCGGCGGGGTTCAAGCCAGCCGCGAGCGCCGGGCCGGCGGGTCAAGGGAATCAGAGGACCGGGCGTCCGTGATAGTCGGTGGAATAACGAGGCCCTGATGATTGGACAACTTCAGACCATGGAAAGGAGCAGACCTTTTGATATGCGACGAATCGCTTTGAGCTTGGTGGTGGCGTGCCTGCTGACCGGCGCAGTCCGAGCGCAGGATTCTCCCCCCGTGGTGGAAGTACGGACGGTCGAGGCGACGGAGGGCGTCCATCCCGGTTCGAGCCTCCAAGTGGCGGCGGTGGCCCGGATCGCTCCCGGGTTCCACATCAACGATCACAAACCGACCCTCGACTACTTG
>Ga0315282_10017654_pt1 | contig 10281 bp, 11 predicted proteins | sample YL17G07_20_MG_FD_203693 | JGI IMG/M metagenome (GOLD analysis project Ga0315282, IMG submission 203693) | Sediment microbial communities from Yellowstone Lake, YNP, Wyoming, USA - YL17G07_20 | ecosystem: Environmental > Aquatic > Freshwater > Lake > Sediment | place: USA: Wyoming | collected... | reverse complement strand
TTCCTCAAGCCCACCGGTAAGGATAACTCCTAGGGAGCTTCGATTTCTCATAGCTTTCACCTCCTGGGTGGAAGCTTACTACAATCTGACTAGCTTTGCACCTGAAGGCTTACTCACGGATTAGGGTACGAGAGATTATGGAAATCCTCGAGCTCGCAGGCATCGGGCGCCTTATGGGTGACGAAGTCATTCTGGAAGACCTGGGCTTAAAACTAGTTCAGCTCTTACCTACCGGAGTAGCCCTAATTTCGGAAGAATTTCGAAGGCCCGCCGAGGAAGTGCGTGGTGCTATATGTATTGCGTTGGCAGCGATGTTGATGGATAGTGCTATTCTGGGCAATGGCTCAAGACGCCCGAGAACATATCTCCTCTGGATGAAGAGATTAAGCAGACACTGCGCAAGGTTTCTCCCAATCCCTGACCCAATTGACAAGTGTGTATGGGGTGTCGAATTTTTTGAGAGAGGGAGGAGGGCAAAGCAATATGTGGTTGGGATCTCACCTAGGCAACGCGAGAGAGAATTTGCAGATGTAGTAGGTTTAGGTGGCGCGCCATCCAGGATGATTGAACGCATTGATGTAAAGCCCGGGGGCAAGTTCGATATTTACCTCAAGGATAGCGTTGTGGCTTATCTCGAAAGATTAAGAGAGCGCTATCGAGAGCGCGAGCGTGGTCGCAGTGCTTAGATATTGGGCTCACTAGGTGGTTATGAAAGTGAGATAAGGACGAAACCGACAAGTAACACGAAATCCAGCTTCGCCTCTTATTCTGAATAATAAGATTGGAGTGGAATCTGACCAAGGTAAGTTCTGGCAATCCTACTATCAATTAAACAAACCGTCAGCTTGTTTGGTGTTGCGTTTCATGCCGTCGCTATTCGGTTGCCTCGTACGAGCGATGCTGCTTAAGGTTTGTGTCTCCCAAAGTTCGGAGCAGACGACCTTACTTAACACCATACCTCTCGATGAGCCTGCGCAGTCCGTCTTTGCCAATTCCTGTCTGTTTCTCTCGCTGAGTATTGCTGATAATGTGCCATCCGGAAGCGAGGCGCGCATTTCAGGTACAAATGTGACCCTTGTCCGCCTAGAAGGCATTCTCTTGGTCAAACACCTGCCGTGTTTTGCCTTTCTTCCTGGTTTCCAGCCATCTTTTTGCAAAAGCTTAATAAGTTGCGACCCTGTTATGGCTGGTAGGTCAGATCCCATTAACAGGTGATTCCGGTAGGAATGCGTTGAATGCGAGGCCGAATAAATTCGTCTGAATCAGCAGAGACGCGAATCTGGATTCCTTGTGTGGGTCTGGCACGATAGAATTGTATCTTGTGGTCTTTAAAGAAACGCTCCCGTTCGCTAACATCCTCAAGCGTATTCAAGTGACACGATATTGCTTCTTGGAGCCTTTCATCAGCCTCAATCAAAGTGCGCCCGAATGTTGATGTCCCAAGTTCATCGCAAAGCGCAACCCACTTCCTGCCCTCTCTATAAAACTTATGAGTTAAAATTATGTATCCTTCCATCTGTCCTGCATTTGCACCAGACATGACCGCTTCTGCTTTCATTGTTACCTCTCCACACCATTGTATAGCATCCGTCAATACTTTTCTACCGCACACAGAATCTAAATCAGTCAAGCTCGTTTGCCTCGTGCCGAGCCAGGCTGCTATACTAATCGATGTCGTGGATTACGAGATTGTCATCGGGCTGGAAGTGCATGCTCAACTGCTGACCAAGAGCAAGATGTTCTGCTCCTGCAGCACTGATTATGCCAGCACCCCACCTAATACCCACGTCTGCCCTATATGCCTGGGAATGCCCGGGGTGCTGCCCACAATCAACGAGAAGGCGATAGAATATACCGTGATGACCGCTCTAGCCCTTAATTGCACCATCGCCGAATACGCTAAGTTCGACCGCAAGAATTATCCCTACCCCGATTTGATGAAAGGCTACCAAATATCACAGTACGATGCCCCCATGGGTAAACAAGGCTGGCTAATTATTGATATGGACGGAAACAAAAAGAGGGTCGGCATCACCCGAGTTCACCTCGAAGAGGACGTTGCCAAGCTGACCCACTGCACTTCCACCGAGGGTGAAAACTATAGCCTGGTGGACGTCAACCGCTCCGGGGTGCCTCTGATGGAAATCGTCGGCGAGCCGGATATCAGCTCGCCTGAGGAAGCCAGGCAGTATCTGATGAAGCTGCGCTCTATTCTCCAGTATTTGGGCGTGTCAACAGGCAACATGGAGGAGGGAAGCTTCAGGTGTGATGCTAACATCAGCATCCGCCCCAGAGGCGCTACAGCGTACCTGCCCAAGGTAGAGGTCAAAAACATGAACAGCTTCAAAGCCGTCTACCGGGCGCTGGGCTACGAAGCTAAACGTCAGCAGGAGGTGCTGGAGAAAGGCGGCAAACTTGTACAGGAGACGCGGGGCTGGGTGGAGCCAAAAGGGGTAACGGTGAGCCAGAGGAGCAAGGAATATGCCCACGACTACCGCTACTTTCCTGAACCTGATTTGCCGCCGTTGGTCTTCAGCGAGAGCTGGGTGAAAGAAATCGGGTCGCGCTTGCCTGAGCTGCCTGATGTGAGACGAGACCGCTTCCTGTCTCAGTACGGTTTGCCGTTATATGACGCCAATCTGCTTGTAGATTCCAAGGCGATGGCCAACTACTTCGAGGACTGCGTCAAGTTGATGGCAAGCTCTTCAGATGGAGCCGACCTCCCCAGGAGGGCGAAGATGGTAAGCAACTGGCTGCTGGGGGACTTCAGCCGGATGCTCAATGCCACCAATACCAGTATCGAAGATACCAAGGTCACCCCGAAGCATCTGGCAGAACTGCTAGATTTAACAGATAAGGGAACCCTCAGCGGCCCGGCAGCTAAAGCAGTTTTTGAAGAGATGTTCCTCAGCGGCAAGAAAGCCGGCGCCATCGTGGTTGAGAAGGGGCTGAGCCAGATAAGCAGCTTAGAAGAAATGGAGAAAATCGTAGCCGAGGTAATAGCCAGCAACCGCCAGGCGGTGTCTGACTTCGAGGCCGGGAAACAACAAGCCCTGGCTTTCCTCATCGGCCAGGTGATGAAGGCAACCAAAGGACGGGCTAATCCCGGCATGGCAAGGGAAATCCTGTTACATAAACTTGGAGGTAAACAGAATGACTAACTATCTACTTATTGCCCAGATTCTGGTAGCCATAGCCTTAATTATCGTAGTTACGCTCCAGGTGCGGGGCGGCGGGCTCGGAGGCATATTCGGGCAGCCAGAGAGCGTTTACCGAACACGGCGAGGTGTGGAAAAAAGCCTCCTCCAGTTCACTATCGCCTTAACTGTTGTGTTCGTAATCCTTTCCATCTTGGTTGTTTACATCTCCTAGCAAGCGTTGTTTATTGTCACTGCGAGGCGCCCCGAGTGAAACGAGGAAACAGCCGTGGTAGTCTCGGTAACATCCTTCTGTCATTGCGAGGCACACAGTGCCGTGGCAATCTCGGTGAGGCACAGGACGTTGAGATTGCTTCGCGGAGTTTACCCTGAGCGAGATTCTTCGGTCGCTTCGCTCCCTCAGAATGACAAGGCGAAGAGCTCAGGATGACATGGTGGCGAAGGGCTCAGGATGACATGGTGGCAAAGGGCTCGCAGTGACAGGGAGTGTCATTGCGAGGAGCGTCAGCGACGTGGCAATCTCCGAAATAAGGGGGCGCTGAGATTCTTCGGTGCGCTCAGAATGACACAAATCTAAGGGCTCAGGATGACAGGAAAAAGACATGGCTCCGGTAATAACACTGACCACAGACTTCGGCACTGACGATGCCTACGTGGCCAGCATGAAGGGGGTAATACTGACCATCAACCCGAAGGCGGTCATCGTTGACATCTGCCATTCTATCGAGCCACAGAATATCCTCCAGGCAGCATTCATCCTCAGCGCCGCTCACCATTACTTCCCTGAAGGAGCAATCCATCTGGCTATAGTTGACCCTGGCGTCGGCAGCCAGCGGAAAGCCATTATCCTGAAAACACCGAAAGCTTTCTTCCTGGCCCCCGATAACGGTGTCCTGAGCTATATAATAGACGAGCTTGACACAACGCCGGCTAAGCCAGCTCATCATTTCTCTCCCAGCCCCGAACAAAGGAAACTCGGGGCAGGACTTGAGGCGGTCGTCATCACCAACCCCGATTTCTGGCGAAAGCCAGTCAGCACTACCTTCCACGGGCGGGATATGTTTGCCCCGGCTGCTGCCCATCTCTCGCTTGGCATAGCTCTACACAAGTTCGGCGAAAGTCTAAGCCATGTTTTCGCCTTCCGCATACCACGGCCTTTCCACGATAACCAGGGAAACCTTATCGGCCGCGTTCTCCACATAGACAACTTCGGCAACCTGATTACTAATATCAGGAGCGGTGATTTGCCGGGCGAAAGAATCACCGTAACTATCGGCAGCCAGCACATAGACGGTATAAGCCAGTTTTACGCCGAGAAAGAAAGACTGGCGGCCATCGTCGGTAGCAGCAGCTATCTAGAAATATCGCTGCAAAACGGTAATGCCGCCGCATTTCTGGATGCCAAGGTGGGAGATGAAATAAAGCTGAAACAATAGCGAGATTCTTCGCTTCGCACAGGATGACAGACTGCAAAAGGCTCATAATAACGGAGAGCGAAAGGAGACTAAGATGGCTTTGATGACACCAGAACAATTTGAAGCGAGCTTGAAAAAGCTGAAACCACGGGTCTTTATGAACGGGAAAAGGGTCGAAAACGTCCTGGAAAACAGGAACACCCGGACAGTCGTTGAGTCAAATAAGGCCAGCTACGCCTGGTCAATAGACCCAAAGTACAAAGACATCATGACGTGCTACTCGCCGCTCATCAACGATGTGGTAAACCGCTACACCCATGTGAGTGCCAGCACTGAGGACCTGGTTAAGAAAGCCGAAGCCGGAACCTTTACTGCCGAGATGCTTGGCACCTGTATATACCGCTGCGTTGGCTATGATTCCTTTCACGCCCTGGCCACTACCACCTGGGAGATGGACAAAGAACTGGGCACAGAATATCATCCCAGATTTACGGAATATCTCAAAATGGTGCAGAAGAGGGACCTCTCCGTAGCTGGTGCCCTCACCGAGCCGAGAGGAAAGCGAAGCAGGAAGACGTTGGAATGGACAGACCCGTACCTCTCCTTAAAGATCGTCGATAAAAACAAAAATGGTATTGTAGTACGGGGAGCTAAGATCAACATCAGCGGTGCCTATGCCAGCCATGAGCTGGTGGTTTTGCCTCAGGCAGCCCATTTGGAAGGTGAGGAAGATTATGCTGTGGCCTTCGCTACACCTGTGGATGCCAAAGGCATTACCTTCGTGTGCCAGTATACACCTTATTCGGCAGAAAGAGACCAGGCTGAAGACCTCGAGGAATTAGGCAATCCCATCTTTGGCCAGCGCGAGACATCTATGGTCGTCTTTGACAACGTTTTCGTGCCCTGGGAACGGGTATTTCACTGCGGCGAGTACAAGTATTCCATCAGGTTTGTAACCCGCTTTGCCCGGACCCATCGCATGACCTGCGGTGGAACGTGCAAGGTGGGCTTTATGAACCAGATTATCGGAGCCGCCAAGCTGATTCAGGAATACAAAGGCATGGAGAAAGCTGCCCACATAAATGACGAGCTAATGGAGATGGTTGTACTGAGGGAAACATGCCGTGCTTGCGGCTTACTTGCCGCCCAGAAAGGTACTGAGGAGCCACCAGGGTCAGGAGTATTTTTGCCAGATGAATTGATGGGCAATGTAGCCAAGTTGAACGTTGCCAACGCCTTCTGGAGGGTGATGGCGCTGGCTGGAGATATCGGCGGCGGGCTGATCGTCACGCTGCCATCGCTCAAAGAGTTGAAAAATCCTGAGGTCAAGGATTACGTCGAGGAGTTTTACAGCTTCGGCTCCGATGAACCTACGGAAAACATAATGAAAGTGCACAAGCTCCTGCAGAACTGGACGGCCGGGCTGCATGGCGTTGGCACCTGGCACGGTGCCGGATCGATTATGGCCCAGAAAATTGCACTTCAAAGAGTTATCAACTATGAGCATGAGAAGGAGCTAGTTAAGCGGACATTAAATCTTAGGGACAAGGAGAGTAAAAGCTAAAGAAAACCAGGAGACTGAAGAAAAATGCAGATTAAACTCACTACATTGAGCGAGAACACCGCCGGCAGGGTTGGGCTGCTGGCTGAGTGGGGATTGAGCGTTCTGGTAGAAGTAGATAACTATAAAGTCCTCCTGGACACAGGACTGGACATGTCAGCCGCTTATAATGCTGTCATCATGGGCATAGACCTGTCTGCAGTTGACAGGATGGTTCTCAGCCACGGACATCGCGACCACACCGGCGGCTTGCGCCATGTGCTCAGCTCGATGAGAAAAGAAATCGAGGTAATCGCTCACCCTGACATCTGGGCAGTCAAGTACTCTCGCACCTTCAGTAAGCAAGAGCAATACGCCGGCATACCTTTTGCCCGAGAAGCATTGGAGAGCTGGGGAGCTTCCTTCAGACTTACCAAAAAGCCGGTCTGGATTACCGATAACATCGTTACCACCGGCGAGATACCCACGCTTACCGAATATGAGAAGATTGACTCCGAGCTTTTTGTAAAGGAAAGTGGTGAGCTTCGCCCCGACCCGCTAAAGGATGACCTGGCCCTCATCATTAAAACTGAGATGGGCTTGATAGTTGTTTTAGGCTGCGGACACAGGGGCATGATAAACACCTTACATCATGCCCGAAAAATAACCGGCGTAGAACAAATACACATGGTCGTTGGCGGCACTCATCTCATCCACGCTTCCAGAGAACAAATAGACCTTACCATAGCCGAATTGAAGAGGCTTGGTGTCCAGAGGATTGGCGTATCCCATTGCACCGGGCTGCCGGCAGCCGCCATATTATTTCAGGAATTCGGCGACAATTTCTTTTTCAACAACACGGGCAAAGTCATCACCATCTAGATGTAGGGACAAACCTTCAGGTTTGTCCGTTGCCACATCCTCTTAACAAAGCAGTAGAAAGGATGAAATTCACATCGGGGCATAATCGGTTTGAATGGGGACTATGGATGGCGGGTGCGCAGGGACTTCTGCAAGTATTTAAGGGGGAAGGTAAAGGAATCCTAATGGGATGAGGATGGGATGAGGAAAAAATTGTTGTTTGTAGGGGTTGATTACCGCAGCTGCTTGATGAGTTCTTCTTTGGTGATGTTGTTCCAGAGGCTAACCTTGATGATGATGTCATTCAATGTTCCCTTAGCCACCACTTTGTGCATCGGGACGGTGACGTTATGTTCCCCCAGAGATGTGACCTTTCTCAAAGCGACGTGGCTGCCTTTCTGCCTAAGGCGGGTGTAGCCCAGGGACTGAAGAAGCTTGATAACCTTGGCACCGCTAACTTGCGGAAGCTTTGGCATCGGCTAGTTTTACCTCAGATAATGTTAGGATGGTTATAGGCTCGGCTGTTTCTCCAAAATGGCAGGAGACGGCTTCCTTAATGTTCTCGTGTAGCTCATCGAGGGTTTTGCCTTGAGTGAAGATATCTTCTCCGATACCGCGTGCGCACCACCATTCACCATCAAAGTAGGTCTCTATTTTCACAAGCATAACTAACCTCCGCACACTTATTATACCTCATTAGCAGTGAGGAGTGGTAAAGGTGATTCCATGGGGAGGGTGCTTCAAGCGCTGCAGGTCATCTCTCAGATGTGTTTAGAAGGCCAGCGTTGGCTTGCTAGCAAAGGGGCTGACCGCGAGCAGCATGAAATAAGTTTGGGCTGGATAACTTTTGGCTGTAATGGCGGAGGGGTATTCTAATTCCGTTCAGGAGGATATATAATTGTGCTACACATGCAGTTGCAACTGAAATAAACAGGAGGTTGAGATGGCTGAGATTTGGTACGAATGTGAGTTTTGCACTAGGAGATTTAAGTCGCGCAGGAAGAGGAAGGGAACTAAGCTATGCCGCAATTGCATAGAATTGAGGCGAACGATAAGAGGGTGGGTTAAAGACGGGGTTTGGGTTAAAGAAGCGCTTGAGCCGCGGAATTAAGTCCTAGTGTACAGTTGAGATCAAAGTAGGCAGGAGATGGTAAGATGAAGCAGTGGTATCAGTGTCCTAGCTGCGGGGCTACGGTTGCTTTTGGGACGAGGTTCTGCGGCAATTGTGGAACATAGCTGAACTGGCCGACACAGCAGACACAACCGCCGCCAGCCTATCAACAGCAAACAAAACAATCACGTAGTTATGAGCAACGACGAGGGGGTACAATCTTCGGTACTCTAGGGATTGTGTTTGCAGTTTTGTCATTGGGTCTCTTCCCAATTATTTTTGGTGCGCGGTTGCACTAGTATTTGGAGTCATAGGTATTGTCAGGGGTAGTACTGTTTTAGGTGCCGTGTCAATAGTGCTCGGAGTGTTATTTGCATTTATAGGTGCTTTGTGGGGGGTGGCTGTTTGGAGCCATCTATTAGCATAGAAAAGGCAAACGGCCGTTTTCCCTCCATTGCGGGTCGCAATAAAATCAGCTCGTAGAACTTGACCTTGAGCGAGATTTTCGCTACGCTCAAAATGACAGCACCGCTTTTCCCAGCAATGTAGTCGCGACCCTAAAGGGTCGCCACGGGCGGGGCTAAAGCCCCGCAGCTACATTTTTGCTTGCTTCGCTCAGAATGACACAAAGCGAAGGGCTCAGAATGGCAAGTAGGAACTCAGAGGGTGCGCTTCCACACTGTCCCTTTGGGCGTATCTTCGAGAGTTATGCCTAACTCGGTAAGGCGGTTCCGTACCATATCAGCCAGTTGCCATTGTTTGGCTTTACGCAACTCATCGCGAATCTCAATCAAGAGCTGAATAAGAGGTTCAGCATCAAGCGGTGGCCTTACTGGCTCTTCCAGCGTGAAGCCTAAAACCTTAGCCAGTTCAGCCAGGGTATTCTGAGCATCAGCCACATCATAATTCTCTTCTCGCGCCCGGTTAATCTCTCTGGCCAAGTCAAAAAGCACAGCCACTGCCTGTGCGGTGTTGAAGTCATCATCCATACTGTCAACAAACCTGCGCCTGAACGGTTCACTATCAAGGACAGCTTTTCCACCACTCCCACTACCATCTCTGGTCGCCTGTCGCAACCTCTCCATACCAACCTCGGCTGCTTTCAGCGATTCCTCACTATAGGTTAACGGGCTGCGGTAATGGGAGCCGAGGATAAACAGCCGGATGGCATCGGCGCTGTAGCGTTCCAGAGCCTGTTTCACCGTTATCAGGTTACCCAGGGACTTGCTCATTTTATTTTCGCCCAACTGAAGCAGCCCATTATGCAGCCAGTACCTGACGAAGGGGGCAACCCCGGTGAAGCTCTCAGACTGAGCTATCTCATTCTCGTGATGAGGGAAGATAAGGTCCTGCCCGCCGCCATGGATGTCAATGGTTTCACCGAGATATTTCAACGCCATAGCGCTGCACTCTATATGCCACCCCGGCCTCCCTTGGCCCCAGGGGCTTGGCCAAAAAGTCTCGCCTGGCTTGGCTGCCTTCCATACGGCGAAGTCCAGCGGATATTCTTTCTTACCCCCTTCAGCAGAACATCGAGATATTATGTCATCCAAAGCCTGGTGAGACAACTTGCCATAGCCAGGAAACCTCTTTACCCGAAAATAGACGCTGCCTTCGGATTCGTAGGCACAGCCCTTGGCTATCAAGCCCTGTATAATTTCGATTATCTTGGGTATTTCCTCAGTCGCTTTTGGATAGACGTGGGCTCGCTCGACATTCAAAGCATCCATGTCCTGGAAATATTCGTGAATATATTTCTCAGCCAGATCCGATGACGAAATCCCCAACTGGTTCGCCCGATTTATTATCTTGTCATCGATATCAGTAAAGTTCTGGACATGCTTTACTTTATAACCTTTGAACTCAAGATAGCGCCTGATGACATCGAATAGCACATAGCTCATGGCATGCCCGATATGGCAATCGTCATAAACGGTAACCCCGCAGACATAAATGCTCACCGTTTTGCGCTTGGGGCGAAACTCCTCTTTTTGTCCCGTCAGCGTATTAAATACTTTCATCCGTCTTCTCCGAAGGTGAACGTTTAGCAGTCGTCTTGACCTTAGGCCGCATATCTCTCAAGGCTCTCTCTAGCGCAGCAACCTTTTTTTCCAGACTCTCAAGCTTTTCCCAAACCGGGTCAGGCAATTTCTCCACAGTATCAGTATCAGGATTACGAATCTCAACCACTCGACC
>Ga0315282_10017653_pt1 | contig 10282 bp, 10 predicted proteins | sample YL17G07_20_MG_FD_203693 | JGI IMG/M metagenome (GOLD analysis project Ga0315282, IMG submission 203693) | Sediment microbial communities from Yellowstone Lake, YNP, Wyoming, USA - YL17G07_20 | ecosystem: Environmental > Aquatic > Freshwater > Lake > Sediment | place: USA: Wyoming | collected... | reverse complement strand
CCCGTGTGGCCGACTCGGCCTCCTTCCCCAAGAGCATCGACCTGGCCGCCACGCCCTATGCCATCCTGCGGTCCTTATATAGCGACATGCACAAGCCCGAGGATGAAGCCAACCGCGCGCGGGTCGACGAGGGGCTGCGTCTGATGAAGTTTCTCTACGCCAGGGCGGGGGAAGGCCAGGACATCGTCGAAAACAGGCTGCTCTATGCCGGCATCGACCGCTACCAGAAGGCCATGCGCCGCATCGAGGACGACTACTTCCGCTACCTAGGGGACCTTGAGCGCGGCCTCAAGCTGCGGATCCGGCTTCCCCTTTTGGCCGGAACCGAGCGCCGCGAACTGGACGGGCTGGTAGCGGCCAATCCCCGGAGCTTTCTGTTTAAGGAATGGGCCCGGCGCGACCAGACCCATTCGCCCTTGGGCCGGGGATTTTCCTTCATCATGTCTAGCTTCGGCTCCGAGCGCTTCATTTTGGGAGTCGACACGGAGGAAGGGGTCAACCTTAAAGGCCTGGGCCCCAGGCTTGATGAGCGCGAGGAGGCCAAGAGGAAAATGATCGGCCGCAGTCCATCACGTGGCTGGTACGATGGAAACTGCGCCTTTTTCGAGCAGCGAATCGTCGTCTCCCCCAGGGATGGCACGGCCCTGATCCTCAAGGAAATTCTGGAGATTCTCCTCGATTACGGCCGGCCGTCGGACAAGCTCGACTCTGGATGACACCCCCGCTTGGATTCCGTGAGCTTGTCCGAAGCCTTGCTTAAGGTTTCCAATAACTTTTCCGTTATGGACTAGAGAAGAGCGATATTTATTTTCGAGCACTCGGCGATGGTTTCTTCAGGCCAGACACTCGCCTGGACCTCGCCGATATGGGCCTTTTTCAATAAAAACATGCAGAGCCGAGATTGTCCGATGCCGCCTCCCATAGACAGGGGGAGTTCCCCCCTAAGCAGTTTTTGGTGGAAAAAAAGGTTTTCTCGCTCCGATGTTCCCGTCAGCTCAAGCTGCCTGCGCAGGGCCTGCTCGTCCACCCGGATTCCCATCGAGGACATCTCCAAGGCTGTTTGTAATCCGGGATACCAGACCAGAATGTCTCCGTTCAGACCGGGGCCTTTATCTGTCGGTGTCGTCCAGTCGTCGTAGTCGGGAGCCCGGAGGTCGTGGGGCGGCCCGCCCTTCAAGGGGGCCCCGATGCCGATAACAAAAACGGCGCCGTGTTTCTCACAGACGACGTCTTCTCTTTGTCCGGGGCTTAACCTCGGGTATTTCTTCTCCAGCTCAAGGGCATGGAGGAAGATGATCTCCGGGGGAAGGGTCGGCGAGATTTCAGGATATAGACTGTGGAGGAATAGTTCCGTCTTTTTGAGAACAAGATAGATCCGGCGGACGATGTCTTGAAGGAAGGACAGACATCGCTCTTGGCGGGAAATGACCCGTTCCCAATCCCATTGGTCCACGTAGAGGGAATGCAGGTTGTCGAGGTCTTCATCCGGCCGAATGGCGTTCATGTCCGTGTAGATCCCCCGGCCATGTCCGACTTTCAGAGCGGCCAGCTTGATTCTCTTCCACTTGGCCAGGGATTGGACTACTTCCGCCCTGGTGTTGTTCATGTTTTTGATGGGAAAAGAAATCGGCCGTTCCAAACCATTCAGGTCATCATTGATTCCCAGGCCCGCTTTGACGAACAGAGGGGCCGTAACCCTTCTCAGGTTTAATGCTTCGGCTAAAGCCGCTTCAAAAAAATCCTTGATCCGCTTGATCGCCCTTTCTGTTTCCTGGACATCCAGTACGGGGCGATAGTCCTTAGGCACCAGGCATTTCCGGTACATTGCTTTTCTCCTTTTTAGGAATAGGGATATGAAAATTAAAGAGACGGGAAATGGTTTGGAGAAAAGGTTACTGGGCGGGTGGGTCCGCCCAGTTCGGATTGGCGTTGGCGAAAATGGAGATAGCGGGAATCGCTTCTGTTTTACCCGCCATTTTCCTCATGGGGATATTATATGTGGTTTCTTTTTGCTGTCAACCGCATTTCTCCTTTTATCCGGCTTGTTCGCGCCGGCGGCGACGCGTATCGGCTCCAGCGCTCGAAGACGTTCCTTGAGCTTCTCCTGCTCCTTTAGAACATGCCGGATGGCTTCGGCGATGGGGTCGGGGAGCTTCCCGTGCTCCAGGGCTTGAAGAGGACGGCGATGATCCTCGACGATTCTTCCCGGAACGCCGACCACGGTCGCGCCGGGAGGAACAGATTTGAGCACCACGGAATTCGAGCCGACCCGGACGTTGTCCCCGATGGTGATGTCGCCCAAAATCACGGCTCCTGCTCCCACGACCACGTTATCGCCGACGGAGGGATGTCGTTTCCCCTTCTTCAGGGAGGTCCCGCCCAGGACCGTGCCCTGGTATATCAGGACATCGGCCCCCACCTCGGCCGTTTCGCCGATGACGACTCCCGCCCCGTGGTCGATGAAAAGACGTCTGCCGATTCTGGCCCCGGGGTGGATATCCACACCCGTCAGGAAGCGGCTGATCGTGCTGAGGAGCCTGGCCAGAAGGCGAAAGTGCCGTTTCCAGAGAAAATGAGCCAGGCGATGTAACCACAGGGCTTGCATCCCCGGATAGCAAAGGACGATCTCCAAAGCGCTCCGGGCTGCCGGATCTTTGGCAAACACGGTTTGAATATCTTCTTTAAGCGTTCTCCACATGGGAGTTTCCTTTCTTTCTTAGCCGGACGGATCAAGCGTCTTGATGTCCCGCATATCTTGAAAAAGCCAGGTGGAAAGATAGCGTTCGCCGGTATCCGGCAATATGACAACGATAAGCTTTCCTTCATTGTTCCTTCGGCGGGCTACTTCCACCGCCGCCCAGGCCGCCGCTCCCGAGGATATTCCCGCCAGGATCCCTTCTTCTTTGGCCAGTCTCCTGGCCGTGATCCCGGCATTTTCCGCGCTGACCTGGATGACCTCATCGACCAGGTCCAATCGCAACACTTCGGGGATGAACCCCGCGCCGATCCCCTGGATTTTATGGGGCCCCGGCTTGCCGCCGGAAAGGACCGGAGAGTCCTCCGGTTCTACAGCCACGACCCGGAAATCCGGCTTTCTTTTTTTGAGAACGTCGGCGACGCCGGTGATCGTCCCGCCCGTACCCACTCCCGCCACAAAGATATCGATTTTCCCGTCCGTGTCCCTCCATATCTCTTCGGCCGTAGTGAGGCGATGGATTTCCGGGTTGGCGGGATTTCTGAATTGCTGGAGTAGAATGCGCCGCGGATTTTCGGCGACGAGATGCTCGGCCTTTTTCACCGCGCCGGCCATCCCCTCCGCCCCGGGGGTCAGGACGAGCTCGGCCCCCAAAAAAGAAAGGAGCTGCCTCCGCTCCAGGGACATCGTATCGGGCATGGTCAGGATAAGCCTGTATCCTCTGACGGCGCACACGAAAGCCAGGGCCAGGCCCGTATTGCCGCTGGTGGGCTCTACGATCACCCTGTCCTTGCGGAGAAGGCCTTTTCCCTCGGCCCGGGCGATCATGGACAGGCCGATCCTGTCTTTGACGCTGCCCAGGGGGTTGAAAAACTCGAGTTTGGCCGCGACCTGCGCGCCGGTTCCCGAAGCCAGCCGGTTTAGACGGACCAGGGGTGTATTCCCGATCAGCTCCGTGATATCCCGGGCGATGCCCCTAGGGGAAGCAGATGCCTTGAGCGACTGCGTTGGTCGATCATCTTTTCTGACGAACATTTTTTTTAAGGTCATTATTTTCTCCTCAGCGATTTTTTTTCGACCGCCCTTGAATCGGATAGTCCAGGCCTTGGTCAGGCCAGGTGCAGTTTCAGATACCGCCAAAGCGGCCTCGGGCGGCTGTCCTAGAAAATGATTCAGCTAAAAAGAAACCGGACTGATTAATAGCCCGAGCACAGGGTCCTTGAGCGCTGGGGTCAGCGGGCTCGGAGGGGGATGTGTGTATCCCGGCACAGATTATTTCCGAGCTAACCCTGTGCTCGGGCTACACATCATGCAGCAAGCTCGTATCGGCGAATATTCGATAATCGTCAAGTCCATAATGGATGTAGTATATTCACCTTGCCTGTCGGAGTCAATCATTAAAATAACCAGGAGTTTCCCCATTTTTTGAGGCGAGGAGGAAAAAAGGGGGACACGTCACTTAATCAAGAGATTAAGTACATGTCCCCCTTTTTTTGAGGCATGGAGGAAAATCCGGGACATGTACCGAATGCGGCCCCTGACCTGAATGCGGACCGTCCGGAAAATATGCATTCGGTAACGTGTCGCCGCATTTTCAGCATTGTGGAAGAAAATCCGGGACATGTACCGAATGCGGCCCCTGACCTGAATGCGGACCGGCCGGAAAATATGCATTCGGTAACGTGTCCCTGGATTTTCAGAATTCCGGATGAATATTTGAAAATATAGCCAAGAGAGCAGGGAAAATAGATACAGAGAGAAGAAAAAAAAGGGGAAATCCTGTTAGACTTACGCCTTCAGGCCTGAGGATCTATATCTAGAACTTCCTCATCTTCCGGCCGCCAGGCCGGGTCCACGATGCAGAGAAAAATCAGGCTGGAGCGGCCCGTGTTCCTGATGCGCTGCCGGGAGTGGGGCGGGACGTACACGGCCTGGCCCGGCCCGACCGCCCGCTTCTCCTCGTCGACGTGCATCTCCCCGCGGCCTTCCAGGATGTAATAAACCTCCGAAGCTTGCAGGCGATGGAGGCGAGTGGTTCGGCCGGGAAGGACCTTGGCCCAGGCCAGGCTGTAGCGCAGGTCCAGGTCCTCCTTCAGGGGGTTGAGCAGCTCCCTGAGGACAGCCCTGTCGCCGGAGATGAATTCCGCGCAATCCTTGAGATCTTTGACCCGCATAGTCTAGCCTCCTTGGCAATTTTCGTAAAATATGGGGAGAGACATCAGGTCGCCAGTCGTCATCTGCTTTTTCCCTTGCTATTAACTCTCCCGACCTCCCTGAGCCATCAGGCTTGAGATCGACGGCGTCTCCCGAGAGGCCGGAGGGCGGGCCCAGCGCAAAAGCACGTCGGCCTCCGTTTCCATCCGCTAGCTTGAGCCACTGCCTTTCCAGGCTTGGGCTCGGAATTCAAAAGACGGTCCGGCAGGCGCTCAGCGGATTTTGCCGCGGGCCAGCGAGGCGAACACTCCCGCTCCGCACAGACAGCCGAAGAGGAGGAAGGCCGTCCGCAACCCTCCCAGGAAAGCCGCATGGTGCTCGGGGGTGATCCTCACCCGGCCGACGGAAAGGGCGATGACCAGGAGGGCCAGCCCCATGCTGAGCATCTGGCCGGTGAGACGCATAGTGCCCAGGGTGGCCGCGGCGATGCCCAGCTGGCGCTTATCCACCGAGCTCATCACGGCGTTGGTGTTGGGCGAGGAGAACAGGCCGAAGCCCAGGCCGAGCAGGGCCAGGCAGCCGATGATAACGGCCAGCGTCGTACCGGCCTGGAGGAAGACGAGCAAAATCAGGCCGGCCGCCGATATGGCCATGCCCACCGAAGCCGGCAGCCGCGGCTCGATCTTATCGGAGAGCCATCCGGTCAGGGGCGAGACGACGGCCATGAGCAGGGGCTGGGCCACCAGGACCAGCCCGGCCTGCCGTGGGCTCAGCCCCTTGATGTACTGCAGGTAAAGACTGAGTAGGAAAGCGGCCGCGGTCGTGGCGCTGTAGTTAATCAGGGCCGCTAAGTTGGAGAAAGCGAAGGTCACGTTCCGTCGAAATAAATCCAGGTTCAGGACAGGGCATGGGATTCCCGACTCGACCCAGACCAGAAGCCCGCCCAGGACCAGGCCCGCCAGGATAAGCCACAGGCCCAGGAGATTGGGCAGGAGGGAGAATCCGTACATCAAGGACACCAGCATCAACCCGAAGAGGACGGAGCCGATGGCGTCGAACGATTCGCCGCGGGCCTCCCTCCATTCGCTTTTCACCAGAAGGAAGGACAAGGCCATCAGGACCCAGGCCAGGCCGGCGCTGACCAGAAATATGCTCCGCCAGCCTAAACCCTGAGTCATCAGCCCTCCCAGGACCGGGCCGAGCGATAAGCCGGTATAGACGGTCGCCGTGTTGATGCCCAGGGCCGTTCCCCTCTCCCCCGGCGGATAGGCCGAAGTCAAGATGGCCGTGCCCGTGCCGAAGATCATCGAGCTGCCCAGGCCCTGCAGGACGCGGGCGGCAATGAGCATGTCCCCCGAAAGGGAGGCGGCCGACAGGATCGAAGAAATCGCGAAAATGAACACGCCCGTATCGAAGATTTTCTTTCGGCCGGAGATATCGGCCAGGCGGCCGAAGGGGACAAGAAAAATGGCCGCGGCCAGCAAATAGGAAGTGGCCACCCAGCCCAGGGAGACGGCATTCATGTTGAACTCTCGGCCGATAGTGGGCAGGGCGACATAGACGGCCGAGCCCATGAAAGGAGTCAAGAAAGAGGATAGGCAGGTGATCAGAAGAATGATGCGCTTATCGACGGAATCATGGGGACACAATACCAATTTACCTTTTTTGCCCATCATTCATCCCGATTGAAGTGCGGCATGGACCAAGGAATCTCCAAGGAAAGCTCTATAAAACCGGCGTAGCGGCCGGACTCATACCAGGGCGCCTGATAGATGAGCTTTTTCCGCCCGGCTTTCTGTATAGTGTAGACGTTCGTCCGGCGCTCATCCATCAAGCTCTGAAGCTTTGAGCGGGCCGGCTCGGGGTGGCAGTCCAGGACATTGGTGCCGACCAGGCTCCGCCCGCCGGAATCGGCGAAACTCTCGGCGGCCCGGTCATTCATCTCCAGGATGATGCCGTTTTCATCGCAGATCGTAACGGCGGCCGGCCATTCCTTTGCCCAGTGAGGTACCATAAGACGTCTCCTTTTTCACTAATCACTATTTTGTTTTTTGGGAACGACATCTGCTAAAAGGAATGACTATTTCTCCTGTTCTAATCGGATCTGAAGCAGGAAAACGGTATCCTTCCTGAGATTGGATTTAGCCCAAGCCTTCTGTTTTTCGTCCAAAAGCTCACCCATACCAGAAAGAATATTACGATCACTTAGGGATTCCACAAATTTAGTGCATTTTTTTAAATAGTCTTTAAAACTCATATTTGTCCGCTTCTCTACGATTTCTTTGTTGATCGGCCATCGATTTTTCAAGAAATGCCAAATGTCATAAACGTCTCGATTTGCCGTTTTGCCCCGCTCTAGAACGGCTACCAGCTTGTGAGCGAACATGTCTTCCTTGACCATTGTCAAAATGGAGATACCAAGATAGTTTTTCAACTCATAGCGGGAACCGAAACTTCTCCGATTGATTTCGACCTTAATATTCTGCACCTTTTCATCATAGGAAAGGACAAAAAACAAGGTATGCTGTTTTTTGTATTTTTCCCTTATGATTCCGTATCCCCTAAGGATTTTCTCGATCTTCTCGAAAACAAAAGTATCCTTGTCTTCGTCCAAAAGATCAAAATCCAGATCGACCGAAAAGCGGCCGAGATCGTAAAAGAAATGAGCCGCTGTCCCACCTTTAAAACCCAAAAGTGGACCAAGGGACGTATCTACGTAGATATCTTTCAAAATCTGAAGTAAAATTATTTTATGAACGTTTCGATCAAGCATGTTTAACAAGTTTATAGTATGAATTGAGTCTTATGGCCATTGCCTTGTTATCATAGATCGGAAGCATTTCAAAGCATTCATCCCAGTTTATCGAAGACAGATTATCAAAATGATAATTCTTATTTAAATAAATTATGTCCAAGAAAGCCCTCTCTTTTGATGCGATATGGTAATTGTCCTTTCTTTCTATACCGAGAGAATTCGTTAGAATAGTGTCTTTTATCCGGCGGAAGACATAAATCTGACCATCACAAGCAATCTCGCGGGTCAAATAACTCACAACAAAGATTTTATTATAGCTCTGGAAGACAATGCCTTCTTTGGCCAAAACTGATTCAAAGCTAATGTAGGCGGGGGTATATATTCTTATGGCCAGCTCATTTTTGTCGTAGTTCTTATCTTTGGCGTAAATGCCGCGTCGGATTGGATACAGTTTACCCATTTTTACATATCGATAGACTCGTTTTTTTATAAGATTGGCATCGGTTTCGTTCCAAACCAATGAAAGATCATTGAAAGTAAAAACCGTATTCTTGGAACGAAGTAAAGTTAAAATATCACTTTTTCCCATGTTCATAAACCAATAGTACCCATTAATGGGTACCTTTAGTTTAAATTATTATATCAAAATGTCAAGGACCTTTTACAGGAACGAATCGCGCCGCAATCTAACTTCTGGAATTTTTGGTGTTTCGGCAAATTGCCGGCGGGCGTGACAATCACGGCCGGAAAGGTTTTTTGTCCGCGCGGCAGAGGAGCTGGACTGCCTGCCGTCCGGAATACAGGCAGGGTATGACCCCGCCGCCCACGACCCATTGGCCGGCCATATAAAAATCCGCCAGGCCCTTGATTGTCCTGGGCATCGGCGTCCGGAAGAACTTGGGCGTAGGCAGCCAGGCCATATAAGCCCCCCGGTGGTTCCGGGTATAGCGCCAGATGGTGGCGGGCGTGGCCACATCCGTCATTTCCACCTAGCCGGCCAAGCCGGGGTAGTGCTTTTCCAGCCGCTTGAGGACTTCAGCCGCCACTCGCTGCTTTTCCGCGTCATAGCGGGGCTGGTCGCTCAGGCGCAAGTTCTGCCAATAATCGAAATCAGCTTCTATCTCCACCTGGATAACCGTCTTGCCCTTAGGCGCAAATGCGGGGCTGTAGTTGAGAATGCGCACAAACAGATTCTCAACCCTGCGGTTGTCTATGGAGAAGGGATGCATCAAGGAAATTGTGGTGAAGGGAACCTCCTGGGGGAATTCACGGCTGACACCGAAGCTGGCCAGCAGGAAAGAAGGAGTGAGCTTCCATTCCCCGTAGCGCCGCAAAGCGGCTTTATCCGCATACCGTCCGGCCAGCAGGTTGAACAGGGTGCTGTGGCCGTCTGCGGCGGAGATGACCGCTCCGGCTCGAAGCACCTCGCCGCCGGCCAGCCTCAGGCCGCAAGCCCGCCCCTCCTCGACCAAAATCTCCTCAACCGCAGCGTTATAGGCCAACTGGCCGCCCAGGGCTTGATATTTTTTCTCCAATGACTGAACGAGATCCTGGCAGCCGTTTTTTAGGTATCCCAGGTCGCCCTCGGCCAGGAGGGCCAGGATCAGGCAGACAAACCAAACCGGCACGTCCGGCAAAAAGAGGTTGTTTAACAGCGGGCGCAGCCAGGGGTCCGAGCTCTTGCTCGTGAATTCGGCCATGGAGCGGGCATACTTGCCGAAAAAATATTTCCAGGCGCGCCGCGCTTTCCACAGGTCCCCCAGCATCCCCCACTCCCTCGCTATTTCCGGGGGCCGGCTCAGGCCGAGCTGTCCCAGGTCCAACCCCCTCAGCCGACGAGCACCGTTAATCAGGCCGTCGATGAGGAAAGCGTCGTCGCCCGAGTAGCCTTTGAGGTCGCGAGCCAGACGGTCAAGGTCCTGCGTGACATCGATCCGGCGTCCCTTGTTCTCGTCTATATAGCGGCCGTAGGTCCTCATTTCGACAAGGCGGCCCTGAAAATCCAGGCCCAGTTCGCGATAGAGGGCTTGCAGAGAACGGCCGGGCTTGGTGCCTATCATGAAATGGACCCCGCCGTCGATCAGGAAATCCTTCCTCCGCCAGGCGGCCGCCACTCCGCCCGCCGCGGAATGCTGCTCGACGATCAGGCAGGGGTAGCCGCAGCGCCGGGCATAAATGCCCGCCGACAATCCGGCCAGCCCGGCGCCGATGACGATGACCTGTCTATCCGTCATTCACAAAATCCATTTGTGTTTGAAATACAGTATCTTCTTTCCAAACTGCGTTCCCCTTTGCTGAAAAGCCGAAAAACAGGAATATGATATTCATCCAGCGATAATTAATCAAGAAAAATTCCGCTATGGGCAATTTTGGGCGGCGAGTAATGAGTTTTCGGCCCGAATGAGATATAATGCGTTCCAAAATGACGCGCGGCCTCAAGCATGGACATCATTCACTGGTCGGTTGAGCTTCGGTTCGCCCTGGCCCTGGCCCTCGGCCTTCTGGTCGGGCTGGAGCGCGAAGGTTTAAAGTCCGAGCACCACCGCCTGACCCTGGGCGGGGTAAGAACCTATCCTCTGATAAGCCTATTCGGCTTCGGCTGCGCCTGGCTGAATAAGCTCCAGGCCGGCTTCATGCTGCCCGCCGGAACCCCGCCTCAGCTCCCCTCTGCCTTCAGG
>Ga0315282_10017651_pt1 | contig 10283 bp, 10 predicted proteins | sample YL17G07_20_MG_FD_203693 | JGI IMG/M metagenome (GOLD analysis project Ga0315282, IMG submission 203693) | Sediment microbial communities from Yellowstone Lake, YNP, Wyoming, USA - YL17G07_20 | ecosystem: Environmental > Aquatic > Freshwater > Lake > Sediment | place: USA: Wyoming | collected... | reverse complement strand
CAGGCAAACATCAGCGTGCAGCGTTACTTTGAGATTTCGCTGCTGCTGATGCTGGCCACGGGCTTCCTTACCGTCGCCACCACGGGCAAGCTGGACGTCGTTTCCATTGTCGTGATGTGTGGCGCGCTGGCCATCAAACTGTGGAGCTACGTCCGCGGAGCCGATTATTCCCTCGGCCCCAAAACCGTCACGCGGATTTCCATCTTGTACATTTTCTTCTACGGCCTGGATTTCCTGATCATCTCCACCGGCCCCAGCCCCATTGACCGCATGTTGGCGGCCACCGTCCATTTGGTGCTTTTCACCGCGGTCATGAAAGTCTTCTCGGCTCGCACTTATCGCGACTATGGCTATCTGGCTACGCTCTCGTTCCTGATGATGCTCGCCAGCGCCGTCCTTACCGTGGGCACCACGTTTCTGGCCTTCTTCACACTTTACGTGCTCTTCGCCATCTCCACGTTCATCAGCTATGAAATCAAGCGCGGGGTGGAAGCGGCGCGGCGGGCTCCGGAGGGCCCCTTCCGCGTGCCCGAGCACAACCGCCGGGCTCTGGAGAAGTCGCTGATGACCGCGGCGGCGGGCTTGGCGATGGGAATCTTTATCCTGGCCGCGGTCTTATTTTTCGTCATTCCCCGCTATCGCACGGGGTATCTGACCAGCCTCTCGATGCAGGCCCAGAACATTACGGGGTTTTCTGAAACCGTCAATCTGGGAGACATCCGCAAAATCCTGCGCTCGCCCATGGTGGTCATGCGCGTGATGCCGGAGGGAACTCCCCGGGGGTATGTGGGCGTCCAATGGCGCGGCGTCACGCTGGATAGCTTTAACGGCAAGAAATGGTTCAACGACAACGCTGACCGGATCTCCATCCCGGCGGAAACGTATCAGCGATTCGTCATTCCCCCACCCGATGGCTGGGATCGCCGGCCGCACCATCCGCTGCGCTACCGTGTTCTGCGCGCGGCGCTTTCCACCGACGTGCTTTTCGCCGCCGCCGAGCCGCGGGAAGTTGCCGGCGTGCGTTTGCTCAGCGTGGATGAAACCGGCTCGCTGCACAATCCGCTGAATCTCAGTGTCCCGTTCGCGTACGACGTAGTTTCCGATACGGGTATCCCTTCCGCGCGGGAACTGCGCAGCGCCCCCACACAATATCCGGACCAGATTCGCCTGATCTATCTCCGGCTGCCACCCCAAATCGATCCGCGCATCGGCGAATTGGCTCGCACCCTTACCGCTTCCGCCGCCAATAACTATGACCGCGCCGTCGCCATCCAGTCCCATCTGCGCAACAATTTCCAATACACCCTGGACCCGCCCGCCATCGAGCCGGATGACCCCGTGGGGAGCTTCCTCTTCCGCTCCAAGTCCGGCTACTGCGAGTATTTCGCCGCCGCCATGGCGGTGATGTTGCGCACGCTGAATCTTCCTTCGCGCCTGGTGAATGGATTTCAAACGGGGTCATACAATCGCTTCGGCAAGGATTTTGTGGTGCGCGCCCGCGACGCACATAGCTGGGTGGAAGTCTACTTCACCGGCTACGGGTGGATTCCCTTCGATCCCACGCCGGCCGATCCCCATCCCGTTCTACCCGGCGAATGGGACGACTACGTTGACACGGCGGCGCTCTTCTGGAATGAGTGGATCATCAATTACGACTTCGGCCACCAGGTGCAGTTGGCGCGGGAAATCGAGCAGGATTCGCGCGACTTCCAGCAGGTTTTTCGCCGGCGCTCCGCGCGGCTCAAGCGCCAGGGAATCCGCATCGCCTTCCGCATCGAGGGCTGGCTGATGTCTCGCCAGAGCCTAGTCATGTTCGTCATGCTCGCCATTTTGGCCGGCTTGATCCTGACCGACAAAACCGGGGCGCTGGCGGAAATGCGCTTTCGCCTGGCCTGGAGGTTTGCCCGCCGCGGCTCCGCGTTGAACCCGCGTGAAGCCACGCTCACCTATCAGCGCCTGCTCAAAACGTTACAGCAGAAAGGCTTTCGAAAACCCCCTTCCCAAACACCGCGCGAGTTTGCCTTTTCCTTCCTGGGTACGCCGTGCGGTCCTGGTGTGCTGGAGTTCACGAAACTTTACAACACCCTGCGCTTCGGTCAAGCCTCGGTTTCCATCACCCGCCTGCGGCAGATCTTGGAAGACATTGCGAGAGGTTAAGGGGGATTTCTCACCGCACTTGGACACTTTAGGGGGCTGCCGGAAGCGCGGGGCCCTACAGGTTGCGGAAAAACGCATCCCTGGTGTCAATCTGAGCATCGATAGCCGGAGGGCGGGTTTCCGTGATGTCAGAAACGGGTGCCACGGGGTATGACCAAGAGCAAAGTGTTTCGTGCCCTGCAAGGGCACCAGAAAGTAGCCGGGGGCAGCGCCCCCGGAAAGCGTGGCGTTCGACTCCCGACCCTGAAGGGGTCGCACTGCCCCAGGTCGGAAGACACAAGACCGGCGTGACGCGGATTCGACCCTTTCAGGGTCGGACTTGGTTGGGGGCGCATTTTCCGGGGGCGTTGCCCCCGGCTACTTCATAGATCCCCTGCGGGGATCAACAGTGCCTACTAGTTTTTCCGCAGCCTGTAAAGCCCCGCCGAAATCGCGGCTCCCGCCAGATGGCCGTCCCGCGCCCGGCAAGCTGAGCGCCCACCGCTGAATGCTGAAAGCTCTCCTACGGTATCGACTTCCCGCCATCCACAGCAAACACCTGGCCGGTGATGAACTCGCTGTGGGTGGCGAGGAATAGAACCATCTGCGCAATGTCTTGGGCGGCGCCGGCTTTGCGCAACGGCGTGGTGCGGATGATTTTGCGGATCGTCGCGTCGCGCTCTTCATCCGGGAAGAGGATGGTTCCCGGCGCCACACTGTTGACGCGGATCGTCGGGGCCAGGGCTTTCGCCAGCGCGCGCGTCAGGGAGATGAGCGCTGCCTTGGACGCGGAATAGTGCATGTAGCTCGGCCATGCCTGCAACCCCCCGAGCGAGGAGATATTGATGATACTTCCCCGCCCCTGGCGCATCATCATTCGCGCCGCCGCTTGGGCGCAGAAGAATGGGCCTTTCAGATTGGCGCCCAGGGCGCGGTCCCAATCTTTTTCCTCCAGCTCGTCCCATTTTCTCGGGAAAAAAACGCCGGCATTATTGACGAGCAGATCCAACCGGCCGAAGCGCTTTTCAATGGCGTGGAACATGGCCGCGACCTGCCTCGGGCGCGAGACGTCAGCGCGCAAAGCCACCGCATGCACCCCCAGGGCCGTGATCTCGCGCACGGTGGCCTGGGCGCCTTCGCGCGACTGCTTGTAATTCACGATCACGTCCGCACCGGCGCGGCCCAGCGTCAAAGCAATGGCCCGCCCGATCCGCTTCCCGCCGCCCGTCACCAACGCTACCTGGTCACCTAGAGGTTTTTCGCTCATAGTGCCTGATTGATAACACGCTCAGCGCCATTTTCAGGGGGGGTGCAAAAGTTGGATCTTGCGCCCTCCGAAGAATTGGCTTAGATTCACCTACGAGGTGCCCTCATGCGCGAGGCGTCACTGGGAGATATTACCAAATTTCTGGCATGCAAGAGAGTCGCCTTTGTGGGCGTCTCTCGCCATCCTCAACACTTCTCACGATCGCTGTTACGCGAGTTTCTCGCAAAGGGCTACGACCCCGTCCCGGTAAATCCCCAGGCCACGGAGATCGAGGGCCGGAAGTGTTTTGCCCGCCTCTCTGATATTACCCCACCTGTAGAAGCCGCGCTGCTGATGACGGGCGCGCCGGATGCCACGGACCAGGCGGTGCGCGAATGCGATCAAGCCAACATCAGGAAGATTTGGATCTATAAGAGTGTGAACGACGGCGACGACCATGCGCAGACGGTGGAGCTCGGCCGCTTGCGAGGTTCCACCGTGGTCGAAGGCTATTGCCCGCTCATGTTTCTTCCCCACCCGGGACTGGTCCACCGGGTCCACCGCTTCCTCATGAAGGTGGCGGGGAGTTATCCACTCTAACCCCCTTGTGGCCTGGGGCCGTCATCCCGCCTTGACGCTCCTCCACCCTTGCTCTTAGAATCCTGTCATACGCAAGGTATTCTTGCGGCGGCTCAAAGCGCGGCCGATACAAGGAGAAAAAGCAGAGCATGGAAGTTGATATCCTGGCCATTGCGGCGCACCCCGACGACGTTGAGATCACCTGCGGGGGCACGATCATCAAGATGACGGAAGGGGGCTATCGCGTCGGCATCCTCGATCTCACCGCGGGTGAAAGCGGCACGCGCGGCAGCGCGGCTCTGCGCGAAAAGGAAGCGCGCCGCGCCGCGGCGGTGCTGGGGGTGGTCCACCGGGACAACCTCAACATTCCCGATGCCGGAGTAGAAAACAATCGCGAAAACAAACTAAAGGTTGCGCAGAAGATTCGCGAGTTGAAGCCCCACACGGTGATCCTGCCCTATTGGAAAGGCCGTCATCCCGACCATTACACTACTGGGCACCTTGGTTACGAGGCCTGCTTCCTGGCGGGGCTCGCCAAGCTGCCCCTGGCGGGAAAGCCCCACCGCCCCTTTAAAATCATCTACGCCTCACAATACGTGCCCACCGTCCGGCCTTCGTTCGTCGTGGATATCACCGCGCAATTCGAGAGAAAACTCAAAGCCATCTTCTGTTTCTCCTCGCAGTTTTCCCCGCCCAAAGAATTGCAGAACCTCTTCCCTTCCCGCGCCGACATCAACGCCCGCATGGGCTCGGAAGCCCGCCATTTCGGCCATATGATCGGCGTGCGCTACGGTGAGCCCTTCATCATGCGCGAGATCACGGCGGTCGACGATATCGTGAAGCTCCCGGTGAAATCCATATAATCGCGGCGGGGGGGAATTGGCCAATTGAAATTACGGACGTGCAGGACTCGGCAGATCACCGTCAGCGACGAAGAAGCGGACTACCCTACCGCAGTGCACGCAGACCGTCCACTTTTCACCTCGCCCCATGTTAGTGGCGCGGGGGATACGGAATGCACGCAAGCAGTCATCGCACCCGATGATGTAATGTCCGTCCCTATCCCATCTTGCCTGGGCCGGTTTGTGGTCAACGTGCGCTGGGGCAGTTCGCAGAGGAGGTTTTCTAGTCAGGCCGGATATGGTTTGCAGGAGCTGCTCAAAACCGAATCCATTCTTGTGAAAATAGGCGTCGGCGGCCACTCCTTCTGGCATTTCATCAGTGGCGAGGGCGCTGATGACAATGACGGGTATTTGAGGGAAGCGTTTGCGCACTACGTCAAGAAGCTCAATCCCTGACATGCGGGGCATGTTGAGGTCAGAAATAATCAAGTCCGGAGGTCCCGCACGAAGTTTTCCGATCGCATCCAGACCGTCAACCGCCACCCGAACGACATACCCCGCAGCCACCAAGTATCCTGTGATGAGCTTTCGGACAAGAGGTTCGTCGTCTACTAACAAGACCCGGCCGCTTAACTGTCCCACCATAGTCGCCCTCTCAGCATCTTAGAAGGCCAGTTTGCATCATCCATCCCGAGGAGGAGACTGTCTGTTCAATATTGCTCAGATGGGAAAAATTATTGGGGAGCTTGGAATAGTGACTAGTGCCGTTGTAACTTCTTGCGACTAATTCGCGTAAGCCCGATGGCAAGGCGATGCTTGGCAAGACAAAAGTGAGTCCATAGCCTCAACAATTGGAACGGCACCAGCCGCTTTAGAAGTCGCGCAATTCTTCTTCACTGAGCCCGAAGTAGTGCCCCACTTCGTGCAGCAGGGTGGCGCGGATTTGGCGGCGCACGTCCCCCTCGCTTCTCGAGATGGCCTCGATGTTTTTCTGGTACAGAAAAATGTGGTCAGGGGGGCTGAAATAGAAAACGCTCTTCTCCGTGCGCGGGATGCCGTGAAAGAGGCCCAGCAATAATCCTTGGTCCTGTATTGCTGCCGGCGGCAAGTCTTCCACGATGATGGCCACATTGGTGAGCCGTTCGCGAAACGGCGCGGGCAGGTCATCCAGAGCTTGCGCAACGAGAGCCTCAAACTTGTCTCGCTCCATCTTATTCCGCTCGCCAAACCATTCGGGGGCCACACCAGGCTTACGCCGCGCGCAGGCGGTTTTTCCAACGGTTGTGGATGAACCATATGGCGCCGAGGAGGATTACGACGCCCAGAACGGCATCGAAGCGGTGGAAGTATTCACGCAGGGTCATCCAGCGCTCGCCTAGTTTCATTCCCGCGTATGCGAGCGCCAGGCACCACGGCAAAGATCCGAGAAAAGTATAGAGGTGGAAGCGGGCCACGTTCATGCGCGACACGCCCGCAGGAAAAGCAATAAAGGTGCGGATGACCGGCAGCAGGCGCGCGATGAACACGGCCCAATCGCCATAGCGCGCAAAGAAGCGGTCAGCCAACTCAAGATCGTGGTGGGTGACCAGCAGCCAGCGCCCGTATTTCTCCACCAGCGGCCGCCCGCCCAGCGACCCAACGTAATAGGCCACCAGCGATCCCAGATTGCATCCGGCGGCCCCCGCCAGTCCTACCCAGAGCAGGCGAAATCGTCCGGTGAAAACCAGGTATCCGGAGAAAGGCATGATGACTTCCGAAGGCAACGGAATGCAGGCGGATTCGATCGCCATCAGCAAGACAATGCCAGGATAACCTGTCCCGGAGACCACGGCAATGATGAAGGCGGCAAGGTACTCGAGAATGGCAGAGACCATAGGGAGTGTTGTTCTGGGGAACGAAAAGCTAGCGCTCGCGTCAACGCACCACGCAGCGCATCTTCGCGAGACTACGGGCGGCTAGAAGGCGTCGGCGTCCTGAGTGAAGATAAAACCGGGAAGCCCCACACTTTCATCGGCCTTCTCGACCTTCACGCGGCGAACGTCAGCATCCCCTCCCCCCACTTTTCTGAGGACGGCATAGGAGGCGAAGACCTCCGAATAAACTTTGGTCACCAGCCAATTGTCGCCCGTCGCTTGCAACTGCCAGATTTGGCCTAACTGAATCGAGGAAACAGGCACAGATTAACACTCCTTTACGGGGAGACGGTGTTCTGTCACAGGAAACTGCCTCCGAGCCTCGGTTGAAGGCCCATTTGGCTAATCTAACTGTCCTCGCTTGCGGAGTCAAGAGCGCAATACAGATCCCCCCCTCTCCGCAAAATGCCAAGTTCCCGAACGCCGAGCCCTACTTCTGCCCTAAACTTTGCAGATCCGCGGCTCCAAGGTGGCAAATCCCGTGACGATAAGCACCACGCAGCGCTTCCATTGCATTGAAACTAGATAGGTTATAAAGCCTTTGCGACACGGTGCGGGCGTTCGGTTGAGCTTTTCTCCCGCTTCCCGCCCTTCCTCAGATTGGCCGCGGCCACCGAAAGATAGGATCCCGTGTAAACTCAATTTTACCCAGGCCGTCAGTAACAGATGCAACCCCAATGCCGTCTGTATAATCCAACAGACGGGTGGATTCGGGTTGGCCCCGAGCAAGAGCCGGAGATTCCCTTGAAATCAGGGCGGGGTCAGCAAAATAACGACAGTGCCAGATTCGCCATCGCCGAGGAGAGAAATCAAGAAACAGCGGCCGAGCCGCCCGCAATGGTATAATTGCCGGTAAGGAGCCATGCCATGAGGAAGCCGCGTTTCGTAGCGCTACTACTGATCACCATCCTGTGCTGGGCCTCGCTGCCCGGTCACGCTGACGACAAGAAGGACGACGTCGACGACATCGGCAATCGCAAGGTCGCACATCGCAGCATCATCTCTCAGGAAAAAGAGATCGCCATCGGCAAGCAGTATGCGGACCAGATTGACAAGCAAGCTAAGATTCTCAAGGACCCGGTCATCAATGAGTACGTGAACCGCGTGGCGCAAAACCTGGCGCGCAACTCGGATCTCAATATTCCCCTGACCATCAAGGTCATTGATGACCCCGCCATCAACGCTTTCACCTTGCCGGGCGGGTTCATGTATCTCAACACCGGCACACTGATGGCGGCAGACGAGGAAGACCAAGTGGCCGGCGTCATTGCGCACGAGATCGGCCACGCCGCGGCCCGCCATTGGGCCAGCATGATGACGAAGTCCACCCTTCTGCAATTTGCCATGATCCCCATGATGATCATCCCTATGTCTGCGGCGGTTTATTATGGCGTCCTGGAAGCCTACATGAACGGTGTGCCTTTGGCCTTCCTGAAATTTAGCCGCAAGGATGAGCAGGAGGCCGACTTCCTGGGTTTGCAGTACATGTACAAGGCGGGCTATGACCCCACCGCCTTCGTCGGCTTCTTCGGCAAAGTCATGGACGAAGAGCGGCGCAGCCCCGGGAGCATGGCCAAAGTCTTTGCCGACCACCCCCCCACGGGCGATCGCATCATCGCGTCGGAACACGAGATTCAGACGATTCTCCCCAAGCGCAACGAGTACCTGGTATCCACCTCGGAGTTTGATGACATCAAGGCGCGCATGCAAACCCTCATCACCCAACACAAGCGGCAAAAGGGAGACAGCGGGCCCACGCTGCGCAAGCGCGAATCGCCCGACCAGACCACCACGCAATCCGGTCAGCAGAAAACCGATTCGGGTGGCGACGATCAGCCGCCCGTGCTGAAGCGGCGCGACTAAGCGCCATCGATTTCACCTCAGGATTAAAGGCGTCCGGATCACCGGCCGCCTTTTCCTTTTGGTGCGTGCCGTGGCACGCCCTCTCACGCGCGTGGCGAAACCGTCAGGATTCTGGTGATGAGGTTCTGGAATCAGGGATGGCTGGGGGAATTGAAGACGATGCCCAGTTTGCGCAGCTCGTCGTTATAGTACTTCCGGTAGAGAATCTCCCACTCGCCACTGCCTTCGGGGATGGTCCGTTTCTGCGAAGCGATCCGGGCTTTGACGACTTCGTCGACCTTCTCTTCCTCGCGCATCAGCTCTGTCAGGATCTTGACGATTTCCTGGCGAATGGTGTTGGGCTCTTCAAAGATTTCCACTTCGTCCAAGGCTTCAATTGCCCCCATAATCCGATGCGAGACTTGGATGATCTTTTCGTGGCTCAATTTCATCGGCTCAAAACACCGCCCGTTCAGAGGATGATTTTGCGTTCCCGCACGAGCTGCTTCTTCACAATTTTGAACGCCTCTTCGAAGGTGGCGCCCAACTCCTTCATCTCATCGCCGTGCTGTTCGAGGATCTTCCGCACTTCGTCATTAATACGGTCTTCGATAGTAAACTCATCGAGCATAACCTCAAACATAACTTCGGTGACGTATTCGGGCTGGTCGTATTGGATGAGCCCGGCCTTGGTGAGGCGTTTCAGGACCTGTTTGGCCGTGTAGGCCACGTACTCTCGCGGGAATTGCATAGTTGGGTCTGTGTCTTCCTTGACGATCTACGACTGCTAGTGTATATTCCATAGATTGGAACTGTCAAGGTTGGTGTGCCGGGGGGCCGATAGAGTTTAGCCCCCGCTCGAAGGGAAGCCGGGCGGTTAGCTCAGTGGGTCAGAGCGTCTGCCTTACAAGCAGAAGGTCATCCGTTCGAGCCGGATACCGCCCACCATTGGGTCATTGGGCCATTTGGCCGTTGATTCATTTAAGGACGAATCCACTTGACCCGGGAGTTGCGAGCCCGGGAGGCAGATTCAGGTTCTTCAATGAGTCAATGACGCAGCGAATCAATCTTTCCGGGGACGTAGTTCAGCTGGTTAGAACGCATGCCTGTCACGCATGAGGTCGCGGGTTCGAGTCCCGTCGTCCCCGCCATTTCTTTCAGTAACTTAGGCGGAATCTAGCGCAGGAAAAACGAGCACTTTTTACCGAGCTTTTTACCTTGCGCCGGAACATTACAACATTACAGGCCCCGCGCCTGTAACCCCAATTACACCCAGATTACAGAAAACATTACACCCCGGAAATACCCTTCCTTTTTACATCCTACATTACAACATTACAGTACTAGTTAACTTCTTTGCGGTCTAAGGTGTGGGTTGTAATGCAGTCGTGTAATGTGGGGGGGCTTTCATGGTACTTTGTGGCGCTTGGGAAAGGCTTTGTAATGTCGTAATGTGTGTGTATAGAGGTGGGGGGGTGCCGGGCAACATTACAAGCGCCCGTTTCGGGCCTGTGGCATCCGGCCTAGCGCCGCCCCGCACGCCGCACCCCTGCACGCCTTTGTAGCCACTCTCGCCCCGCGCACCTTATGCTTTCACGCTTGATTAGCCTGTTGCCCTAGCGCCGGGTTGCATGTTGGCTGATAAGCGTCCACGGATTCGTTTTCGGAAATAGTGCGCCTGGTGGGGAAGGTCTGGCGCTCCTGTCCTGTGTTGTTCTGGCTTAT
>Ga0315282_10017650_pt1 | contig 10283 bp, 8 predicted proteins | sample YL17G07_20_MG_FD_203693 | JGI IMG/M metagenome (GOLD analysis project Ga0315282, IMG submission 203693) | Sediment microbial communities from Yellowstone Lake, YNP, Wyoming, USA - YL17G07_20 | ecosystem: Environmental > Aquatic > Freshwater > Lake > Sediment | place: USA: Wyoming | collected... | reverse complement strand
CTGTTACTCTTCAGTCTACGATTGTTATTCCGTATCCAGGGAGTAAATTGTATGCTGAAGCGTTGGAGAATGGGTGGTTCCGGATTGATCCGAGGGATTATGATCGTTTTGACATGAAGGAACCTGTGCTAAGCACGTTTGACCTGTCGCCTGAGGAAGTGTTAAGGGTATGCGATGATATTTACAAGTTGTTTTTGTCTCCGAAGTACATGCTTAAACAATTGGTTCGAATACGGTCTTGGAGAGATGTAAAGTACTCTGTTAAGGGTGCTGCAAAAGTTTTGGGGCACGTGAAGGATTTTAATAGGTGATTCAGATTTTGGGACTTAGTAAAACCATGAATAAGGATGTACTATGATATGAACTGGGGCAACAAAAGAGTGTTAGTTACTGGAGGAGCAGGTTTTATCGGATCTCATATTGCTCGAAAATTGGTGGACCAGAAGGCAGATGTTGTGGTGCTGGACAATTTTTCATTTGGGAAGACTAACAAAGTTCCGAAAGAATGTCATGTAATCGGTGGGAATGTAGCTGATGCTGAGGCTTTCAAAGAAGTTGGAGACATAGACTACATTTTCCATTTTGGTGCGGGGTCCTCTGTTATTTTATTTAATGAGAACCCTCAAAGAAATATTCATGAAACTCTTTCTGGTTTCGTAAATATAATGAATTTAGCAAGTGCACGTGGTGTCAAAAAGGTAATTTTTCCTTCAAGTGGTAGCGTTTACGGTAAGGCTCCCGTTCCTCATAGTGAAGAGAGGTCAGTGCCGAAGCCGACTAATCTCTACGGAAAATGCAAACAGATTTGTGAGTATATTTCTTCTCTTTATTCTGTTCCAACTGTAGGTCTTAGGATATTTGCAGGTTACGGTCCTGGAGAAGATCACAAAGGAAGGATTGCAAGCGTAGTTACGCTTTTTCTAAACTCTGTTCTTAAGGAAGAAAGCCCAATAATATATGGGAACGGGTGTCAAAGAAGAGATTTCGTTTACATAGACGATGTTACTGATGCAATATTGAATTCTGCAGAGGAACATATCCGGGGAATAATAAACGTGGGAAGCGGGCAATCGTACTCTTTTAACGAAGTTTTAGATGTCCTCAATGAAGTGTTAGATAAACGAGTAAAAGCTCGGTACATAGATAAGCCAGTGGATTACCTTGAAACTACCTTGGCAGATACTGCCAAAATGAAGGAGTTGTTGAAAGTTAGTCCTGTTTGTCTTAAAGATGGTATCAAGAGATATCTTTTGGCAGAAGGAGTGATTAGTTAAGACGAAATCTGTAAGTTTTGTCATTGTGACGTACAATAGCGGAGATATTATCGAAGAATGCCTTGCTAGTATCGCTAATCAAAATTATCCGAAAGATAAGGTCGAAATCATAGTTGTGGATGGTGGTTCTAGAGACTCTACTGTTAAGATTGCAAAGCGCTATGGTGCAAGGATAATATTCGAAAATACTGGTCGCCCGGAATCTGCTACTGGTATAGGGGTAGCTTATGCAAATGGGGAGCTTATAGCTAACGTGGCCTCAGACAATGTCCTCCCTCATAGCAATTGGCTTAGACTGATGGTTCAACCTTTTGAAGAAAACGAAGCGATAGTGGCTACGCAACCCCTGAGATATACTTATCGTAAGTCCGATTCATTGCTTGACCGATACTTTGCATTATTTGGAGTCAACGATCCTTTACCTTATTATTTAAATAAGCGAGATCGTTTGTCATGGACTGAAGATTCTTGGAATCTGGCTGGCAAAGCCAAGGATGTTGGTAACTTTTTCGTAGTTGAGTTTGACTCCCGAGATGTTCCGACGCTAGGTGCAAATGGGTTTATTATCCGAAAGGATATACTCCTCAAGGCCGATTGTCGGCCAATGAACTTCTTTCATATAGACGTTAACTATGATCTGATCCAAATGGGCTATAACACGTATGGTATCGTGAAAACGGACATAATTCATCAGACTGGATATAGTTTCATGGTCTATCTTCGTAAAAGAATAAAATATATGAGAGTTTACTTCGTCGACAAATCAAGACGTCGATATCACGTGTATTCCAGCTCTGAAAGACAAAAACTCCTCAAATTCTTGATTTACTCACTCACCTTTGTTAAACCGGCACGAGACAGTGCAAAAGGATACAAGAAATTTGATGATAAGGCTTGGTTTCTGCATCCCATACTTTGCGTGCTTACGACTGTCATATACGGTTTTGTATTCATTGCTTGTAGTTTGAATAAATCTAATACCGGTAATTCGGGTATGAACGACGCAATAAAGAAAAAGAACAGGGAATTATGAATGGGAAAACTGTTTGATGAGCCGAAAGTCTCCGTAATTATACCAACAAAAAACAGGTTTGATGCGCTAGAAAGGTGCTTGGACTCCCTCACAAACCAAACCTATAGACGTTTTGAGGTCATCATTGTGGAAGGAGGATCTGCAGATAGGTCAAAAACACTGGTTAAGAAATATGCCGGCAAATTGGCTATAACTTACCTCTCTCAAACCAAACGAGGGCTGGCCAACGCAACAAATGAAGGTGTGAGAAATTCGGACGGTGAAATCGTAATTCGCACCGATGACGACATTGTAGCAGAGGAAAATTGGTTGCAAGAGATTGTGAAGGTGTTTTGTAGTTCTAGCAAAGTTGGGGGCGTTACTGGACCCACAATAATTCCTGAAGATTTGATGAAACAAAGGGACCTGTTTTACTTTCAGGAAAGAATGCAAAAAGGGAATGTCTTCTGGAGTCTCTTAGGACGAATATATTTTAACTATTTTCTCGAAGGGGAACCGCTATCTGTAGGCAAATTCTTTAGAAGCGGAGCTTTTTCGTTAGGCTCTAACTACAACTTTTGTTTGAAGATGAAAAACGTGATTGAGGTGGATCACCATGAAGCGTGCAATTTAGCTGTAAGACGGGATCTTCTGGAACAAATCGGCGGATTTGATACAACATTTACCGGTATAGGCGATTATAACGAATCCGATGTTTCCTTTAAAATAAGGCGGCTGGGGTATAGAATAATGTTTAACCCTAAAGCGATAGTGCATCACCTTCCAAGTACTGAAGGAATCTTCAAAGATAGACCAAACTCCTATGATAGAATGTTAAATTTCATCAATTTTTACTTTAGGCATATAAGACCAGATACCCCTGATAAATTTGTTAGATTCTTCTCTTATCTCTTGTTTCTAAATGGATTTTGGATTTACAAATTCGGTACAACAAGGCAAGCAAGTCAATTGGGCTGTTTGAAAGGAACAATGGTTGGACTAGCACAGAACATTTTAAGGCAAAAAGTCAAAAACTGTTTGAGACTATGATAGACATGGTAGCGCGAAGCGAATTCAGGTGACATCAGGTAACACAAGAAATGCCCTTTGTCTCTGTGGTAATCGTAAGTCATAACGGCAGAGCCTTCCTGCAACGATGTTTGAATTCAGTCCTCCAGACTTATTATGGAAACTTTGAAGTTATTTTTGTCGATAACGGTTCAACTGATGGAAGTGCCAAATTAGTTATGGAATTATTTGGAAACGATCCTCGACTGAGAATAATCTGCAAAGAAAGAAACTTGGGTCCTGCCGCCGGTAGGAACATCGGAGTAGGGGCGGCTAGGGGGAAATATGTAGCTTTCATAGATGACGACACAGAAGTCGATACCAACTGGTTAACGGAAGCGGTGAGTGTTATGGAATCAGATCCATCCATAGGGGCTGCTCAGTGCAAGTTGTTATTGATTGATCATCAAGACAAGTTTGACTATGCTGGAGACTATCTAAGCCAATATGGCTTTTTGGTTCAAAGGGTAAACTTTGAGGAAGTAGATAACGGTCAGCTTGACGAAGTTGTGGAGTTATTTGGCGTCAAGTCCGCTGGGATGATTGTTAGACGCGATGTCCTATTGAACATTGGGGGCTTTGATGAAGATTACTTCATTTACATGGAAGAGACCGATCTGTGTTGGAGGATATGGTTGAATAATTACAGAGTGATCTTCACTCCGATGTCAATTGTTTATCATGCCTTTGGCAGAAAATCAAAGCTTACATCAACGCGCACGAAGTTCTTAACCAAGTACCTGGGGTCCAGGAACTATATTACTACAATGATAAAGAATTTGGGCACGTGGAACTTGCTAAAAATCTTGCCGTTACATATTGGTTTCTGGATTGGCATTATAGTTTGGCATATTATGAGAAGGAGGCTTATCGAGGCAAGCTGGATTGCGAAAGGTGTTCTGTACAACTTGACACATTTTAGGTGTATTTGGATGAAACGAAAAGTAGTCCAGTCTTTAGTGAGGAAAGTACCAGATATTTATATAATGCCTCGCATTATGAGGAAGCTACCTTTCGCATATTTCTTTGGTAAACTTACGCGCCCGAACTCAGGATGGAGGGTCTAAAATGATCGAGAAAAGCAAAAATCAGCTTGCACCGAGGTCTTTGCCAGAGAAGGATTGGATGTCAGAAATGCTAAACCAATTCGATCACCCTTCAACCGTGTTGTGGAGAGCAATAGAGGCGAAACATGTATCAAATTACGTATCAAAAATAAATCTTAAAAAAAAATTAATCCTTGATTTGGGTTGCGGTGAGGGCAAAGTTTCTTCAGTAATTTTTGATGGTGATTTAGACATTATCGGATTAGACATTTCTAAAGAGGACATTATTAAAGCGAAAGGACGAGGTAACTACAGAGAACTCATAATAGGAGATGCACAGAGGTTGCCTTTTTCGGATAGAAGCGTTGACATAGTGTTTAGTAACTCTGTCTTAGAGCATATTCCCGACATCTTTATGGTACTTAAAGAAGTATCGCGGATCTTGCAGAAAAATGGAAAGTTGGTATTTACTGTTCCAGATGACCAATTTGGCAACTATCTTTTTCTTTATGTATTAGCTGAAAAATTGGGCCTTAAAGGTTTCGCTCGTTGGTATAGCAAACGCAGAAATCAGTTATTAAACCACTTTCACTGCTACAGTCCGAAAATGTGGGAATATAAACTAAAAGAGGCCAATTTGAGCATGGTTTATGCAAAGTATTATCTTTCAAAATCTACAATTGAGGTTTGGGATTTCTTAGCTCTTTGCATATTTTTTATACGAAAATTCATGTTCAAGGTTCCTCCTAGAATCCTCAATCAATTGGTAAATAGGACTAAAAATCTGAGAATTTCATTTTTTAGACGTACTTTGCGCAAATATTACTTAGAGAAGTGCGATATTGGAGGCGCATTAACAGTTGTTGCAACAACTCAGTAGAAGATTAAGACTATGGTTCCAGTATAGAATATCTGAAAAAAGGCGACTACGTATACTTTGGGATTTAAAAGGAAAAGATTTGGTTCTAGACGTCGGTTCAGGTCATAACCCCCTCCCTAGAGCAGATGTCCTTTCGGACCTTTACGTGGAAAACAACGCTCAAAGAGGAAGTAAGTCTTTAAAAACTAATGGAAAAGCCTTCATCATTTGCGATGTTGAATATCTGCCATTTAAAGGTAAATCATTTGCCTTCGTCAATTGTTGCGCAACCGTAGAACATACTAGATTACCTCGTTTAGCACTTAGGGAGCTTACTCGAGTTGGAAAGACGGTCTACATAACGGTTCCTACATTACTTAATGAGATATTATTTCCTCAAAGTTTTCATTTATGTATTATTAGAAAAGTGGAAAATAAGCTCTTGATACTGTCTAATCCTTTCTCTTCTCGTACTAAGATTGTACATAAAATATTTGAAAAGATTGTAATTTTGAAATTACTGCAATATTTGATCAATGAAATGACGTCTCTATTTACTTCTCGAATTGTCTTAGTCACAAGAAATAAAAATTAGTGAGTGATAGAGTATCCCCTTTAGCTGTACATTGTTAAGGTAGACGAGCAGAAAAATGAATATAAAAATACAATGGCGGCCTTATTTTTACTATCTCATAGTTTTCGCAATCTTTGTGTTGCTTGGAATAATCTCTATCTGGAACTTACTTTCTGGAGGGAATTTAGGGCATACATGGGATTGGGGTATTCCTTACAGTGCTAATAGTCTTTATGTAATGTTTAAGCAGGGCTTCAGCATGTGGAATCCCCAATACTTAGGAGTTCCATTCCAATTTGCAGCCAATATCACACCTTTCTACTTGTTACTCGGATTCCCTGGTATTCTGGGAATAGACGGAACAATTGTATCAAAATCTCTAGTAGTTTTCTCGGTAGCTATTGCTGGTTTCTCTATGTTCCTTTTTAGCCGATCAATACTCGCCAGATTAAATCCAAAATTCCGATATGTTTTGGAAGCTGCCGCACTCTTGAGTGGATACTTCTACGCTGCCAACCCTCTCTTTTTTAACACAATTTGCAGTGGTGCAAACACGCAATTTGTGACTTATGCCTTTGCACCAGCAGTGTTCTTCTGTTTCGATAAGGGCATACGCTCAAAATCACTGCGCTGGATAATTCTCGCTGCAGTTGCCCTTACTGTTATTTCAGCCGCGTACAACATGCTATTTTTCATGGTAATTTTGTTACCGCTGTATGGTATTGTCTTCTACGGTTTGCGTGGGCTAAAGGCTTCAATAAAGCTCGGGCTAGCATGTTTATCCACGAACCTTTTTTGGTTGATTCCTTTCTTTGAGGCGAGGTCGAGCATCACATTAATGATTTCAGAAAGGGCATCATTAGCCGCAAGTTTGTTTAACTTACAATATGAAACAAGTAGCATAATTCAATCTATGTTATTGGCTGGATTCTGGAATGGAGGAATTACACGCCTGAATAATGTTCTGGATCCCAATTTTTTCGTAAATTCTATTCCAAGTAATTTAATATGGCTGTGGCTCTTTCTATCTATTGGCGGCTTTCTACTAGTTGTTGTTCCAATTTTCTTTCGGTGGACAAAAACGTATGCCTTTTGGATGGCGATATTCGGTACTACACTTGTTTTTGATACCGGCCTGCATTCTCCCTTTCCACAACTCGTTTCCTTTGTTTATGAGCATTTTTGGGTCATGAGCCTGTTTACTGATCCACAATGGCTGATTTGGCCTTCAGCAATTAGCCTCTCAATTCTTTTAGGCTACGGGATGATATTTGTCACATCATTTTGGGAGAAAAATACCACTCGAATTGACTTCATTTTTAGGAAAGCAAATATGAAGAATCTAGCAATTATTGGGGTTTCATTTATTTTGATATTCAGTTGGACATACCCACTTTTACAAGGAAATCTCGGGGGAGCAGTCGACAATTACAACTTGCCCCCCGATTGGGGACAAGCCCTACACTATGTGGATTCCTATTCGTTACCAGGCCAGAGATTACTTTTTCTCCCAATGGACGGATCTCCATTATATTTGAATACGCCATTTCAAAGACTAGCTCAAGGTGGCAACCCGGATCTAATATTTGCCCCACTTCCAACTCTAACTCGGGATACTTCTCCCACTGCTGATCTTGATCTCGCAAGTATGATTGCTGGTTTGTTTTATCAAAATACAGGGTCAAAAATTGCACCAACACTTGCCTTTCTCAATTTTCGTTTCATTCTCCTATCAAACAGTGTGGTGCCAAATTTCGGCGAAGACGTTCACCTATGGAATTTCTCGACTGTCTACCAATCTCTAAGTAATGCACCCAATATCAAATTGATACTCCAAAATGATTACATTTCACTATGGGAAAATGAATTGTGCAATAAAGAGATTGCATACGTGTCGTCATATCCCATATTGGAAGAACCATTGCCTAAAATATTATCAGGGTCATGGACCTTAACCAACGGTTCCGTTTTTGGCACGGGGGGTCAAATATTAGCGATTAACCAAACTTTGCATGATTTTGACTTTATTACTAAAATTTCACTTATCGGTAATGAGTCGTTCGATGCCGGGTTGATGTACGGATATTCTAATAGTTCAAATTACTATTTCGCTGGAGTTTTGGGGAAATCATATCTGGTCACTTTAGCTCAGTATTCTCAGGGTACTAGAGAAATAAATCAGAGCGAAAGCGGCTATCCATCAAGCATATTCATTCATATTTCAGTCAGGGGTCAAGAGGTATTCACTTACTATAGCGATGATGGAACAAACTGGGAATCGAAAGGTAACTATTCAATACCAAATTACAATGGGGGCTTTGTTGGTCTGTGGGCAACTGCTAAGGCGGAATTCAATCACATTCAATTGTCTGATTCAACAGGCAAACTTTTGACCACTATGTCTATGATAGATCTGTCAGACATAGTTAGCTCCTCCAGCTTCCTTGAAAGCAACGCCGTTATCTTTTTTTCGAATTCCTCAGAACTGCAAAGTTATCTTGGTACATTCTCTGCTTCACAATCCTTTAATGCAACAATAAATCGCGTTGACTACACCAAGTATAATGTTGAGGTTGAAAATGCGTCACAACAAATAATTGTTCTTAATGAGAATTACAACCCGGATTGGCACATTTATGATGGCAATGTCAATTGGCTCCAAGCTCTTTGGACGCCTCCATCCTCCTCATGGTCTCATGTTCAAGTTAATGGATTCGCGAATGCATGGATTTGTTCATCAAGTGCAAGTGCAGGACATGATTATACGTTATACTATTTACCCCAAAGCTATTTCCTACTTGGTATAACAATGTCATTAGTATCTGCAACAGTACTCTTCGTTTACCTTTCTTATCCGTTTTTCATAAAAACACTAAAAGATGCCTCTCGTAGGATTAGAAAGAATGCGCCAGAATGATCAATACAGTTAAAAGTAAAATAATTCAGTATCTTTAAGCTGCGGCACGCCATCCCTGCTATTGCCGTTCGCACTAGAGCATCTATCTATTGAGCAGATAAGGAATGAATATTTCAGAATGAAGCATCGAGAAAATGGTGAAGGATCTAATGGTCACTGTCAACTTTTTTTCAGCATTATAATCCCATATCCTCCCAGAAATACCACCGATAAAATCTACATAGAAGACCGCTTGAGAACCCTCGGTAAGTCCACGTACAAAAACTTTGAGGTAATTGTTGTCTGCGATTTGCAAGTTCCAACCTTGTAGAGAGACATTAATTTGCCTTCAATATGAGTTATCAAAGCTGAAAAAAGTCTTGGCGCTACCGAAGCGAGAAACTTGGGTGTATCCTTAGCCAAAAATTAACATATAATATTCCTTGATGACAACACGAAACCCGATAATAATTGGTTAGAAAAACTGGCAGAAAATATACACAACTATGGAGAACTTCGCTTCACAGACAGGATGGAATTTACAAAGTTATGGTATCATAAGAAAACTGCTGAGTGGCTAAACAAATGTAGCAAAAATGATTTGATACTCGATGTCGGAATCGGAAAAGGGCATTATTTATGTGTATTTCCTAAAGGGCCTAAATACGTTCTAGGAGATATAAAAATACATGAAGATTTATTGAGAAAAATGCCGTACCAATATGGGACAATGCATATCTGTCAACTTGATGCGCATCTTCTTCTTTTCAAAAATGAGAGTTTTGACATTGTTCTATCACATCAAACCATAGAGCATCTGAATAACCCTAGCAAGTTTATCGATGAAGTTTATCGAGTCTTAAGAAAAGGGGGGAAAGCCATCATCTCAACGGTAATCAAGGGGTCACTCGCTCATAGAAAAGTTTTAGCAAATAATCATATTAGTGAGTTTGAGTCAGTAACTGAATTCGTTGCCGCATTTTGCGGCAGAGAACGATTTCATTTAGTCTCGATCGAAAAGAGACCTATTAATTTTCCATTTAAGAAGTTTCTGCCTAGAAGATTGGTCAACAATCTTGTGGACGTACTTGATGAGATAATATTACCTATTCCACTTTATTATTATGATACACTTTTGTTAGTTCAAAAATGTTAATTTAAGGGCGGAGTACCAGTTGGTCGCGCGAATTTTTGGGCATTAAGTAACAAGACTAGATCAATAAAAGTTTTAATTTGCATTACATGCGGCAGACAATGAAAAAAGAGAAAAAACCCATCCTCTTAACGTTGGTATTTTTAATCGTGTGATTTAAGGCGCAAGTTTTATTGAAACTAATTCTTGCTTCTAACTCAAAAATTGGCTTATAACCAATCAAGTGATATTCACCTAAATAATACAATACTAAAAAAGGGCGCAACATCCTTAGCCACTTGAAAATTCCTTTGAGGCCAAAATTATGGTTCTAAACGGCGTATCAGTAGTAACAACAACTTGGAACGAGAGGGAAAACATTGAGAAGCTAGTTCCCAGCATAAGAAATGCGCTTCAAGGTC
>Ga0315282_10017649_pt1 | contig 10284 bp, 5 predicted proteins | sample YL17G07_20_MG_FD_203693 | JGI IMG/M metagenome (GOLD analysis project Ga0315282, IMG submission 203693) | Sediment microbial communities from Yellowstone Lake, YNP, Wyoming, USA - YL17G07_20 | ecosystem: Environmental > Aquatic > Freshwater > Lake > Sediment | place: USA: Wyoming | collected... | reverse complement strand
AGAGAATGTAGGGGTATTCCCTTCGGGTTCGATAACAACGTCTTATACTGTCACATCTCCGGATGTAACTGTCACAAAGACTCCTGAAAAAATTCGAATTGGGAACAATTCAATTACCCTATATATCTTGAACTGTGCGGACTCAAACGGCTGGTGGATAACTGGTTACACTGGCCAGACGCTTGCAAAAGACGTATACCAAACTATGTCACCCTATTTCGAGAAAACTGTACTAGTGAACACTACTGATCTCCTTGACAAACTACTCTCAGGATTACCAATAACAACTGATCCCAAAGAGCATGTAAAGAACGCTGTGATAATCAACACGTTTGGAGAGTCAGTACCTATACCCGCATCAAAAGCCTTGGCTTATCAAACGGATCTTAATCAGTATCCGTATCTAGTTGGCAAGAAGACCCTTCAATACAACTATACGTGGGTTAGTATCGTAGGATACCCCTTTTACTACGTTTCTAATACGAATCAGTTTACCGGTTCAAGTGATAATAACGGTTGGGGTATTTATGGCATGAAATGTCTTGGATCGACAGGTCTGAACGCTTTCCTTCAAGGGATTGATAACCGGACTTATACCTCGCCCACATCTGGTTCGAAAAACCCGACAGCGAATAGTGGCCCATGGACCAGTCCAACTTATGCATATAGTAAAGATTCACAACCCGCTTATACTACAACAAACAATCGCGCGCAAGTGTATTCTGGTTATGGTCTATCGTCAGCGATAACAGACGGCACACACATAAATGTCCACGTATGTGCATGGGCATCAACCTCTGGTCAAAAGACAAAGGTCGAGGTCTCAGATGGTACCGCGTGGTATACGGTTACTACACAGGACTTGACAACATCTGAGACTCAGTATGACTACGATGTGACCTCATTACTTCACTGGACTCCCACAAAATTATCTAATCTACAGACACGTGTGACGTCAGTTAGCACAGGCGGCGCGCAAATTAATCTAGACTGGATAGGAGTTGAAACCACATCATGGATCACAGGGTCAATTGGTGTGCTAACCTATACAAATCCACTAAAAGAAAATATGAATTATTATGGCATTTATCCCGGTACAGATCAAACAGCAACACGTTCTCTATCCCGGGTAGATTTAAACAATTACAATATGATTGATTATGCGGACATCTTCACTCCAGAAAATGTGGGTGGTAATGTATACTGTGCTGGAGCCACTTGGGTTCATACGGCAAGCGGACACCCAAGAGGGGCATTTATGGCCATAGGTCTGGCAAGGACACCCGACATAAGGGTATCACTAATTGGCTTACTGGCATATTATCACCCATCCATACTCAGAACCGAATTCAGAGCGAGCAGCACAACTAGATTGGTAGAACTTCAGATCGGTCAGATGGGTGCTGGTTAATATGATAATTAAGAAGCGTAGGGGCCAGTTTGAGATACTCGCGGCATTCATGGTACTAGTCATTATGACGAGTGCCGCTATCGCGGCCATCAACAAGTTACAAGACAACCCCTTCAAGGAACCTGTGACCCTCGCCACCACAATAAAATCAGTTGATAATTCGCTGCATGAGCTCCTTGGTTTCACAGCAGGCTATTATGGTTCGATCATCAAACTTACCGGCAACGTCACTTACGCCAAAGAGAAGACCAACTCTTACTTTGATGGCGGACTCTATACGGTGGCACATTCCGATATCAACAATGGCATATCTCTAAAACTCGATCAGTTATCGGTGAAAACAACTTGGTTCGGCGTGAAGGGTATCACTCAGGGGAGTTTATCCGTAGAGTACTCCATACCCTCGGTGGGATTAACGGGGGTAAAGTATCTGGGTTCAGCGTCCCTAACCGCTACTGTTCTGGAGACAACTGGAGATGTTTGCAAAGTCAAGGTCTTAGGCGACAATGACGAACCTAATTTATCCCTCACTAAGGACAGCTTCACGTTCTTGAAGTATGATCGCACGAAAACCACTTGGGTATACCTCACCTCCAAGTACGATCCCATGGTCTCGAGTTTGGGCATATACTCGATAAATATTCCATCGGGCATCAACAGGGACGCCTATTACCTGCAGGTCATAGATCAGAGAGGAATAATTGTTTCCTGTGGCTATATGCGGGGAGTAGGCAACGCCAATAAAGAACACACTTACTACACGTATACGTTCCACTGGAACCAGACACTGTACAGTGGGTTGAATGAGCCTCCGATGGAGATAGAGCTACTCCAGGACGGGACAATGCGTTGGCTCGGGCAGGCTCTGCCAGTCAACGGGACACAGGTCACGATCCCACCCATTCCAGTTAAGGGCATCCACCTCAATGAAACCGTTGACGGCGTGAACAAGGAAGTTCCTTTCCAGATTGAGAGCTGGGGATCTAACTATCAGCTGCCTTTCGGAATAGTAAGCAATTCAACCATCTTCAATGAGAACTGTATGATCGTTTTCCTCATCGACCACCATGTATCTCAGGCTACCCTGTGGTGGGACGGTTCAGATGACGCAGTTCAGACTTCCTATGCCACTAGGAACACAAAGTTCACAAACGACGATCCCACACATGGAAAGATCGATAACGGAGTTCTCTCACTAGACGTTTCCAACTTTAGAACCGGGGTAATCTCAACAACAAAGACCTCCCCAATAACCTCCACATGCACGTTTACTAGGGTAAATGGGACAAATCCAGTCTATGGATCAGCTCCTTCGTATATAATCCACCATGGAGTAGTGAGGGACATCGTACAGCAGGAGCCTGAGTGGAGCGGAGGAATATCATCCTCTCCAGATTTTTACGGGTACATTGTCCTCACGATCCCTGCTGGAGCAAATTACTACACGTACAGAGTCAGGCTAATCTATCTACCTACGACTCGATCAAGGATTCTCAGCGACGTGAGCGTTATTCAGTTAAAGGAGCCAACCGGGACATACAACCAAAAGACCGAGGACGGCATACAAGGAGGTAGTCCGAAATGGAGTTCTGGCTCACTCTTCTTCCAAGGAGGAACAGCGTATCAGCACCAATGGACAGAGTACATAAACAGTACTAATAGGGGTGTGGGCATAATAACTACATCTAGCGCAAATGATTTGCTTTACACATTTGACGATGTAATAGGTGCAAATACTGGGGCGATTTCATTTGATGCGTCTAATAGAAGGATAGAGGTAAATCCTGTCGATATGCTGAGGTTCCCCTTTCAACAAGGTGACGATTTGACCTGGGTAGGAGGTGTAGTCAACTTTTCCTCCGGCAACCTGCCCATATACCCGAATAGTGGGGGAACCAGTGGCTTATGGGTGCTCGTGGAATCCCCTCCATCGGTGAAAGTAAGCTGAGTGCTGATGCAGCATTCGTTCCGAGATCGCAGAGCGAAACCATACTCAGATTTGAGGAGAGCGCGTGCATCCTTACCAGATGGCCCGAACGCGCATGAAAAATGATTCGTGGGCGACGCTAAAGAGATGAGGTAACCCAGCCGATAGTGTCCTAAGCCAACACGGGCTCGTGAGCGCGTTTGCTAGTGAACCGAAGTCTGTTCCTGCTCCGCGCCTTACTTTTCAAAGCGTACAGAAGCAGTCTATCGAACTCGTCAAGATCGAGTTCCATCTTTGAGACTTCCCGTAGGTCGAATAATTCACCACATTCCGTACACCCGTACCTGCCGTCACCTATAGGGCGCAGTTCGCTGCCGCATGATAGGCACTTGAGTCTCTGGAGGCCTTGTTTCTTCATCCTCCCTCGTCGGAGACTTACATTAAGTGATTATATTCACTTACGGAGCTCAGAACTGTATTTGAAATTCATCTATTCGCGCAGTATCGGATGGAAATAATTATAGTTTCAATAAGCAATGTTCAGTTGTAATCCTTCGGTAGTGAATGCCTTGATAAGGGGAGCTCAGAATCGAGGAAAGGCCGCGGTGTACATGATACTTCCCCTCAGCCTTCTAATCTCATCAGCCCTCTGCGCTTCAGGGGCGTTCGGTCTCGTTCTAGCTACGTCGGATCAGTTGCATGCTGCGCTCGTAACCTCCTCGGGAGTCCACTCGGTCATGGATCTAATCTTATCAAATAACAAGGTCAAGGAGGGTGACACGCTGACGGTCTCACTGAAATGCTCTGCTCTAAAAAACGGCGTGTCATATGTGCAATCCATAGACATAGAGATCCTCTACGGCGAGGTCGAGGTCGTGTCGGTTAGTCCCGCGATCTCTGGGGGGCCAAACGCCGTGTTCGAGGGAAGCTCCATAATTAAGGAGGATTATGGAGTGCTGGTCCACTGGGGATTCACCCTCATCAAAGGCTCCAACGGCTACGAGTGGCCGAGGAACGAGAACAGGCCGGCCACCGACCCTATCACATACGACTTCGACTCGCCGACAACCTTCACCGCCACCTTCCTACTAAAGAAAGCAACCGAGGTGGAAAGAAACGGATCATCCAGCCCCCCCTGCGTCTTGGCAGGAGATGTGATGTGGGGCGGGCCGGACGCCCTCGGCACAATACAGTACCTGAAGACCCCTGAGGACGACTTATCGATAACCAGCGTCTGCCCCATCCAGGTGGTACACGACCCGAGCACCATCATTGCGAACAAGAAAGCGGCGCTCGAGGTCCAGGTTCATAGCAGCTTCACGAAGACGGTCTATGTCGACTTCAACGTCACTTACGACTTTGGAACCCGGTCGTACCTGGAGACTGGAAGAGGTGGAAAGGGCGTACCCATAATGCCTGGCGACAACACCGTTTACATAGCTGGGGGGCCCTCCACACCGGGCGATACCTCTCCCTGGATGGAGCCCAACAAGGGCAGCTACTTGTACTGGACGAAGTCGGGCCTCGACGACAAGGTCAAAGTGGTCGTCGACCCCAAGAACAAGGTGGGTGACACGGACGCTTCAAACAACGTCTTCACCCTCTCAAGGAAGGTTGAGGAGTCGAAGAGGTTCAGCGTCTGGGTGGTCCCAATCTACTTCCCCTTCAAATCGCCTAACCCCCAGACAGGCCCTACCGTCAACTTCAGTGAGCAGATCAACTACCTGATGAACATCCTGCCCGTCTCGGAGGACAGGTTCACCTGGACCCTTAGCGTACCCATGACCTGGCCGGGCAACCCGGTGACCGGGAACACGACTAGGATACTGAACTGGCTCTATTACAGGGTCGCCCAGACGCTGACAACCATGGCGAAGGCTAACCAGTACAACAGAACAGTCATCGTCGTCAGCGGCCTCCCCCCATTTACCGACGAGTACGATGGTGACGCGATCGGTGTCTTCAGGGAACCCGTGAACCTGGCCCCAGTCATCGTGAACCTGGGCAGCCTCTCCTACAACTATACCACGGCGCACGAGATAGCGCACACCTATTTCCTGTGGCACCCCGACGGCCTCGGGCCACCGAAAGCCAACTCTCAGCGCTTCTACGTCGCAGCTAGGAACTATGGAGCCTACATGGCTAACCTCATGTTGTACGCGAAGCCGCCACGTTGGATAGATGAGGGGAGGTACGAGAAGAACCCCCAGATGCCGCTGACGTACGTTGATCCGAAGGGCATCGCCCACAACACGACTGGGTGGAACCTGATGGACCAGTTCAAGACAGGCTCCGACCCTGCTGTGATCGTTACCCGAGGCGCCTTTTTCAGCAACTCCACAGTTAAGATGGATGACCCCTGGTACAAGGTGTCACAGGGCACCGTGGACCTTCCCCTGGGATCGAAGGGGGACTACAGCTTCGTCATGCTGAACGGCCAGGGCAAGGAGCTTGGTAGATGCGGTTTCAACACTAGCTTCACGTACATAACAGAGGACCCAAAAGGAAACCTGATCGTGGCTCATACGGACGTCGAACCCTTCGTGCTCGGGATACCCTATCTGGAAGGGACCGCGAGCGTCGAGTTAAGGGACTCCTCCGGCTCAGTCATCGCCAAGAGGCCGGTGAGTGCAAACTCGCCGAAGGTTCAGGTGACTTCTCCCAGCGGAGGAGAGCAGGCGCCCGTCGGCGGGGTATTTACCGTGAGGTGGGATGCCTCTGATGCCGACGGAGACTCCCTAACCTACGCGGTATCCTACAGCTCTGACGGCGGCGCTAGCTGGGTGCCCCTGACGATCGACCTGAAGCAGCCGAGCTACGACTGGAACACGGCTGGGCTACAGGGAGGAAGCTACAAGGTGCTCGTAATGGCTAACGACGGCTTCAACACCGTCTCATCGACCTCGAAGACGTTCACGCTGAAGCAGCCCGCAATCGGCCCAGAAGCCGAAATCAAGGTCGTGTTCGACAAGACTGGGAAACCCACCAGCGGAGACCCCAAGGACCTCGCCCTCGCGTTCGACTATGTCGAGTTCCTGGACAGTAGCCAGAACATCGTCGCGAAGCTAGACATCGGCACCGGAGACACGGGTGTCGGTTACACGGGCAGAGGGTTCTACCAGAACCAAGCCAACTGGGACGGAGTTGAGACCTACATCTGGGCCGGAGGAGCAGATAAGACAGCCTACCTGTTCCTGCAGAAGCCGCCGAGCGCAAAGTACCTGCGCATGAACGTCAGGCCGTTCATGGAGAACAACCCCACCAAAATCTACGTGGACGGTGTGCTGCTGTCGACAATTATGCCCACCAGGGGCTGGAAGGAGTACACCGTGACGCTAACCAAAGCCAAGGCGACTCTGACCTGCACGGCGTCGTCGACAAAGACCAACCCGGGTGAGACGGTTACTCTCAGTGGCTCTGTGACACCCGTCATCTCCGGTGCTTCGGTCAGTCTCGTGATCACCTCCCCGAGTGGACACATCGACACCGTGCCGCTGACCACGGACGCGAATGGGGGCTACTCCTACAGCTTCAAGCCAATCGATAAGGGTGAGTGGGGCGTCCAAGCGACCTGGCCCGGTAGTGAAGGCTACCTGAATGAGACTAGCCCGAGAGCCTCGTGGAGCGTCGCTGAGAGCACACCTCAAGGCTCGGGAGGGGTCCCAGCATACCCGTTCGAGGCGCTGGCGTTGGGGGTAGCTGTCGCGCTCATCATCTTGATAAAGCGCTCGCAGTCATCACCAAAGCAACTGACATAATGCATACGGGCGCTCGGAAGGTGCCTGCTCAAAGAATCGGGCCGATGGGTTTCCTTTAAAAAGTGGTTGCATCTCCCATTGTGGGATGCAACTCCTGGGTCACCTGGCGCTGGGGTATTTCTCCGGGAGCGCCGCAGGGTGGTACACACGGGAGAAGGTCAGTCTTCCACTGATCTGGGTCTCGGCTCTACTGCCTGACATGGACATGCTTACAAATGGGTTTCTCGTTCACCGTGGGCCGACGCACAGCATCCTCCTGGCTGCGGCACTGTTCCTGCCGATCTGGCTCGTGACTAGGCGGGGTCTCCCCTACTTCGCGGCGCTGGCCTCGCACACCCTCGTGGGGGACTTCCTCACGCCTCCACTGATGCTCTTCTGGCCGGTCACGGATGCCTGGTTCGGGGCGCCAGGCTTCCTGCAGATGACGCTGGCGGGGGAGGAGCTCCTCGAAATGTTACTTTTCGCGCTGATGGTAGCTGTCATGCTAATTGTCTATGTCCGATCGAGGAGGCTTGTGCCTCAGCGGCGTGCGACGCGACCTTAGCCGTGTGCCCGAAAAATATACTACTAGGCAAAAGGGTTCTGGAGATGCTGGTGAGGATGGTTGAGGATCCGGGGAAGATCACAGTTTACGCGTCTGGGAATTAGTTCGGGAAGGTCGATGACATGGGGATGCGCGTACGTTCGAAGCGATCACGCATTTTTAGTGGTCGAATTATACTAATTAACTAGGAAGGAGCCGCTGCCAGTTCCGGTCTGATAACCCGTCAGTGTGACTGTGGCTGCGATGCTGTAGGTTCCACGAGTTGAACCGATTCTGTAGTTGAAGGTTACTCTGCCATTAGAAGCGGTTCTCCCAGAGGATGTCCACTTTGATCCGGTTGGCGAGGTGACTGTTATCGTCACTGAGGCTCCGGCTAGGAGACTACCCGTTGTCTGATCTTTGGCTGTGACCGTGATCCTTGCAGTTGAGCCGCGGGAGTAGCTTGACCTGTCTGTGCTGACCGTGACGCTCATTGTTTTTGTTGTAGACGGGATGTTCACAGTGACCTGGGTGGTGTGTGTGAGTGTGCCATCCGTGCCTGTGACGGTCACGGTGTAGGAACCTGGGGAGGTGCCAGTTGGGACTGTGATGGTTAGTGTTGATGTTCCTCCGTTAATAACTGAGGTTGGGTTGAGTGTGGTGGTCAAGCCGCCTGTGTGTGTGGCGGTCAATGAGACTGTTCCCGTGTAGCTGTTTAGAGGCGTCACCGTCACTGTCGATGTTCCATATGATCCAACTGGGATGCTTATTGGTGTCATCGCGGATAGGGCGAAGTCGGGCGTAGGTGGTGCCGCGAAGTACTGTGTCAGTGGGCTTCCTAGGCCTGTGACCATGTCGTAGCCAGTTGTTGCGGGGTAGCCGTTCGAGCCTTGTGTTATGTCCCTGAAGTATGAGGAGTAACTCGTCTTGGCGTCAGTGTAGAGGTTAGAGTTAGTGGCAGAGTGGCCAAGGGCTTGTATTGCTGCCCATTGAGGGGCACCCGCGCTGGTGCCGCCGACCTTCCACCACCCTGTCTGTCCGCTATAGGGGGTGGAATCGTAGACAGAGACACCTGAAACCGGATCCCCGTTGTAGGAGATGTCGGGGACCGCGCGATATCCGTTCGTGCCGGATACGCCGTAATTAAGCTGGTATAAGGGTTCGGCCTCGTACCTACTTATGCCTCCTCCGCTTCCACTCCAGGCGGTCTCCGATGTTAGGGTGCTGCCCGAGAAAGTTAGTGTGGTGCCCCCTACGGCGACGACGTTCGACGAGGAGGCTGGCCAGCTTACCCCTGCTCCGCTGTCGCCTGAAGATACGAAAAAGGCTGCGCCGTAGCTGCTGGTGAAGTGACTGTCGTAACTTGACTCGCCGCTGAACTCGTTTCCTCCCCAGCTCATCGAGATAGCGACGACATCAGGTTGGCTCCTCGCGTAGTCGACTGCTGCTAGGAGGTCAGTGATGCTGTTGGAACGGGCTTCAACGAGCAGAATCTTGGCGTTCGGTGCGATGGCGTGTGCCCACTGTACGTCTAGGGATATTTCGAGGGCCCAACCGGCATCAACTGGTATTGATGTTGCCATCTTGTTTTTTGTGAAGTAACCGGTGCTGATCATTGGCAAGCCAAACTGGCTGCTAAAGGTGTCGAGGTCACTCGTGACTGTGGGGTCGTCGTAGGCGTCGACGATGGCGATGGTTCCCGAGCCACCAGTTTGCGGTAAGTTGTAGGCACTCTTGATCTGGATTGGTGACAGACCCGTGGGGCCTGAAGTCGCTGCGTTCTTTATGTGAAATCCGGTGTGTGCTGTCCATTCCTTCCCGGATCCGTCTGGGTCAGCGAACGATGTTGGGAAGGAGGACATCATAGCCTGTGAGGTAAGGACAAACACGAGGAGGAGAACCAAAACGAAACATTTCTTGGACAATTTCATCGTTTCTAATTGGGAAGGAGGTATTTATAGTACCTTCGGGGTCGGATTATTCCTCATCAATTTTTTCTTATGACCCTCATAGGATCTATCGGATAGTTTCTGGAGCGATGCCTCCTGGTTTAACTTGTCGCCGCGTGATCACCCTGCTTAAACTGGCCCTAATGACTGGGGCGATGTATAGGCATAGGTAGATCGCTGCGAGGGTGGGTAATACGGCTGAGAAAAAGTCTAGCCCCCGAATCACGTTGAGGTAAACAAGGGTGTTGTGGATTGGGCCTGTCCACTGCAGGAGGGCTATGGTATAGATGACTCTGTCGTAGGCGATCCTCCTCGGCAGTATTTTGTCTGCCAGTATAAGGTTCAGGACCAGTACCGGTAGGCCGACAGCGGGGAGGAGGTTCTGGTTCGACTCCGCGTACCCGGTCAGGTAGTTTAGTATCCACTGGGTGATGGCCCAGTCCGTGAGGCAACCGGCCATTGACAGGATAAGAGCCGTTTCGAGTCTACTGAGTCTGCCCATTGTACTCCCTCGGTCACACGATTCCTTTGAGCTTGGCGTAGAAATATGGATCCTGAATCCATATCTCCGCAAGATTTCCACTTGCTTGCTTTTGTTTTAAGGATTTGGGACCATGGTTTCTGATTTTGAACGTTAGTGTTGATAGTTAATAACTGGTCAGAGTCTGTTAGCTAGGTCAGCGCGATGAGCTATGCGCGCGAGCCCGTTAAGACTT
>Ga0315282_10017647_pt1 | contig 10285 bp, 8 predicted proteins | sample YL17G07_20_MG_FD_203693 | JGI IMG/M metagenome (GOLD analysis project Ga0315282, IMG submission 203693) | Sediment microbial communities from Yellowstone Lake, YNP, Wyoming, USA - YL17G07_20 | ecosystem: Environmental > Aquatic > Freshwater > Lake > Sediment | place: USA: Wyoming | collected... | reverse complement strand
CGTTCCGGGCCACCAGCACGGTGAGAGGCTCGCCCGAGTCCTCCGCCCACTTGCGGCACGCGGCGTCGATCTTCTCCTTGGCGTCGGGCTTGACTCCCGCCTCGGCAGCGGTGCCCGCGTGTAGCACGGGAGCCGGCGCCCCGGGCCGAATCGTTGGCGGCGCAAGGGGGCGGACGCTGTCGCAGAGGCCCGCCAGCTTGAGCTTGAGCCGCAGGTGGAAGTCCTCGTTCCGCACTCCGGGTGACTCCATCTGGTCACCCGTGGCTTGACCCGGCTTGAGCTCATGCAGCCATGCGAGGAGGATCGCGCCGCCCTCGGTGGACACAAGCGCCTCGCCGAAGAGACCGCCCGACCACCGGGCGATGGCTTCCTCGTGCTCCTTCCACACCACGGGGTCGATGGGTCTGCCGGGGTACGGCGCGGGCACGCTGTAGTCAGGCCAGTAGGGGCCGGAGTCGTCCGGCACGGCGAAGAAGGTCATCGCTCGCCTGACGGGTGTCCCGTCATCCATCTTGCTCTCCACAACGGCGGCGTAGCGACCGGGCCTGCTGGGGGTCTCCACCTCATCGAGCTGGGCGTTGTACCACCGCACCTTGAGTGGAAGGTCACCCGCGAGTGCGCGCACTCGCTCGACATCCCGCCAGATGATCCTGGGGAAGCCGTCGCTCTCGAGGAACACGTAACCGGGCCAGGTGCCGGCCGGCCCGAGGCCTTGATCCTGGAACTCGAGCGTTCGCCGCTCGAGCTCCATCTGCGCTTCGAGCTTCCGGGCCGCCTCCGTGCCATAGGCCTCGAGCGCGAGTTGCCAACCGCCCCGACCGTTCTCCACCTTGACGAGGACGGTGTTCATGCCCTTTCGGAGCTTGACTGTGAAGCGATCCTGCCGCGCTGTGAGCCCGCGCCCGTCCGGCGGGAGCACGTCGAAAACCTGGGCGCCGTTCACCCAGACCTTCGCACCGTCGTCGGAGCCGAGTAGAAAGAGCGCCTCTCCGCCACGCGTAGCGGTGATCTCGGCGTAGGCGTAGGCCAGCTTGAGGTCCGTCTCCGTGTAGTGCTGCGCGAAGTCCAGCACAGGCCCGGTCGTCTCGATGGGCATCGCGGTCACGCGGATCGGCTGTCCGTCCGCGCCCGTTGCGGCGACCTCTGTGTCCGCCGAGATTCGAGCCTTCGCCTCGCCGCCGATCGACGCCAGGTAGTCGGTGTCGAACGACTCGCGGTCTCGAGTGCCCAACTCGCGAGGGTTCTCAAATGGGCCGAGGACGACCCACTTGCGGATGGCGCCCTCGGGTCTCAGGTCAACCGGGCCTTCGTCCGGCGGCCAGGGGCGCGATGCCGGGCCAGGGCTCACGATGACGCAGACAAGCGCTCCAACGGTCAGCAGCCTCATTGCGGCCTCCGTGTTGACTCGACAGTCTTCGCTCCGGGCAGAGCGGGCCCCGGAGCCGGTCCCATCCTCACACAGAGGTAGGTGGCGGCCCACGGCTTCGCCGGTCGCGCGACCTTCTCCTCGGCCTCACGGCATGCTCTGCCGGGGGGGAAGCGAGGCCGGACGCGTCGCTTGACACACACGTGGCACAGACGGGGCAAAAGATCAGGTACGCCAATGTCATAATAGTGGTACACTCATCTTTGCGCGGCAGAGAGTAGCCCCGACTAGGAAGAGCCAACGTATCGCTTCGACCGCGTGGCAGCCTGCCTGCGACCGGGGCAGAATGGTCCGGTACTATGGAAGTTGTTGTCGTCGGCCTAAGCCACAAGACGGCCGACGTACGGGTCCGCGAGCTGGTTTCGACCCCGCCATCGCAACATGCCGAGAGGCTCCGGACGGCGCTCCGTATCGACGGTGTGTCCGAGGCGTTCCTCCTGGACACCTGCAACCGGTCGGAGCTCTACCTTGTCGGGAACAACGGCCACCCACCTGAGGATCCCGAGCGGATCTTCGCCGCCGTTCACGGCGTCCCGGTCGAGGACTTGAGGGAGCACCTCTACCTGTTCCGGGGCGCGGACGCGGTCCGGCACATCTGCGGCGTGGCCTCCGGCATCGACTCCATGGTTGTCGGGGAGCACGAGATCGTCGATCAGCTCAGGTCCGCGCTCGACCAGGCTCGGGACGCGGGGACGGTGAGATCGACGCTCATGCGCCTGGCCGAGAAGGCCCTCGCCGCTGGGAAGCGTGCTCGGACGGAGACCGAGATCGGCCAGGGCTTCGTGTCCGTGGCGTCGGTAGCCGTGAAGCTCGTCCAGGACGTGTTCGGCGATCTCTCCAAGGCACAGGTCCTAGTGCTTGGGGCAGGGCAGAACAGCGAGCTCGTCGTTGACCGCCTGCGCGAGGCCGGAGCCAGGAGCACCATCGTCAGCAGCCGGCGCTACGAGCGGGCTGTGGAGCTGGCGGAGCGTTTTGGCGGGCGGCCGGTCCGGTTTGAGAGCATCATCGACGAGCTGGCGCGGGCGGACATCGTGATCGCGTCGACTCACGCCCCTCACCCGATGATAACAGCCGACCACGTGCGAGCGGTGCTGGGCGCCGGCTCGCGGCCGATGTTCCTGATTGACCTGTCGATCCCGCGGAACGTGGACCCGGCCGTCCGCGCCATCGGGAACGTGCACCTCTATGACCTGGACAGCCTGCAGGCCTTCATCGACACGACGCTCGCGCAGCGGAACTCGTCGGTTCCCAAGGTGAGGGCCATCGTGGAGGAGGAGGCCCGGGACTTCATCGTCTGGGCCAAGTCGCGCGAGCTGGTGCCGCTCACGCTCGCCATACTCGATGCCGCGGATGCGGTACGCCGGGAAGAGCTGCAGGGGTACCTGGAGACGGCGCGCGCGCTCAGCCCGAAGGAGTCCAAGGCAATCGAGCGGCTGTCCAGGCGCATTGTGCACCGTCTGCTGCGCGAGCCCCTGGAGAGGCTGCGCGAGCTGTCGTGCACCCCCGAGGGCGCGCGGGACCTGGCGCTGGTCCAGTACGTCTTCGGTATCAACGGCCCCCTCGAGCCGGAAGACGAGTAGCCGGGAGGGGCGGCGCAACGGCCTTCGACCCCGATTGTGATGGAGTGACGAGTTGAGGCACGGCATCGTCTACCTCGTAGGCGCGGGACCGGGCGACCTCGGCCTCATAACGCTTCGAGGCCTCGAGAGGCTGCGTTCCGCGGACGTCGTGCTCTACGACCGCCTGGCCGCGCCGGAGCTCCTGCGCGAGGCGCGGCCGGAGGCGGAGCTCATCCCGTGCGGCAAGGAGCCGGGCAGGCACGCCATGCCGCAGGACGAGATCAACAGGACTCTCGTGGACAAAGCCGCGCAGGGCCTGCGCGTATGCCGACTGAAGGGCGGCGACCCCACAGTCTTCGGCAGGGGCGCCGAGGAGGCACTCGAGCTGGCCGCGGCCGGTATCCCCTTCGAGATCGTGCCCGGCGTGAGCTCCGCCGTCGCGGCCGGCGCCTATGCCGGTGTCCCGGTGACGTTGCGGGGCGTCGCATCCAGTTTCGCGGTCGTCACCGGCCACGAGGACCCCATGAAGGGCGAGTCGAGCGTCGACTGGTCGGCCCTCGCCAACGCGGTCGACACGATCGTCGTCCTCATGGGGGTTGAGCGCGCCGCGGAGATCGCGGGTGAGCTGATCGCGGCCGGTCGGAGCCCTGAGACCCCGGTCGCCTGCGTGTCGAGGGCTACGACCCCGGACCAGTCCACATCGGTGACTACGCTCGGCGGGCTCGCGAAGGACGTGCGCGAGCAAGGCGTGGTCCCGCCGACCGTGTTCATGATCGGCGAGGTGGCCGCGCTCTACCCGGGCCTCGCCTGGTTCGAGCAACGCCCGCTCTTCGGCAGGCGCATTCTGGTCACACGCACTCGCGAGCAGGCGGGCGAGCTCAGCCGGCTCCTGGCGGATGAGGGCGCCCACGCGATCGAGATGCCGGTCACAGAGCAGGCTCCGCCATCGAGCTGGGACGAGTTCGACCGATCGCTCAGCGAGATGCGCGGCTACGACTGGATCGTCTTTACCAGCGCTAACGCCATCCGATGGGTGCGCCAGCGCCTCCGCGAGCTGGGCCTCGACGTTCGCTCGCTGTGCGGGCCCCGGATAGCCGCCATCGGCCCCAAGACCGCCGAGGCGCTCGAGCAGCACGGACTTCGGGTCGACCTTCGCCCCGATGAGCACATCGCTGAGGGGCTTGTGGCAGCGATGGCCAAAGACGGGCTGCCCGGCGTGCGCATCCTCCTACTACGCGCCGAGGACGCCAGGGAAGTGTTCCCCGGCGAAGCGCGCAATGCCGGGGCATCGGTCACCGTCGCGCCTGTCTACAGAACCGTCGCGGCCGATAGGGTCGATCCAGCAATCGTCTCGCTGCTGGAAGAAGGGCGCATCGACGCAGTGACCTTCGCGTCCTCCTCGTCAGTCACACACTGTGTGGCGGCCATTGGCGAGGACCGTGCGCGCAGCCTCCTGGGCGGCGTGTGCGTTGCGTGCATCGGTCCCGTAACGGCGGGGACCGCTCGCGAGCACGGCCTAGAGGTCACCGTGCAGCCGGAGGAGTTCACCATCCCGGCCTTGGTCGACGCACTGGTCCGCCGTCTCGCGGATAGGAAGTGACAGAATGGTCCGTTGCACGGCGCTCCTCTGCGGGAGTGCCACCGTATCGGAGGCATTGCGCCGTCACGGACGCGACAGCCGCGATCTGCCCGCGCATCTCCTCCAGTTCTCGGCCGACTACCGGCCGATCGTTGTCTGGAACCTGACGAATCGCTGCAACCTCTCGTGCCAGCATTGCTACATCAGTGCCGAGGACCGCGCGTACAAGGACGAGCTGACCAACGAAGAGGCCAAGGTCTTTATCGCGGATGTGGCCGAGATGCAGTGCCCGGTGCTGCTGTTCTCAGGGGGCGAGCCGCTCGTGCGGCCCGACTGGGCCGAGCTTGCCGCGTTCGCTACGGACCGCGGCCTTAGACCGGTCCTATCGAGCAACGGCACGCTCATCACAGCCGAAGTGGCGCGGAAGCTGCGCGATGTGGGGATGCAGTACGTCGGAGTCAGCATCGACGGGCTGCCGGACACGCACGACCGCTTCCGCGGCCGGAAGGGCGCCTTCGCCGAGGCGATGGCCGGCATCCGCAACGCGGCTGCCGCCGGCCTGCGGACCGGCGTCCGGTTCACGGCCCATGCCGAGAATGCCGCGGAGCTGCCCGAGCTGCTGGACCTCATCGCAGCCGACGGCATACCGCGGTTCTGCCTCTACCACCTCGTCTACGCCGGACGCGGCGCCGACATGCGCCATCGGGACACCGACACGGAGACCAAGCGCGAGACGATCGCCACGATGATCGAGAAGACTCTCGAGTTCCACGGCAAGGGGCTGCAGATCGAGCTACTCACAGTGGACAACCACGCCGACGGCGTCTTCATCCACCACTACCTCACCGAACGTGAGCCTGAGCGTGCCGAGGAGGTCGAGAGCCTCATCTCTATGCACGGCGGCTGCTCGGCGGGCGGCAAGATGGCGAACGTCGACCCGTGCGGCAACGTGCATCCGTGCCAGTTCTGGGGCCATGTCAGCGTGGGCAACGTTAAGGAGCGGAAGTTCAGCGAGATCTGGAACGACCCATCGAGCGAGCTCCTGCAGCGGCTTCGCAACAAGGACGAGTTCCTGAAGGGGCGATGCGGCTCGTGCAACTACAGCAGCCTCTGCGGCGGATGCCGCATCCGCGCCGAGGCGGCGACCGGCGACATCTGGCAGGCCGACCCCGCGTGCTACCTGACTGACGCGGAGATTGAGACGGTCGTGTACGCCGAGTAGCCGGGCCGGGTGGGGAGTGATCCGCACGGAGCGCTACTACACAGTCGCAGTGTTGCTCGAGGGCGAGCCGTGCCTCGTGGTCGGCGGCGGCCGGGTGGCGGAGCGCAAGGTTGTCGGGCTCCTCGAGGCCGGAGCCTGCGTGCGGGTAGTGGCGCGCGATACGTGCGAGAGCCTGCGCGAGGCCGCGGAGTCGGGCCGGATAGAACTTCGGCTCGGTGAGGTCACAGCAAGCGATCTCGACGATCCCGTGCTGGTCATCGCCGCCACCGACGACACGGAGGTGAACGCATGGGTCGCCGGCGAGTGCCGCGCGCGGCGCATCCCCGTGAACGTCGTGGACGTTCCGGCCCTGTGCACCTTCTACGTCCCCGCCACGGTCCGCAGGGGCCCGCTAGCGATCTCCATCATGACCGGCGGCGAGGCGCCGGCGCTCGCGAAGCGACTGCGTCGGCACATTGAGGAGCACGTCGGCGAGGAGTACGGCCTACTTGCGAGCCTGATGGGCTCACTGAGGGGTGAGGTGCGCGCCGAGACGGCTGAGCTTCCCAACCGCACCGAAGCCTGGCGGCGGCTGGCGGAGAGCGAGGAAGTGCTGTCTCTGCTCGCCGACGGGCGAGAGGGAGAGGCGCGGGCGCTCGCGCGGCGTATCCTTGGCTTGGACCTCGACGCATAGCGCAGGAGGTGTCCGGTGTTTCCCCGTCATCGACCTCGCCGGCTGAGGCGAACCGAGAGCATCAGGCGGCTCGTGCGCGAGACCGTGCTGACTGTCGACGACCTCGTGTTCCCAATGTTCGTCGTCCCCGGCACGGGAGTCCGGCGCGAGATCTCCAGCATGCCCGGCAACTACCACCTCTCGGTCGATGAGCTCCTGCGCGAGGTGGAGCGGGTGGCGGAGCTGAGCATCCCCGGCATCCTCCTCTTTGGGATACCCGAGCATAAGGACGAGTGCGGCTCAGAGGCATGGTCGGAGACGGCTCCTGTGCAGTGTGCCGTGCGCGCCGCGAAGCAAGCGTTCCCGGAGCTGTGCGTGATGACCGACGTCTGCCTGTGTGAGTACACGAGCCACGGGCACTGCGGCGTGGTGGAGGACGGGCGCGTACTCAACGACCCGACGCTGGAGTTGCTGGCGAAGACGGCACGATCGCACGCGGAGGCCGGCGCGGATATCGTCGCACCATCGGACATGATGGACGGCCGCGTGCTGGCCATCCGCGGGGCGCTGGACGAGGCCGGATTCTCCGAAGTCGCCATCCTCTCGTATGCGGCGAAGTACGCGTCCGCGTTCTACGGTCCCTTCCGCGAAGCGGCAGGCTCGGCGCCGCAGTTCGGCGACCGCCGCGGCTATCAGATGGATCCGCCCAACGTGCGAGAGGCCGTGCGCGAGGTGGCGGCCGACATCGAGGAGTGCGCGGACATCGTCATGGTCAAGCCGGCGCTGCCGTACCTCGACGTGCTCGCGAAGCTGGCCTCGACGTGCTCGACGCCGATTGCCGCCTACCACGTCAGCGGCGAGTTCGCGATGCTCAAGGCCGCGGCGCGGAACGGCTGGCTCGACGAGCGGCGCGCCGCACTCGAGGCTCTCACCTCGATCAAGAGGGCCGGAGCCGACTTCATACTGACCTACTACGCCCCCGACGCCGCAGGGTGGCTCAGGGAGACAGCCTGTTGATCATCTCATGGAACACGACGAGACAGTGCAACCAGTACTGCGTGCATTGCTACCGGGCCGCGTGTGAGGAGCCCGACCCGGACGAGCTCTCGACCGAAGAGGGCAAGACGCTGCTGTCCGGCATCGCGGAGGCCGGCTTCCGTATCTCCATCCTGAGCGGCGGGGAGCCGCTGATGCGAGCGGACATCTACGACCTTGTCCGGCACGGCTGCTCGGTCGGGCTCCGCGTCGTGCTGGGGACCAACGGCGTCCTTATCACTCCCGAGGTCGCGCGCGACCTACAGGCCGCCGGCGTCGCTCGGGTAGGCATCAGCCTCGACCATATCGACCCCGCGGTGCACGATCGTTGGCGCCGGATGGAGGGCGCCTGGGAAGCCTCCGTTCACGGGATGCGCAACTGCAAGGACGCGGGGTTGCCGTTTCAGATCCACACCACCGTCACCGAGCGGAACAGCGACGTCATCACGCGGATGACCGACCTAGCCGTGGATCTCGGAGCCGCCGGACATCACATCTTCTTCCTCGTCCCAACAGGCAGAGGCAAGGACATCGAGACCGAGTCGCTCCGCGCGCGCGACTACGAGCGCCTGCTCGCCGAGATCCTGCGGAAGCAGACCGAGGTGGAGATCGAGCTCAAGCCCACGTGCGCACCACACTTCATGCGGATCGCGCGGAAGAAGGGCATCCCCATGCGCTTCACAAAGGGATGCCTCGCGGGCACGAGCTACTGCGTCATCATCCCCAACGGCGATGTGCAGCCTTGCCCGTACCTGCCCATACGCGTGGGGAATGTGCGCGAGCGGCCGTTCCCGGAGATCTGGCGTGACGCGGCGCTTTTCAAAGAACTCCGCGCCGCCGACCTCGGCGGGCGATGCGGCGAGTGCGACTGTGCCGACATCTGCGGGGGCTGCCGTGCGCGAGCCTACTACTACCAAGACGGCGACTACATGGGCGAGGAGCCTTGGTGTCTCTATAGGTCGCCCAAGGGGGAGGGATCGCTCAGTGTCGGGCCTGAGGAGCAGGCTTCTTGAGCTGGTCCAGGAGGACTTCCCGATCGATGCGAGGCCCTACCGGTGTCTGGCCGAGCGGCTCGGGACGACCGAGGACGATGTGCTCGCCGAGCTCCGCGGCATGTGGGACGAGGGCTTGCTGCGCGACCTCTCGCCAGTGCTGAGCCCACGCGCCCTCGGCTCGGTGACGACCCTGTGCTGCCTCCGCGTTCCGCCCGAGCGAGTCGAGGAAACGGCCGCCCTTGTAAGCGCCTATGAAGAGGTCACGCATAACTACGAGCGGGACCACGAGTGGAACCTCTGGTTCGCCCTCGTGGCCGCGAGCCGGGCGCGGATCGACACGATCCTGCGCGAGATCGAGCAGGCGACCGGGCTCGGCCCGGTGCGCGACCTGCCGGCCCGGCGGGTCTTCAAGCTGCGGGCCGTCTTCCGGATGGAGGAGCGGTGAGCGCCCTCGACCCACGCGACTGGTCGGTGCTGGAAGCCCTGCAGGAGGGCATTCCACTCGTGCCGCGCCCTTACCGCGAGCTGGCCGAGAGCGCGAGTATGGATGAGGACGAGTTCCTGGCCCGCGTCACCAGACTGAGGGACGAGGGCGTCATCCGGCGCATGGGCTTCCGCGTGCGCCATCAGCGAACAGGCACGCTCGGGAACATAATGGTGGTTTGGCGCGTGCCGGAGGAACGCGTGGAGAGCGTCGGCGAGATCATCGCGTCCTCCGAAGCTGTGAGCCATTGCTACGAGCGGCCCACGATCGACGGGCTCCCGTACAACCTGTACAGCATGATCCACGCGCCCAGCGAGGCGGAGGCTGTCAGGACGGTGGACGAGCTGTCCAGGCGATGCGGGGTCGAGGACTACCAACTGCTCCGCAGTGTCCGCGAATGGAAGAAGTCCACGCCGGTCTATCGCCGGCCGGAGGAGTAGGCCTGTGAACACGGCTAGGTCCGAGGAGCTGCTCGCCCGCGCTCAGCGCGTGATCCCCGGCGGGGTGAACTCTCCCGTCCGGTCATTCCGGTCTGTCGGCGGCGTACCCCGCTTCTACGTGAAGGGCACGGGCAGCCGCGTGTGGGACGCGGATGGGAACGAGTACATCGACCTCGTCCTGTCTTGGGGGCCCCTCATTCTAGGCCACGCCGACCCGAGAGTGGTCGAGGCCGCTCGGGAAGCCCTGGAGCAGGGCTCGAGCTTCGGGGCTCCGACCGAGCGCGAGGTGCGCCTCGCGGAGCTCGTGTGCGAGTGCTTCCCGTCGATCGAGCTGGTGCGGATGGTCAACTCCGGCACCGAGGCCGTGATGAGCGCGGTCCGCGTTGCTCGCGCCTACACCGGCAAGCCGAAGGTCGTGAAGTTCGATGGTTGCTGGCACGGACACGCGGACGGCATGCTGGTCTGTGCCGGCTCGACCGGGATGCAGTACGGAGTGCCCGACAGCGCCGGGGTGCCGCCGGCCTACGCCCAAGAGACGCTGGTCGCCCGCTTCAACGACCTCGAGTCGGCCCGAGCGCTGCTCGAGGCCCACGACGGCGAGGTCGCGGCCGTCGTGGTGGAGCCTGTCGCGGGCAACATGGGGGTCGTCCCGCCCGGCGTCGGGTTCCTCCAAGGGCTCCGCGACATGACGGCTCATGCCGGCGTCCTGCTCATCTTCGACGAGGTCATCACCGGCTTCCGCGTGGCGCGCGGCGGGGCGCAGGATCTCTACGGGGTCGAGGCGGACCTGACCACGCTCGGGAAGATCATCGGCGGCGGCTTTCCGGTCGGCGCGTACGGTGGGAAGCGGGAGATCATGGAATGCGTCAGCCCCCTCGGGCCGGCGGTCCAGG
>Ga0315282_10017646_pt1 | contig 10285 bp, 6 predicted proteins | sample YL17G07_20_MG_FD_203693 | JGI IMG/M metagenome (GOLD analysis project Ga0315282, IMG submission 203693) | Sediment microbial communities from Yellowstone Lake, YNP, Wyoming, USA - YL17G07_20 | ecosystem: Environmental > Aquatic > Freshwater > Lake > Sediment | place: USA: Wyoming | collected... | reverse complement strand
AGGAACGGACCCAGGACTCCAGGGTCGCACGTTCCTCGGGCTTCAACACAATAGGCGTAGGTGCGTATCTCATGCGCCTCGAATATCATATTACCCTCTTTTTGTCAAGTAGGTACTAGCCCAAAATGGAGGGTGGCCCAATCTACCCCTTCCCGGCTCTGCTCCAACAGTTCTTCAGCCAGGTTCAGCCGTTCTTGGGTATGATGCGGCGCTTGGACTACAAATAACCAAAAGCTGGCGGCCATCCAAAAGGTATTATTATCTCCAAGTTTCCGCGCCAACTCCAGGGCGCGACTTAGCTGAACAAAACTTTCTTCTGGATTGTGCCTTGATATATTTACATTTCCAAGGAACACATCAGCCATTGCGCGTTCCGTGGTTCCCGATTCGGCCAGAGGGTCAGCCCGCTCCGCCCAGGTGATGGCTTCAGGCGTTCCAAAGGCCGTTTGTCCATAGAAATTAACCGCCCAATAAACCGATTGGCAAATTCGTAAAGCGCGCTTCTTGTCCCCCATCGCTTCCGCCAGGGACCAGGCCTCGGGCGCCTCTTGATCCAGCATACGCCTGGGTTTCCCGGCCAATATCAAGGCATCGCACAGGCTAATAAGCAAATCGCACTTCATGGCCCCGTCTTGGGGATAAAGCGCTGCCTGCATGACCAGGGCCTGTTCCAGCAGTTGCACCGCCTCCTGGTAGGCATAAAGACCCAAGGCCTTGTCCGCCGAGACTTTCAAATAGCGATAGGCCTTTTCCCGGTCCCGGCCTTGGGTAAAATGATAGGCCAGGGCTTCGTAAAACTCCTCTAGCCTGTTCTGATACAGCGTTTCGATGGCCTGCCCGATCCTTTGATGCATGGCCTCTCGCTTAGCGGTCAGGATCGAGTCGTAGACCACCTGGCGGGTTAGGGCGTGCTTGAAGATATACCTCGACCCAGGGTACACGCCGCGTTCATAGACCAGCTCCGCGTCTTTTAAAATGGACAGGCTGGAAAGCAGCTCGCGCTCCGAAACACCGGTCACCCGCTGGATCAACTCGTAGCTGAACTCCCGCTCGATGGCCGACCCGGCTTGCAGGATTTCCTTGGCTCCCTCGGGCAAGGGGTCCACCCGAGCCAGAATCACGTCCTGGATCGTGGACGGTATGGCCAGGTCCTTGGCGGTTTTTGACAGGTCGTATCGGCCGTTCTTCCGTTCGATGATCTTGAGGTCTTTGAGCGACTTGATCAGTTCCTCGATATAGAAAGGCACGCCTTCGGTCTTTTCCAGGATCAGCTCCTCGAGGGCGGGATCGACTTCAGGCGCGTCCAGGAGGTGACTGACCATGTTCAGGCTTTCCCGGTTCGAGAGCCGGTTCAACATGACCTGGCTGTGAAAGGTCTTCGTCCCCCAGGTGTGCACGAACTCGGGCCGGTAGGTGAAAATCAGCAGGATTCTCGAGCCGGCGATGCTCTCGAACAAGCCCCTAAGAACCTCTTCCGAGCCTTTGTCGATCCAGTGCAGGTCCTCGATGGCCATGATGAGCGGCCTAACCTCGGAACCTTTCAAGGCCACGCGCCTCAAGGCCTCCATGAACTGATACTTGCGCTCGTCAGCGCTGAGCGCCTTGTTGATCCCGCTTTCGCCCACGGAAAAGAGTTCCAGAAGATAAGGCAGGGTGCTGGTCTCATCCGCCTGGATTGTTTTCAAGCCGCGCCGGACCTTTTCCTTGATGACAAAATTTTCATCCTGTTCGTAGATATCGAAGTTGGATTTCAGAATCTCGGCAATGGGGCGATAGGCCTCGCTCTGGCTGTAGGAGAGACACCGGCCCTCGCGAATGGTCACATCCTCGTTGGCGATGGCCTTGCGAAATTCATAGAGCAGCCGGGTCTTGCCCACACCTGCCTCGGCGACCACGGAAAACGCCTGGCCGCGGCCGGCCTTGATCCGCTCGAAGCCATCGAGTAAAAGCTCGAGCTCCCGCTCCCGGCCGACAAAGGGAGTCAACCCGTGTTCGGCGCTGACCTCGAAGCGGGTGCTGCGCGTGCTGGGCGCAATGACGCGATATATCTTGACCGGCTCGCCCTTGCCCTTGATGGCCTTGGCGCCCAGGGCCTCGAAACGAAACAAGCCCTCGGCCAGCTTGAACGTCTCCTCGGTCACGTAGGTGGTTCCTGGCTCAGCCAGGTCTTCCAGCCGCGAAGCCAGAATGACCGTATCGCCCACGGCTTTGAACTCGACGCGCAGGTCGTTGCCCAAAGTGCCGACCACCACCGGCCCGGAGTGAATGCCGATCCTCATCCGGATGGGAATACTCAAACCCTCGCGCTTTTTCTGATCGTTGAATCGCGCCAGCTCGCGGTGGATGGCCAGCGCGGATTGGATGGCGCGCTGGGGCGCGTTCTCGATGGCGATGGGCGCGCCGAAAAGGGCCAGGACCCCGTCGCCGGTCATCTCGTTGACCGTGCCCTCGAATTCGTGGACCTTGTGGATCAGAATCTCGTAGACCTGGTCCATGATCGAATAGGCCTGCTCCGGACCCAATTTCTCGATAAGCGGCGTGGACCCTTCCATGTCGCAGAACAGGACCGTGACCTGCTTGCGCTCCCCCTCGATCTTGCCGCGCTGGGCCAGGATTTTTTCGGTCAGCCCGCCAGGCAAGTATTTCTGGATTTTTTCCAGCTTCTCGTCAAAGGAGAGTTCTTTGGGGGTGGTTTCTGACGGCAGGGAGAGGTCGTAGCCGCATTCATCACAAAATGCAGTTCCAGCGTCATGCACATGACCACAGGAGGGGCACTTCAATTCAAGTTTACATCCACATTGCTTGCAAAACTTGGCTCCTTCTCGATTCTCAAACTGGCATTTCGGGCACTTCATTTTATGCCCTCCAAAGCAAGGGGGGGAACTGCAGACAGCCTATTTTTTATCCGGAATTATGTGGTACCAGCAGCATATCGCTTGTTTTTACCTCTCGGTCACCATGTTTAATACCCGATTGGGTCAGTTGATGCTATAAAAGCACTTGTGGCCTTTTGCCAAAAGAGGTTCTTCAGCAATCTACCTGAAAATAAAGAATTTTTCTTATTTCAGCAAATAGTAACCGCCTAATCCCAAACTGTCAATCAGAATTTCAACGGTCACCCTTGCTCAAACACTGCACGATAGTGGAGACTCAGAGGAAAAGCTGAGATCGAGTGAATCCGCTGCCCCCCCATTCGATGCGATCCACGGCCAGGGTCGCGGCCCCGAAGTTTTCCTCCACCTTGCTCCACAAGAGGTACTGCCGGCCCTAATCGAGCATGTGACAGAAGCGGCGATGCACGGCCATGAGCAGAGTAAGTCCCCCCAGCCCAGCCTGATCCTCGGGGCTCACGAAGCGAATAGGGTCGCCCTGGCGGGAGATGACCGCCTAATCCACAGAAACGACCTGTCCGGAAGGCTCTTGACCTTTAAAGTTCAAGCAGCTCTCTTCGCTTCACCAAATTCCAATACTCTCTGAATGCAGATAGTAGGTCTTTCTTTAGATTCATCAGGTCACGCCAGCATTCAACTCGTTCTTTCCGTTTTTCTTGTTCTAAGTCCTGAATACTGTCTTCTATTTGTGATTCTAATCTTTGTCTGGTTAGAAGATTGTCAAATGCATAGCCAAAACCTTTCTGTGTCAAAATTTGTAGATTATTTTCTTGATTAAATTGTAAAAGCCAAGAGCTTTTCGGACAGTTTATCCTCTCGGGATAAGCTGGTTTAAGCTGCCTGAGGGATTGGTTCCTCCTTGGGCTGCAAACCCAGTTGAAAGTTTCAAAAAACTCGACCCACTCAGCGATCTTGGCCGTGGTGGTCATCCAGCAGGGGTCCTTGGCCGTGGGGCAGGACTCTTCCTTGATCCATTTGCGGAGCACGTTGACCGAAACTCCGCAGTGGGCCGCGATGGCCTTGAGGCCGAAGAGGGGTTTATTCAGGGGTTCGGGGGACATCAATCCTTTGCGCCCAGCCAGTGCCTCATAGCCGCCCAGCAGATCAGGTAAGCCTGGCGCCGGGCATGGTCTTTCAGCGTCACGCGGCCCTTGAAGTTGGGGTAGTCGATCTCGGCGCCTTTCTTGGCGAGGTACATGAGCCAACAGTTCTATGGGAGCTTCAGGCGGGAACGGTAGTCGGCCTGCTCGCAGCCGGTATTGGTGCTTGTGGTTTCTGCCTTTCCTTTAATCCACCACTACCGAGTCGTTCTTGGCCATGGCTGACGGTTGAAGTTCCGCTTGACTGCCAAGGCTTCGCTGGATTAGTATGTCGTTAATTGGGAAATTTTTAAAGTTTAGTATGAATTTGGCGAAAAATCTCGTTTTGGCAAGGAGCAATAGGTCCTTCAACCCGGTTCAAAGCTCATTTTTCAGGCAGCGGATATTGCCGGAGGGCTAGAAACAAGGAAATCGCGTTGCTTGGCGCCTAATTCCCGATATATACTGCCGGTATCGCCTTTTATATTGATGCCGTAGCCGTGTTGAATCTTATTGCCAACGGATATGCATTGAAAGATGCCAGAGATGACAGTGTTGTCGGATGTTCGGAGTTGACCCGCGTGGGAAAAAATAATGATTATGCCTCGGATACCGATCGCCACTTCCAATCCGCCCTGGCAACGGCCCTGAACGAGCGTCGACAAAAACGATTCAATAAATAAAATTAGGTGAAATAACTGATAATTTAGAAGGAAGCGGGGAGGATGGCTATGGCGGCGCAGGAATTCAAGCATCTGTTTTCACCCCTGACGATTCGCAACGTGACCGTGCCGAATCGAATCGTTTTTTCAGCTCATGTCCCGGTATATTGGCCTATTCATCAAGGGCCGAACGAAAGGGCCATGCAATACTACCTGGCCAGGGTTAAAGGCGGTGCGGGGCTGATCGTCCTGCCCCAGAACGCGGTGGCGCCGATGAGTACGGCCGGAGGCTTTGTGGCCATGCAGAATGCCGGCGCCATGCCCGCCTATGAGGCGCTGGCCACGGCCGTACACGATCATGGAGCCAAATTGTTTGGCCAGCTTTTGCACGCGGGACCGAGAATCGACGGGGCCCTGACCGGAGGCACGGGATTCGCGCCATCCCCGATCCAGTTTCCCGGAGGTCTGATGGCATCTGAGTACACCACGCCCTACGAGATGGAAATCGACGATATCAAGAGGGTTGTAGCCGCCTATGCCGACGCGGCCAAGAGGCTGCAAGACGCCGGGTTTGACGGGGTCGAGGTCTCGTCCACGGTGGGCGCGGGCATGCTCCTGGTTTCCTTCCTCTCACCCCTTTCCAACAGACGGATGGACGAGTACGGAGGCAGCCTGGAGAATCGGATGAGGATACACCAGGAAATCCTCGAGGCCGTCCGGAAAGCCGTGGGCCCTGATTTCGTGGTGGGGATGAGGCTGGTGGCGGACGAACTGACAAATAGAGGTCTCACCCTGGACGATGCCAGGGCCGTTGCCCCCAAACTGGAGGAAACCGGGCATGTCGATTACTTGAGCGTCTGCGCCGGTTTGGCCGGGCACGTCCCTCCCATGTATTACCCCCTGGGATGCTTTGTGCATCTGGCGGTCGGGGTGAAAGAAGTGGTGAACCTGCCAATCGTCTGCCACGGCAGGATCAACGATCCGATGCAGGCGGAACAGATTCTGGAGAATCATCAGGCGGACTTCATCGGCATGGCCAGGGCCCTGATCTGCGACCCGGAATGGCCCAAGAAGGCCAAAGAAGGCAGGCTGGACGAGATCAGGAAGTGTATCGGCTGCAACCAAGCCTGTATCGGGTACTACCAGAAGAATTGGCCTATAACCTGCGCTCTCAATCCTGAAGCGGGGAGAGAGAAACAATTGTCGATTGTCCCTGCAGAGAAAAAGAAGAAGGTGATGGTGATCGGGGGCGGGGGGGCCGGTCTTGAGGCGGCCAGGGTGGCCGCCTTGAGAGGTCATCAGGTCACGCTTTACGATAAGGGAGATACCCTCGGCGGCCAGTTGAACATCGCCTCGAAGATCCCGGGCCGGATCGATTTTGCCGAGGCTGTCCGGTACTATGCCCACCAGATGAAACTTCTCGGAGTGGAGGTGGTTCTGGGAACCACAGTTACCCCGGAGACGGTCAAAGAGAAAAATCCGGACGCCGTTATCGTGGCCACCGGGTCCGTGGCCGTTTCACCCAACATTAAGACGGATCAAAGTGCCAACCTGGTCACGGTGAGAGAGGTCCTCCAGGAGAAAGTGGATGTCGGACAAAACGTGGTCATTATTGCCGATGAACACCATGAACAGGCCCTTGGCGCTGCCGATTTCCTGGCGGATAAAGGGAAGAAGGTGGAGGTTTTGATACGTACCCTTTACGCCGGCAGTGAATTGGACGCTACAACCTTGGCCATTGTCTATACCCGTTTGGCCAGAAAAGGCGTGGTCATCACCCCCCTGACCCGGGTCAAGGAGATCGCAGAGAATACGGTTATAACCGCGCATGTGCTCTCAGGTCAGGAAAGATGTATCGAAGGGGTTGATACGGTTATTTACTCGCATATCGGACAGTCAGACAACGCCTTGTACCGAGCCCTGAAAGGGGAAATCAAGGAGATCTATGATATCGGTCATTGCCATTCCCCGCGCAAGCTGCAGGACTCGATCTGGGACGCGGCCCGTGCGGCTCGTAGATTGTAGGCCAAGCGGGTGCCGGGGGGCAAGTGATGGACATGGCCCACACCGTGATGGTTTTTGTCGAGTGGAGCAGAGCAGAAGCAGCGGATGTCTCTTTAGAGTTGCTGAGCAAGGGACGGGGGTTGGCTTCGGAACTGAAAGGCGAACTCCAGGCCGTGATGATCGGGGACAATCATCAAAAGGCCGAGACGATCCTGGCCGGCTTCGGAGCTGACAGGGTATGCTTTCCGGAGCATCCCCTGCTCCTCAGCGAACACGCGGAGCTTTACGCCGAAGCCCTTGCGCAGCTCTTCAATGAAAAAAGGCCGGGCATTGTTCTTTTCGGTGCCACCATTTCGGGCAACGATCTGGCCTGCCGGGTGGCCTCGCGCCTAAAAATAGGACTCGTCACCGACTGCATCGATCTTTCCGTGAACGAACAGGGCCTGCTCTTGCAGACCAAGCTTACCCATGGGGGTCGAATATCCAGCACCTTTATCCGCCCCGATACCACCCCTCAAATGGCCACCGTTCGTCCCGGTGTTTTTGAAAAGAAACGGCCGAATCTCAAAAAAGAAACCAAAGTGGAAGTTTTCAACCCCAAGCTGGAAGAGGGCCTCCGGCGATTGCGGATGAAAGGCCGGATCAAGGCCGATCCCGAAGCCATCGTCCTGGACGAGGCGGAGATCATTGTCTCGGGCGGACGCGGCATGGGTAGCCGGGAAAATTTTGAACTGGTCCGGGAACTGGCCTGGAATCTGGGCGGCGTTGCCGGGGCTTCTCTCGGTGCGGTCGATGACGAGTTGGCGCCGCGAAAATGCCTGGTCGGGCAGACCGGAACAACGGTATCTCCGAATCTCTATGTCGCCTGCGGGATATCCGGGTCCATCTATCATGTCTTGGGTATGAAAGATTCAAAGGCCATCGTGGCGGTGAACAAAAACCCCAACGCGGACATCTTCAAGTATTCCGATATGGGCTTGGTGGGTGACGCGGTGGAAATCATGAGGGCGATCAATACCAGGCTCAGGGCGGGAAAGCAGCCCCATGAATAACCGGAGTCAGGAGAAATACGACCTCATTGTCGTCGGCGCCGGTCCGGCCGGCAGCACCGCCGCACTGGCCGCGGCCAGGGCGGGCCTGAAATGTGTTTTCTTTGAACGGGCCGAGGAACCTGGGCAGAAGAACATGTTTGGCGGTGTCTTGCATTATTCGGAGTCTTTGAACGAACTGATCCCGAACTATTGGACCCAGGCCCCGGTGGAGCGATACGTCACGAAATACAATACCACTTTCATCACCCCCGATTCGTCCATCTCATTTACCTTGGAGGATGCGCGATTCGGCCGGGAACCTTATAACGGGTTCACCCTCTTAAGATCAAAGTTCGATCGATGGTACGCGGAAAAGGCACGCGAAGCCGGAGCGCTCCTTGTCCCGGAAACGACCGTTGACGATCTGGTTTGGAAAGACAACAGGGTCACGGGCGTCAGGACGGGCAGATCCGACGGGGTGCTTCACGCCGACGCAGTTATCGTGGCCAACGGAGCGAATTCGCTGCTGGCCGAAAAAGCGGGCTATGCGAAAAATCCGTCCCCCTCGAATTTTTCTGTGGCGGCCAAAGAGGTCCTGGCCCTTCCGGAGGAAACGATAGATCAGCTTTTTGAACTGAAAGGCAAGGAAGGACTGGCTCATCTCTTTTTGGGCGAATGCACACGGGGCGTGGAGGGCGGGGGATTTCTCTATACGAATAGATCGAGCCTTTCGATCGGCGTGGTGGCCAAATTGAGCGCCCTTCAAAGAAAAAAAATATCCATCGCCGACCTTTTGGAAAATTTCAAAACCCAACCTTTAATAAAGAATAAAATAAAAGACGCCACCCTGAAGGAGTATTCCGGGCATCTGATTCCAGAGGGTGGGTATAAGGCCCTGCCGAAACTCTATGGCAACGGTCTCCTTTTTGCTGGAGATGCCGCGGGCTTTGTTTGTTCGACGGGCCTTACCCTGGAGGGAATGAATTTCGCCATAGCCTCCGGGCTGGCGGCGGCCCGAGCCGTCGTTCGGGCCAGGGAGAAGAGGGATTTTTCCGAGGGGCAGTTGGCCTATTACCAGGAATTGCTCGAAAAAAATTTTGTCCTCCAAGACCTCAAGACCTTTCGTCGCGCCCCGGCTCTCCTTTCCAATCCAAGATTGTATGAACTTTACCCGCCGCTGGCCTGTGAGATCGCCAGCAGGATTTATCGTGTAAACGGCGAACCGAGAAAAAACATCCTGTCTATCTTGAGAGAGGAAGCCAAGGGAAAGATATCCATGTGGGGATTAATGAAAGATATAATCCAGGGGGTGCGCGCGCTGATATGGACCTAGAAAAGAAATTAACCCGAGTGCGATTCCGGGTCGATCAAGCTCCCCATATTAAAATTGATAAATCGCTGTGCGAGACGTGCCTGGATCAGGTCTGTCTCTATGTCTGCCCGGTGAAGAATTACGTCTTGAACCAGGAAGAGATTGTTTTTTCGTGGCAGGGGTGCATGGAATGCGGCGCCTGCCGCATTGCCTGCGAAAACAAGGCGATTGACTGGATTTATCCCCGGGGCGGATTCGGCGTTTGTCTAAGATACGGATAAGGAACAAACGGGTCAACGAAACCGAAACCATGGCCTATAACCTAAAAAAAAGGAGGATATCACCATGGCGGATCTCGCTTTACTGGATCGAGCTTATTACAACATCATGCAGCGTTTCATTAGCACCGGGCAAGCGCCCCACCATACCGAACTTGCCAAGGACTTGGGCATTGACATGGAAGAAGGGCGCAAGCTGTGCCACGATTTGATGGTTTCCGGCGTTCCCGGCTGGATCCACCCACAAACCGACTGGATCGCCTCTTTTCCACCCTTCAACAACCAGCCGACTCAGTACCGCATGACCATAGACGGAGAGCAAAAGTGGTTCGCCCAATGAGGGTTCGAAGCGCTGGCGGTTCGCTGGCTGTTTCCCGGCAAGATGGTGCGTCTTGACGCCAACTGTTTGGACTGCGGAGAGAGCATGGTAGTTGAAATGAAGAATGAGGAAATCCTCTCCGTACAGCCTGAGACCATCGTTGGTTACACGTATAGCGAGGTGGGCGGTTCGCTCGAAACTAGGCCCTATCGCTGAGCGGGCATGAACCTCTTCCGGTCGGAAGAACATGCTCGCCGGTTGGCTTCTTTCAACCCTGACTACGAAAGAGCCTTAAAACCCCTTTCCTTCTGGGCGGATCTGTTTAGCAGCCCGATTTTCCGAGCCCGTGTGCGTCCGGACTATATCTCCTGGCTCAGAACCGACGAAGCTAGAAATGCAAGAAAGGAATTTGCAGCAAAAATGCCCTAGACAAATTAGCCTTGATTTTAATTTCGGCCCATTTGCCGCTGAAGTTTATATTTATTGATGGGGTCATGAAGTAGATTGCATCGCATCACTGATTTTTCAACCAAGGTGGGTTTTCATTTCGGGAGCAATCCTACCTCTAGCGGAGGGGTTGCCCTAGGAATCCGGGATTCCGGCTTCCGCCGGAATAACGTTGTTGGGCCTCGGCCGAGGAAGAACCGTCACCCTGGCGAAAGCCAGGGTCCAGGGTCTCTTCGCTCTCCCTTCCGCTTGGCTATCGAAT
>Ga0315282_10017645_pt1 | contig 10285 bp, 10 predicted proteins | sample YL17G07_20_MG_FD_203693 | JGI IMG/M metagenome (GOLD analysis project Ga0315282, IMG submission 203693) | Sediment microbial communities from Yellowstone Lake, YNP, Wyoming, USA - YL17G07_20 | ecosystem: Environmental > Aquatic > Freshwater > Lake > Sediment | place: USA: Wyoming | collected... | reverse complement strand
GAATTCCCATTTAATGGCCGAGGTACCAACTTGGGCATAAGGATGTTCTTCCAACTGGATTCGGATATTTGTGACGAGTTTCTGCATCTCAGGAGAGGTTTCGTGGGGATGGCCATGAGGGGTTTTGGACTTGTCCTTATACCACTCCGTATCCCCGGCCTGGTATCGATGGAGCCATTTAAAGAACCATGGCTTGGTTCGTCCCAGCTCCGAATAAATCAATACTGGAGCTTTCCCTTGCAAGTATTGTTCTATGGCCATCTTTCTCAAAGTATCTTCGTCCATCGGTTGACCTCCTGGGTTGGATTTATAGAAGATACCATAAAGCGATTTCAACCCAAGGGTAAACGATGTTCTGGCACATCCGGGTAAACGATGTATTGGCACTTGGCACATAGTCATTATAGGCTCGGTTATTGACCACAATAGTTCCAGGAGCAAAATGGAATTGAGGAATCACTTTCACATAAGAGACCTTGCCCTCCGTGATGACGGCAAAGGAGGGAAGATAGCCATCATGGTCCAGAAGCAGATGCAGTTTGATGGCCCCCTTGGTTCGACGGAACTTTGCCCAGTCAAACAGGGTGATCAAGAGGTCAATGATCGTGGAGTCCAAGCCCATTAACTTATTCTTGAATCGGAACTTTTTCTTCCCTTTGACTTGGCTTTGGCATCGGTCCAGCAGTTGCAGAAAGAGCCTTTGGTAGAGTTGCCAGGGGCGATGTTCATTGGCATAGGCCAAGGGTGGAACGACTGGGAGTGGTAATCCCAAGATGTTTCAACTTGCCCTCACAGCTTCTCAAACCACTCGTGATTTCTCGGAGCGAATGGGCTCGGCCTAGTTGGCAAAAGAGCATGGCGACAAATTGGCCCCAGCAGGTGAATCCTTGGGCGTGACGTTCGGCTTGGGTTTCTTTCACAGCTTGTTGAAACTCCACCCTAGAAAACAGTTGTAAGAGTTGGCTGAATATGCGACAGAATTTATTCATCGTGGGCCCTCCTTTAGTGATAAGTTTTTTGGCGGAAATTACTCTATCACAAAAGCAGATCGGGGCCTATTTTTAAAAACTTAATTTGGACAAGACTGATGGGAAATTGTTTGCCCAAAAATATTTTAAGACAGGAGGTTTCGTCATGATTACATCTGAACAGTTTTTAGAAAGATTAAGACGAATGAAGGATAATATTTACATGGGGGGGGAGCTGATCAAGAGAGATAATCCTCAATTGATGCCTGGGCTTCGGGTCATCATGTTAACTTATGATCTGGCAGCTGACCCTCAATATAAAGGACTATTCACCGCAATTTCTCATTTGGATGGGAAGGAAATTAACCGATTTACGCATATTCAACAAAGTCCAGAAGATCTGATGAAAAAACAAGATATGACAAGGATTGGTGTTCAAAGGACTGGGTTCTGCATTCAACGTTGCATGGGTATCGACGCAATGAATGCTCTTTCTGTAGTTACCAAAGAAGTAGATGAGGGAAAAGGGACCGAATACCATCAAAGATTCATAGAGTACCTAAAATACTGGCAAAACAATGATATTACCGCGGCTTGTGCACAGACTGATGTTAAAGGAAACCGTAAATTAAGGCCACATCAACAAGCCGATCCGGATCACTATGTCCGCATAGTTGAGAAGAGAAAGAATGGAATTATTATTAGGGGAGCTAAGAATCACATCACCATGGCATCGCAAGCTGATGAGATTGTCGTGGTGCCGACACGCACATTGACCCGGGAAGAAGGTGACTGGGCAGTTGCCTTTGCTATCCCCGCAGATGCTAAAGGGGTAAAGTTGGTTAATCGAGCTGTAGCTCCAAGAGCCCGAAAACATTTGACGTCGCCTTTGAGCGAACTTGGCTGTTCTGACTGTTTTGTCATCTTCGAAGACACTTTTGTACCTTGGGATAGAGTGTTTCTGGCTGGTGAAACCGAATTTGCTGGGCGATTGGCCCTGATGTTTGCCCTTTACCACCGTCATTCTTACTGCGGGTGTAAACCAGGTGTAACAGATATCATGATGGGATTCACCGCTTTGGTTGCTGAGTATCATGGTTTGGAGAAAGCTCAACATATCCAACACAAGATTGCGGAAATGATCGGGGTTGGCGAGCTTATTTATGCAGCTGGAATCGCAGCAGCGGTGAGATCTGAGAAGTCCTCCAGTGGCACCCAGATTCCAAATACAATTTTCGCCAATGTTGGCCGTAGGCTTGCTGGAGAGAATATTTACCATGAACATAATATTCTGGCAGATATTTCCGGAGGGATTCCGGCTACATTGCCTTTTGAGGAAGATTTTTTTGCTGAGGAAACAAAAGATTTGTTAAATAAATACATTATTCACAACGAACAAATCCCAGCTGAGGACCAGCATCGGTGTTACCGAGCTATAAGTGATATTATCTGTTCAAGTTTTGGAGGTTGGTCGCAAATTGTGGGTGTTCATGGCGGTGGCTCCCCTATTATGGAGACTATTGCCCTTCTAACAAACTACGACTTAGATGGAAAGAAGAAGATTGCGAAATATATTGCAGGGATAAAGGATTAATGTGTTAAGAAGTAGTTCATAGTAAGGAGATAAATATTCTAAACAAATTTTGCGTACGAATACACATACCAAACACAATATCGTCGTTAAAGAATTCGCTATGCCCTTCAATATTTGTTGGATTGAGTTTTGGTTAGGAAAAATTCAAGTGGTCCATTTCATGCTCAAATCAAAAATTCATCGAGCCACTGTGACCGACTCTGCTTTCCATTATGAGTGAAGCCTTACCTTGGATGAAACCTTGATGAAAGCTGCAGATATCTTACCCTTTGAGCACGTCCACGTTTATAACATTACTAATGGGCATCGATTTGAAACCTATGTAATAAGAGGAGAAAAAGGTTCTGGGATCATTTGTGTAAACGGAGCGGCTGCTCACCTTGCAAGGAAGGGAGACCTCGTTATTATTGCCAGTTACGGTCTAACGGAAGGTCGGAAATTGAAAAGCTACAAACCAAAACTTGTATTTGTGGAGGGTAATAATAAGGTAATCAGGAAGATCGCGCAAAAGGATTAATTTGTTTTGTATCTTCGCGAAAGTTAACTCAAATTGGTACAAGTGTAAAAGGAGACCAAGAGGAATGGGCCTTATTAACAACGAATTCGTGGAATCAAATGAAAATTTATCAAAAGACGAGTTTAAAGAGCTTCTGAGTATCAACGAAAGAACATTTAAGTATTATAGAGAAATCGGTCTTTTAAAAGGGACAAAAACAAGAAGGGAGGGGAAATATATTATCTCCAAGGGATATTAACTTTTTGGGTTTTATTAAAGAATTAAGACATGTTGGATTGCCTCTGTGCGAAGTCAAAAAAATTGATGGAATTCATAAAATCCTCCATACGAACAATAGAATAAAATTATTAAGACTATACACATTATTGGAAGAGTTGTTTGAAAAAATGGAGCATAAGAAAAGGGAGTTGGAGCAACTGAAAGAAGATATTTTAAATTTCAGAAATTACCTTCAAATTTCTACTTAGTTATCAGAACGGAATCTTGAGATCTGATTGGCCCAAAGAGGATAAACTCAAAACCGACTTTATGGTCAAAAGTAACCCCAAAGGCCCCTAAAAAATATTTAATGGGTTTAAAGATTCTATTAAGGGGGAAAACATGGCAAGATGGCTTGGATGGATTGATATTGAAGAGAATCCGGATTTTGAAGGCTATGGGGTCTATAAAGTCCGTTTGGTTAATTCAAAGGGATTTCCCGTCGAAATCCCAAGATTTCTTGATAACGACAAGGATGGAATCCTCCAAATAAGTCGATCAGAAAACATTAGAAAGGGAATACGTTTCTTCCGTGGTGCCATGGAAGGTAAGAAATATGCTAATGCAGAAGGGAAAAGACTACATTTTATTAAAAAGTATACAGACCTCACAGGAATATATAAAAATTATAAATTGCAATATTCATTTATGCAGTGGACAGATAAAAGGGCTGCTAGGATTGAGCAAGAGCGATTGCTAAAATGGTATATTAAGAAATATGGTGAAGCGCCACCAATCAATAATTATTTTACTGAAAAATACATTGATTGGGAAAGCTTAAATTATGATGAGGAAATTGAATATTAGGATTGGAGGTATCCGTAGCTGAAAAGATTTATCGCCAAGGCTATGAACGTAGACGTGTGTTTTAAATTACATAGGAACACGCTGTGCCAAAAGTAAGAAGTGAGATCAACAAAGAGGGCTCTGTTGATCTCGCCGTTTCTTCTCGTTCCAGATTAACCGGAGATTTATAGCCGACCATGTCTAGAATACCTTAAGTTCTCCATGGTCCATCTGATTTTTACCCACATATTCTACTTTGTACTTATAATCCCCAAAATCTTGGAAGCGGAACCGTAGAATTCCCTTCGGATGGATGGGACTGGTTATAAAGCATTTGTCCGGTTGCATTCTTACGCCTAAGGCTGGGAATGCGGCAGTAGAAATCTGGGTACAATTCGGACCCTTCCCGAATTCTATCTTTACTGCGCTATTTGAGTCATTAATCCACGTGACTTCAGTGAATCTGTCAATTGACAACACACGTGTATCTAGCCCTTTGTCGAAAATCATGATCATTCGGGGAGTAGGGATAAAGCGTGGAATTTGAAAGCTTTCAGCTAAAGCCATGCTCTGAGTTACCAAGAAGAAGCTTAAAACAAACATGCTTGCCATTGTTAAAATTCGTTTCCTTTTCATCCCTTTATACCTCCTAATTTTTAATTTAATCATTTTTTTAGAAAGTGCAACCGAAAGCGCCTTACGGTCGTAATAGTAGAACTTTCTGAAATGCCGCATTCCTTATTATTTTTTAATCACCAATCACTTCTACTTTTCGTAAAAATTACCATTCTTGAAAGGTGCATATATCTGCTAGTGCGCCACGAGGTTGCACAAGAGATGAGGGGAGGTCCTTCGGAGCCGGTCTACAGGGACAGGTTCCAAATCACCTTAAGCTGCTCTGGTCAAAAGCCAGGGTGGTGAGCGTTAATTGCGCTACGAAGTTGCAAAGGAGATGGGGGGAGGCCCTCCGAAGCCGCCCTGCAGGGGGAGGCTTCAAACCGCCTCAAGCTGCTGTGGGCAAAAGCCATGGTAGTGAGCGTTGAGGAAAAGGCGCACAAGATGCGTCAGGTATGAATCAAGAAGGTGAGCATTAAGCTAACCAATGTAAGCGTCGAAACACCACTTAGATGGAGTCAAAATTGGGGACTTTAACGCTTCCCAAGATTAGCGTAGGGGATACCTGATTTACTGCCTACGCGGCTCCCGGCGTACAGTTGGCACGAGCTTGATTCGGGCTCTTTTGCAGAACGTAGGAACTCTTCACGTGATGGTAAGAGAAAACCCTATAAGTGTAGCCCACGAAGGGGGAAAGTATCGATGCATGTGAAGGGGACGGATCATCCAGTAGTAGTGATGAAACTCTTGTAATGAGAGTGGAGCGAAGGGGATGAGTCAGTGCATCGTGAGTATGAGTCAACCGGGAAACTGGGAGGAACTTTTCCTCGCGAGGTAGGCCTGAGACTGAAATGCCTCAGGAGGAGGACTGGCACGAGCCGTATGAGTCGAGAGGCTCACGTACGGATCTGTGGGGGACTGGTGGTGAAATTCCACCGGTCTACCTGGCGGAAAAGGCACAGCAAAGACTGTGTCAGGTGAGGATCAAGGAGACGAGCACAAGCGAACCATTGATGAGGTGTCGAAAATCGAGATGACGTCAAAACTGGTGGCTAGCAGAATACCAGGATCAGCTCAGGGGAAGCCTGTTGATTGCCTGAGTGGCGTCCGGCATAAAGATGGCGTGACCTTGATCCAGGCTCTTATGTGGAACGTGGGAACCTGTCGTTCCGATGATAAGGGAGAAACTCAAGTGGAGGAGCCCACAAGGGTGAGAGTACCGATGCGGGACACGGGGACGGAGCAGTCCGTAGTAGCGGAGAAGTCCCGTAATGGGGATGGAGCGAAGGGACTGCGTTGTCTGCCTTTATTTGCAGGTCAACCAGAGATGGGAGGAGCCTCGTGAATAAAGCAAAGCCGTTTTGTATTTCAAAATGGGAGGTTTGGAAGGCGTACAAACGAGTTAAGGCAAACAAGGGAGCAGCTGGAGTAGATGGGCAGTCCATTGCCAAGTTTGAAGAGGACTTGAAGAATAACCTCTTCAAGATTTGGAATCGGATGTCCTCGGGGAGCTATTTTCCACCACCTGTCCGTAGGGTTGATATACCGAAGGACGATAAAGGGACGCGCCCGCTAGGGATACCCACGGTCGCGGACCGCATTGCCATGACGGTAGTCAAACGATACCTGGAACCGATCTTGGAAGAGCACTTCCATCCGGACTCCTATGGGTATCGGCCCGGGAAGTCGGCGATTGAGGCTCTGGGAGTTGCTCGCCAACGTTGCTGGCGATACAACTGGGTTTTGGACCTCGATATCAAGGGTTTTTTCGACAGTATCGATCCTGATCTGTTGATGCGGGCGGTGAGGAAGCATACGGATTGCAGATGGGTGCTTTTGTACATTGAAAGATGGCTGAAGGCGCCCGTGCAATTGGAAGATGGTAGTCTGATTCATCGGGGGAAAGGGACACCTCAAGGAGGAGTGATCAGTCCCCTCCTTGCGAATCTCTTTCTACATTATACGTTCGATAAGTGGATGCAGAGGGGTTTTTCTCAGATCCCTTTTGAGCGTTATGCGGATGATGGGATTTGCCACTGTCGAAGTAAAGCCCAGGCTGAAAGTCTTCGGGCAGCGATTGAGCAGCGGTTTGCTGAATGTGGACTGGAACTTCATAGGCAGAAGACGAGAATTATCTACTGCAAGGATGATAGGCGGCGAAAGGACTATCCTGAGCAGAAGTTCGATTTCTTGGGCTATACGTTTCGGCCCCGGGGAGCGAAGGACCCTGAGGGTAAGTACTTTGTCGGTTTCAATCCGGCTGTCAGCAATGAAGCGGCGAAGTCCATGCGCGAGACGATGAGGCAATGGCGCTTGCATCGGCAAACGGATAAATCTCTGGATGAACTAGCCCATATGATCAATCCGGTGGTAAGAGGATGGATGAACTACTACGGCAACTTCTACAAGTCAGCCTTATACCCCACCTTTCAACACCTGAACCATATTCTGTGCAGATGGGCTACCCGGAAATACAAAAGACTGAGGGGTCATAACCGACGGGCGCTTCATTGGTTGCAGAGGGTAGTGCATAGACAACCGGAGCTTTTTGCTCACTGGGGACTCTCTCAGTTTAAGGCTGGACAATAGGAGCCGGATGAGTCGAGAGGTTCACGTCCGGTTTTGGGAGAGCGTGAGGGTGAAATTCCCTCACGCCACTCGACTCTATCTTCTGTTTTTAGGCAGGTAAAAATGTTTCGATATGATTTTTATCTTTTGTATTGAAGTACTTGATTTACTACCAGTAATCGTCGATCTCCAGAATCCTCTGAGAATCACGACTTGTAGGTGGAATTGTGCCACGAGGCTGCACAAGAGATGAAGGAAGGTCCTTCGGAGCCGGTCTACAGGGACAGGTTCCAAATCACCTTAAGCTGCTCTGGTCAAAAGCCAGGGTGGTGAGCGTTAATTGCGCTACGAAGTTGCAAAGGAGATGGGGGGAGGCCCTCCGAAGCCGCCCTGCAGGGGGAGGCTTCAAACCGCCTCAAGCTGCTGTGGGCAAAAGCCATGGTAGTGAGCGTTGAGGAAAAGGCGCACAAGATGCGTCAGGTATGAATCAAGAAGGTGAGCATTAAGCTAACCAATGTAAGCGTCGAAACACCACTTAGATGGAGTCAAAATTGGGGACTTTAACGCTTCCCAAGATTAGCGTAGGGGATACCTGATTTACTGCCTACGCGGCTCCCGGCGTACAGTTGGCACGAGCTTGATTCGGGCTCTTTTGCAGAACGTAGGAACTCTTCACGTGATGGTAAGAGAAAACCCTATAAGTGTAGCCCACGAAGGGGGAAAGTATCGATGCATGTGAAGGGGACGGATCATCCAGTAGTAGTGATGAAACTCTTGTAATGAGAGTGGAGCGAAGGGGATGAGTCAGTGCATCGTGAGTATGAGTCAACCGGGAAACTGGGAGGAACTTTTCCTCGCGAGGTAGGCCTGAGACTGAAATGCCTCAGGAGGAGGACTGGCACGAGCCGTATGAGTCGAGAGGCTCACGTACGGATCTGTGGGGGACTGGTGGTGAAATTCCACCGGTCTACCTGGCGGAAAAGGCACAGCAAAGACTGTGTCAGGTGAGGATCAAGGAGACGAGCACAAGCGAACCATTGATGAGGTGTCGAAAATCGAGATGACGTCAAAACTGGTGGCTAGCAGAATACCAGGATCAGCTCAGGGGAAGCCTGTTGATTGCCTGAGTGGCGTCCGGCATAAAGATGGCGTGACCTTGATCCAGGCTCTTATGTGGAACGTGGGAACCTGTCGTTCCGATGATAAGGGAGAAACTCAAGTGGAGGAGCCCACAAGGGTGAGAGTACCGATGCGGGACACGGGGACGGAGCAGTCCGTAGTAGCGGAGAAGTCCCGTAATGGGGATGGAGCGAAGGGACTGCGTTGTCTGCCTTTATTTGCAGGTCAACCAGAGATGGGAGGAGCCTCGTGAATAAAGCAAAGCCGTTTTGTATTTCAAAATGGGAGGTTTGGAAGGCGTACAAACGAGTTAAGGCAAACAAGGGAGCAGCTGGAGTAGATGGGCAGTCCATTGCCAAGTTTGAAGAGGACTTGAAGAATAACCTCTTCAAGATTTGGAATCGGATGTCCTCGGGGAGCTATTTTCCACCACCTGTCCGTAGGGTTGATATACCGAAGGACGATAAAGGGACGCGCCCGCTAGGGATACCCACGGTCGCGGACCGCATTGCCATGACGGTAGTCAAACGATACCTGGAACCGATCTTGGAAGAGCACTTCCATCCGGACTCCTATGGGTATCGGCCCGGGAAGTCGGCGATTGAGGCTCTGGGAGTTGCTCGCCAACGTTGCTGGCGATACAACTGGGTTTTGGACCTCGATATCAAGGGTTTTTTCGACAGTATCGATCCTGATCTGTTGATGCGGGCGGTGAGGAAGCATACGGATTGCAGATGGGTGCTTTTGTACATTGAAAGATGGCTGAAGGCGCCCGTGCAATTGGAAGATGGTAGTCTGATTCATCGGGGGAAAGGGACACCTCAAGGAGGAGTGATCAGTCCCCTCCTTGCGAATCTCTTTCTACATTATACGTTCGATAAGTGGATGCAGAGGGGTTTTTCTCAGATCCCTTTTGAGCGTTATGCGGATGATGGGATTTGCCACTGTCGAAGTAAAGCCCAGGCTGAAAGTCTTCGGGCAGCGATTGAGCAGCGGTTTGCTGAATGTGGACTGGAACTTCATAGGCAGAAGACGAGAATTATCTACTGCAAGGATGATAGGCGGCGAAAGGACTATCCTGAGCAGAAGTTCGATTTCTTGGGCTATACGTTTCGGCCCCGGGGAGCGAAGGACCCTGAGGGTAAGTACTTTGTCGGTTTCAATCCGGCTGTCAGCAATGAAGCGGCGAAGTCCATGCGCGAGACGATGAGGCAATGGCGCTTGCATCGGCAAACGGATAAATCTCTGGATGAACTAGCCCATATGATCAATCCGGTGGTAAGAGGATGGATGAACTACTACGGCAACTTCTACAAGTCAGCCTTATACCCCACCTTTCAACACCTGAACCATATTCTGTGCAGATGGGCTACCCGGAAATACAAAAGACTGAGGGGTCATAACCGACGGGCGCTTCATTGGTTGCAGAGGGTAGTGCATAGACAACCGGAGCTTTTTGCTCACTGGGGACTCTCTCAGTTTAAGGCTGGACAATAGGAGCCGGATGAGTCGAGAGGTTCACGTCCGGTTTTGGGAGAGCGTGAGGGTGAAATTCCCTCACGCCACTCGACTCTATCTTCTGTTTTTAGGCAGGTAAAAATGTTTCGATATGATTTTTATCTTTTGTATTGAAGTACTTGATTTACTACCAGTAATCGTCGATCTCCAGAATCCTCTGAGAATCACGACTTGTAGGTGGAATTGTGCCACGAGGCTGCACAAGAGATGAAGGAAGGTCCTTCGGAGCCGGTCTACAGGGACAGGTTCCAAATCACCTTAAGCTGCTCTGGTCAAAAGCCAGGGTGGTGAGCGTTAATTGCGCTACGAAGTTGCAAAGGAGATGGGGGGAGGCCCTCCGAA
>Ga0315282_10017644_pt1 | contig 10286 bp, 9 predicted proteins | sample YL17G07_20_MG_FD_203693 | JGI IMG/M metagenome (GOLD analysis project Ga0315282, IMG submission 203693) | Sediment microbial communities from Yellowstone Lake, YNP, Wyoming, USA - YL17G07_20 | ecosystem: Environmental > Aquatic > Freshwater > Lake > Sediment | place: USA: Wyoming | collected... | reverse complement strand
TGCTGGTAACTATCCCAGCCCGGTAGGGCGACATTCATGTCGCTTCATTGCCACCTGACAACGACATAAATTGTCGCTTTACAATTGGATTGCGGCGCGCTTAGCAGAACCGCGTGACGGGTTGTTAAGCTTAATTTCTGAGTTGGTAAAAATAAGGTAACATCCCCTACATATGCAGGATTGCCTCGTCTTGCTCAGAGATTCGTCTTTGAGGAGATAGCCCCTCAAATATTCATTTCAACCTAAAACCCATTTACCATAGGATATTCATCACTGGAATAATGACATTTGCCACTAGGATATTTATTTAACCTCAGGTAAATTCAATATATTGAAATAACGGCAGCGATCAAATGCTAGACGATACATTTGACCAATTTCCCCTCTTTCAAGATTTAAACGAGGCGCAATTAAATCTTTTGCGCCCTCTTTTTACATTCTGTGACGGCATGGCAGGTACGCTTCTATTTGAACAGGGTGAGCCAGCCGAATACCTTTACCTGGTGATCGAGGGTCAGGTGAGCGTCCGTTATAAACCCGAAGATGGCCCAGAGCTGGTTGTATCGCGTGTCCGTTCTGGCGGTGTGGTTGGCTGGTCGGCTATTTTGGGAAATCGGACCTATACATCTGGCGCAATCTGCACCTGCCAAAGCCAGATGTTGCGAGTTCGAGGTAGTGAGTTACGATCATTATGCGACCATCACCCAGAAACCGGCGTAATTATTCTCGAACGCCTGGCAGCCGTGATTGCAGAACGCTTGCGTAATACCCACGAGGAAGTATTCAAACTCCTCAAACAGGGGATGGGTAGCATGGTCGATACCTGTTAATCCATCTCTCAATCATCCTCGCAGATAACATTTATTGGTAATTCATTGTCCTTTTCGGTAGTAGTTCAGGAGAGAACAGTATGTTAGATCAAGATTACGAAACCCGTCTGCGTGATTTGATAGAACGATTAAGCGCCTATATCGAACATTATCATGGCGGTTCAGTCCAGATGATTGCCCTGGAAGGCAAAGTGCTCAAAGTACGGCTCGGTGGTGCCTGCCTGGGATGTCCCTTACAACCCAGCACGCTGCACGGCTGGGTGGAGGGCACAATCCGCCAGTTCTTCCCAGAGATCGAACAAGTGGTAGATATTCAATAAATTCAGAATTCTTGATAAAATAAGCGCCTCGACCTTCATGCGAGGCGCTAATTTTTCCCCGGGAGGTAAAAACATTTGGCTGCACGTAAACACAGAAAATATACGAAGGCGCGTCTGGTTGAAAAAGACGATCATGAATTCAATGAAATATTAACCAAAGCGTTTTCATTAAATCAAGAAGGAAAAACCGAACAAGCGCTCGAAATCCTGGAATCTGCTCCGCCTCGTCTGAAAACTAACCCTGATTTTCTCTACCTGCGGGGATCGACATATTTTACCGCCGGCGATTTATTCTCAGCTCTGGATGACCTGGAGACAACGCTTCGGTTCAAACCAGACTATTTTATTGCTTACGGAAATCTAGCTCTAACTTACGCCAGCATTGATTTTCCGCGCCACGCCTGGCGCGCAGCAGAACGTTTTTTGCGCTATTTTTCCCAACTTGAAGAGGACGACAAGGATATTTACCAGAAAATAATTCACCTTTCCAAAGCTTACTATCATGAATTAGCGAATGACTTAAAAATAAGTTTCGAGAAAATTCAAGAAGCGGCTATCTATCATGAACGAGCTCAAATCTATCTTAACAAGGGGGATTACTCTGCAACCGCTCGCGAAGCCAAGCAAGCCTTACGGTTGGTTCCTCATTGGTCATCGCCTCGTAATAACCTATCCCTAGCCCTGTATTATGAAGGAAAGGTGCAGGAAGCGATCCGGGAAGGAATGGCAAATCTCCAAACGTACCCGGATGATATCCATGCCTTAAGCAATCTAACCACCTACCATTATATGCTCCTGGAAGGAGAAAAAGCTACCCCGTACGTAGAGCGATTGATCGAAATTGTACGCTCTTCACCACCATACTCGACTAATGAAACCAATTTCATTAAAATTATTACTGCACTGGCGTATGCTGAAGCCGATCAGGTTCTAAGCGAACTAGCTACCCAGATGATTAAGTTACCCTTTGATGAGCTTGAGAGCAGTATCTGGCGTTTCCTGGGAGTGGCGGCTGCAAACTATGGGCAGTTAGACATCGCCGAACGATTGATCAAGCGGGCAATAAAGATGGGATCAGACTACCCGGAGCTAGAAGAGAATGCTCTTGAGGTGATCAAAAAAGCGCGCAAAAATCCGAAACATCAAATCGTAACTCCCAGTGGTGCAAATCGGATCCCATACTTCCATTATAACGAACTTTGGACCAAGGCAGCGTTCGATTACTTATTTTCCACAACAACTAAAAATAAGCCGGATACTGATATTTATCCGGATCTGAAACGGGTTATCCTCCGATATCCTTATCTGGTAGGTTTGTCCAAATATATCCTGTATTATGAAGACCAGGATGAACCCCGCCAGATAGCTATCGACATTCTGGCTGCCAGTGAAATTCCTGGCGCAATTCTCACCTTGAAGGAATTTGCCAGCAGCCAGGTCGGTAGTGACAAAAGTCGAATGAACGCAATAGCTGCCTTGCAGAAAGTTGGGGAGATTAAAAAAGACGAAACGATCCTCTTTTGGTCACAGAAAATTGGCAACTGGAAACACATCCGGCAATTCAAGACAAAGATCGTTGCACCCCCACAACTGGTTGGAAAACCTGAAGCGCTCGAATTGGTAGATCAAAGTAAGATAGCCCTCAACTCTAGCGCTAAAAACGCCAAGGAAAAATCTATTCAATATCTAAAAAAAGCTATCGAGATCGATCCGCAATGCGCGGTAGCGTTGCACAATCTAGGTGTCTTATACATCCAAAGTGAACGAAGGGAAGAGGGCGAACAATTAATCCGCAAGGCAGTCGAAGTTGATCCCAATTATTTGTTTGGTAAAGTCACCCTTGCAAGTGTAGAGCTTTATAATAACAACACTGAAGTCTGCAAGAATATAATTACAAGCATTATCACCTCCCCGGAAATACCCGAAAATGTGATGATGAATGCCTTGGGAGTTCAAATCCAATTAGCCCTGCTGGAAAATGAACCGGCTATGGCTGAGAATTTATTGGAAACGTTAAAATCATATCACCCCGATGCAGCCATGCTGGAAGATCTTGAAAACATGGTTCTCCTGGCATCCATTCCATCTAAGATGCATAAGCGCTGGTTGGAAAATACCCGCCGCTATCATCAGCGCCAACTTAACCAACCAATCAACGCAAACGAGGGTCTGGCTGCATGCCTCGACCGATTATCACGTGAGTCGTTATCCGCTACCTTAGAAGCCTGGAGGCTTCCCACTCAAGGTCGTAAAAAGGAAGTAATCGACAAGCTTTCACACGCGATAACCAATCGGAAATATTTAGAACTGATATTAACCCAAAACCTGGAAGAAAAAGATCGCGCTGCCCTTAAATGGTTGATCGAAGGCGACGGTGCCCGCCCCTGGAAAGAGTTTACCAGCCGGTTTGGAGATGACATCGAAGATTCGCCATATTGGCGGTATAACAAACCCAAAACGATAGCCGGTCGTTTACGCTTACTCGGATTGGTTGCAGTTGGCAGGATGGAGAAATCGCCGGTCGCTATGATCCCCCTCGAACTGCGCCCGTTGCTTTTAGAATTTCTATCCAAATCAATAGAGGGACCTAAGCATTTTACATAACAGGAAGCAACGGCTCGAATTTTCCTGTAATCGATTTATACCTCACTTAGAATCCCATCGCGCAGCCATCTGCTCGCGGGTCGCTCGCCCCCCATAGCACCCCACTGGTTGGGTCACGCAGTATGATCTGACCGCGGCCAAACAGAGAACGCGGGTAACCCGTAACAACTTCCACGGTGTGTCCCATGGAGACAAGCCTCTTAGCAACCTTTTTTGGTATCCCTTCCTCGAGAGCCACGATACCGCCCGGCATACCATCGGTGATGCAAAAGCGAAGTTGATCGAGAACCGATTGGGGATCCAAACCATCATCCGCCAGGGCTATCACTACCTGCAGGTGTCCCTGGGGTTGCATGAAACCCCCCATCACCCCAAACGTAGCATATAGGTCGAAAGTGTCGGGAGTATCATTATCCAGCGTTATAAGCCCTGGTATGATGGTGTGATATGGCCGTTTACCTGGCGCCAGGGCATTGGGGTGCTTCGGGTTAAGGTTAAAGTTATGACCTCGGTTCTGCAGGCTGAAACCCCAGCCCGATGGGACAATTCCGGTTCCAAACATTATGTAATTGCTGTTGATGAACGAGCAGGCATTACCTTGATTATCGACTACGCAAAAATAAACTGTATCCGACCCAGCCGGTGGTGTACCAGGTTGCTGGTAAAGTGTGGCTCGCTGGCGATCAATTAAACGGCGGCGCTCGGCGGCATATTCACTGGAGAGCAGCCACTCCAGCGGCTGTGGATTGAATGCCGGGTCGGCTACGAACCAACCGGCGTCGGCGAATGCCAGACGCAACGCTTCGATCTCCAGGTGCAAACGCTCAACCGATAAGGGCGCTAAAGATTGCAGATCAAAACCTTCTAAAATATTCAAAGCCAACAAAGTTACCAATCCCTGGCCGTTAGGTGGACATTCCCAGACCCGTAAACCTCGGTATCGGGCGCTAATAGGTTGCTCCCATGTGCTGTGATGAGCCGCAAGGTCCGCCTCGGTCATACAACCGCCGGCTCCCTGAACGACTGCTGCAATAGCCTGAGCGATCTCCCCTTGATAAAAGGCCTCCCTTCCACCTTCTGCAACCTTGCGAAAAGTGCGCCCTAACCCCGGGTTGCGAAATATTTCACCGGGTCGGGGGGCGCGCCCTTCGATAGTCAGCTCCAACCCACCTGGGGCATGCTTGAGCTGCTTCTCCACCCCCTTGCGCCAGTAATAGGCAGTCAGAGGAGCTACCGGGAAGCCTTCTTCTGCCAACCGGATGGCTGGCGCCAGGATATCCGCCATAGTAAGCGCTCCAAAGCGCTCCACCAGGTCACACCACGCCGCGCAAGCGCCTGGAACCGTGATGGTATCCGGGTGGTTAGCCGGCCATTCCTCCACAAACCCTTGGCGGGTTAAACGTTCCAGGGTTAGCTTAGCCGGAGCGCGGCCAGATCCATTCAAAGCATAGACTTTTCCGCTTGCAGCTTCGTAATACAAGGCAAAACAATCGCCTCCAATGCCAGTCGAAGTCGGTTCGGTCACATTCAACACCGCCGCAACAGCAACCGCAGCATCCGCAGCATTCCCACCCTGGATCAAAATTTGTAAACCCGCCGCAACCGCTAGAGGTTGAGAGGCAGCTATCATCCCTTCTCTACCCAATACCGGCGAACGGCGGGAACGAAAACCGAACTCAGGGATATCGAACATCATTTCCTGAAACACCTCTTATTTTTGGGTATATTATAACAATTTGCCCGCTATTCGGAGTGTATCCCGACCAATTCGATTCCAGCCTGCTCGGTCAACTTATGTACCTGCTCTATATCAGACTTCAAGATTCGTACGCATACGCCACAATCGGAACTCAGGTGGCGGGGAACCGGCACAAGCCTACAAGGAACTTTTTTCTCGATTAACCATTGTTCAATCTGGATTGCATGGCTGGTGGAAAAAACTAAAATATAAGCGTATGCTATCGAATCATCCGGATTCATGTAAACAGGCTAAGCCTTTCTAGCTCACTGAGAGCTATGTCGATTTCCGTTTCGGTATTAAAAAAACCTAAACCAAAACGCACCGTCCCAGTTGGAAAAGTGCCAACTGTCTTATGGGCTGAGGGGGCGCAATGCAACCCAACCCGGCAAAGTATGCCCGCTTCATCATCCAGACGTAAACCGGCTTCGGATGGCAGCACTCCATCGATATTAAAGGATACTGTAGCGGTTTGATTACTGGCTTCCCGACCGCCATAAACAGTAATCCCTTTGATTGCACGTAAGCCATCTAACAACCTGCGAGTAAGCTCGATTTCGTGCTTTCGAATTGAATCCACTCCCTGGGTTAACACCCAATCCACACCGGCTGCCAAACCTGCCAAACCCACCACATTGAGCGTGCCGCTTTCATAGCGGTCGGGTAGGAAATCCGGCTGGTCTTCAAATTCCGAACGGCTACCGGTGCCGCCTCGCTTCAGGGGTTGCAACTGATCAATCTTAACCCGTTCCCCGATCACCAGCCCACCGGTGCCCATTGGCCCTCCCAGCGATTTATGCCCGGTGAATGCCAGGAGATCGATATAACCGGTTGACATATCGATCGGAAATGCGCCCGCGGTCTGCGCTGCATCTATTAGAAAGAGCAGATCATGGCTCCTGGCCTGGTAACCCACCTCTGATATCGGTTGCAAGCTACCAATCACGTTGGAGGCATGGTTCAATACAATCAAGCGCGTGTTGGATCTCACGGCATTTTCAATATCCGATGGATCGATAAAACCTTCTTGAGAACATTTAATTACCGTTACCTCTACGCCTTGTTTCTCCAACCAGCGCAGTGGGCGCATCACCGAATTGTGTTCCATGCTGCTGGTGATGACATGATCGCTGTTTCGTAAATAACCCAGGAGAACCAGGTTGAGCATTTCGGTGACGTTGGCACCGAAAACTACTCGCAAAGGGTCCTTCGCATTGAACAGCTTAGCTACTGCCTGGCGGGCATGAAATACAATCCGAGCCGATTCGATCGATAATCGGTGAGCTGACCGGCCTGGGTTTGCGCCGACCTGCTCCAAGAAATATTGCATGGCTTCCGCCACCCCGGCGGGCTTAGGCCAGGAGGTAGCAGCATTATCGAAATAAATCATGGTTTATCGATGGTCAGCCGGTACTCGTCACTCACTTCTTCGACCTTCACGGTATAGCCGGCTCTCTCGGCAATCCGGCGGACGTTCTCACGCGAGGTAACAGTTTCTACCAGCACTTCGATTGGAAAGATACCTTCTTGCAAGGCACGCCGCGTCAATATCACGGGCTGCGGGCAAGAAAAACCCCTGGCATCGATAGTTTTTGTCATGCGATCCTCCGATCACGCATCGTAAAGCCAATCAACAGGCAGACCCCAATCCCCAAAAGCACAGCGGTCATTCCAAAAGGAGTAAGCCCACCCACTGTCAATACGCCATCTACAATTGCATCCGGCTTGCCGGCTAACGCAAAGTTATGCCCAAAGGCGGCTCCAAAGATCATTCCCAAGACAAATAACCCGGCATCGCCATCTCCTTCCCCAGAGAGAAAAAGCTGCCTTCCCGGGCAGCCACCTGCCAGGGCAAACGCCAAGCCAGCCAGCAACATTCCTAAGAAGTTCCACAGGTGGTTGCTATGAGCGGTTGGTTGGCCAACAAAACCGAACCGAACCTGGCCTAATAACAGGTTCATCCCGAAAGCCACCGCTACCAATGCGCCCACCCCACTGATAAGATGCATATCCTTCATCAAGATCACATCGCGCAGGGCTCCCATCGTGCAAAAGCGGGTGCGTTGCGCTAGAAAACCGATAACCAATCCTACCGCCAGTGAGAACCACAAGGCCGCGTGCATCGATCCTGGCCCACTCGTGCTGAAAAATATTGGCCCACCTTCGCTGAATTGCGGCTTGAATAGTGCTAACAACAACAAACCCAGTGCCAGCAAAGGCATGATCCAGCCAACCGTGGTGTGGGTTTTATTGGAACGTCCAAGGTTATATCCAGATTTAAGGAACTGCACCCCAATCGCAATCCCGCTCGCCAAACCGGCAATCCCCAAGATGGCGTTCAAATCACCGCCAGCCAGACGAAGCAAAGCCCGCCATGGACAACCCAAAAATGCCAGGGCTCCGATCATGGCGAAAACTCCAAGAACGAAACGCACGATAGGCGCTGAACCAGCTCGGGATTTGAACTCCTTGAAGACCAGGGCGGCGATAGTAGCGCCGAGAATAAAACCGCTGATCTCGGGCCGGATATACTGCACCACACTGGCGCGGTGCAATCCCAACGCTCCAGCAATGTCCCGCTCGAAACACGCCACACAAATGCCCATATTGGGAGGGTTGCCGAACTTTTGTAAAAGCGGGGCCAGAATACCGATGACTGCCCCAGTGCTGATAATCCCCCATCGAGAAGCAAAAAAACGAGTAAGACGTTCTGACATTGGGTAACCTCCTGTAAAAGTTTTTATCGAACATCGCAATCCTCAAACCAGCCGGGATGCGTTATCCACAAAAACAAAACCGCTGCCAACACATTCCAGCAGCAGTCGAGGAGGTCGCGCCACGATCCGTCAGAATGCTACCTTACCACCGCGTCCTGGATTGTGCAAGCTGGTTAAAGAGCGCCAACCAGCGCTCGAAATCAATTCTCAGGTTATTGAGTAGTAAGGCAAACTGCCCCTCCGTTAAATAGACTATATAACTTAAGAAACTGCTGGCATCTGCCCAGTTTCATCCACAAAGAAATGCGCGGGGCGTTGTGGAGATACTCAATATGACAAATTAGCTTTTTCCCCGCAGAGTCTAGATTGGTTTATACGATCACAATTTGATTACCGGCGATCACCTCGCCAATCAGCCACAAATTTAGCCCAACCGCGCTTGCCTCGGCAAAGAAGGCTTCCTTTCTATCGGGCGGCAGAGCAAAAAGCAATCCTCCGCTGGTCTGAGGGTCGTAGAGTAGAAGTTTCATTTCCTCCGCTAAATTCTTCACAAAACACACATGCGGTTCGAAATAAGCCAGGTTGTCGTATGCTCCTCCCGGAAACATATATTCATTGGCATAACGCCGGGCGCCCGAAGTAAACGGGATTTTATCCCATTCGAATTGCAGACCTGTTCCCGAAGCCAATGCAATCTCCCAGGCATGCCCCAGCAGACTAAATCCGGTCACATCTGTGGCGACCTTTACGCCGTGAGAAACCAATAACCCGGCTGCCTGGCGATTCAACCGCTTCATCCAGGCCACCACCTCGTTTACGTCTACCGGGTCAGCCTGCTCATTTTTAAGAGCTGTGGTGGTAACGCCGAAACCCAATGGCTTGCTCAACACTAAAAGATCGCCCGGTTGGGCGCTACCCTTGGTGAGCATTTGAGTCGGGGAGACAAAACCCATCACAACCAGCCCGTACTTGGGTTCTTTATCCTGGATGGTATGCCCCCCAGCGATCACCACTCCAGCTTCGCGCGCTTTTTCAGCCCCACCCCGCAATATTTCTCCAACCAGTTCAGATGGTAGATCAGGAGGCAGAGCAGCAATATTCAAAGCCAGAAATGGCTGTCCACCCATCGCATATATATCCGATAGGGCGTTAGCAGCTGCAATCGCGCCATAATCGTAGGGATCGTCGACCACCGGGGTGAAGAAGTCGGTTGTGACCACCAGAGCGCGCTGCGCGTCAAGTCGCCAGACTGCCGCATCGTCTGGCTCGTTAAGTCCAATCAGTAAATCCGGGTAATCGCGAGGGTCGAAAATGCCTTGTATCGGGCGCAGAACCTGCGCCAGCGCTTCAGCGCTTAACTTAGATGCTCAACCCGCGCAATTCGATAGACTGGTTAGACGAATTTGCTTGCCGGAAGGTGATATTTCACTCATTGTGTATCCATTACGATAAAAGACCAACGCTCACCTATACTAAGCCATTTAAACATAACCTGATATCTAGCTCTGGAAGTTTAAATTAAACCACTAAGGCGTTGTTTCGGGTAGCGTGGATGTCGACGTGATGACCTGGCCAGGCGTGAAAGTGTCTAACGATGGTAACAAATAAGGGGCGTTGTTTGGCACCAGCATGACCCGGATACCAGGCGCCAACTTGTTGATATATTGATAGTTAAGCAGGTCAGGGTTTTCTCGCAAGGCGGCTGCTATAAGCTGCAAGGCTTCAGCTTCAGCTTTAGCCTGAATGATCCGGGCATCAGCGTCGCCTTGAGCGCGGATTTTTACCGATTCAGCCTGACCTTTGGAAGTCTCGATGGCTTGTTGGGCTTCCTGCCGGCGCTGCTCGACCACGAACTTAGCCTGCTGGGCTTGCTGTTCTGCGATTTGCTTTTGTTCTACCGATGCGGCATACTCGGGTGAAAAGGTAATATTTCGTAAGACGAAATCGAGCAACAATAAGCCATTTTCATCCAATTTTCTGCGGAGCTCTTGGGTGATTTGCTGGACCATTTCTGCTCGCTTAGAGCTATAGACCTCTTCGATGCCATATTGCGATACTGCGTCTCGAACGATACCGC
>Ga0315282_10017643_pt1 | contig 10286 bp, 8 predicted proteins | sample YL17G07_20_MG_FD_203693 | JGI IMG/M metagenome (GOLD analysis project Ga0315282, IMG submission 203693) | Sediment microbial communities from Yellowstone Lake, YNP, Wyoming, USA - YL17G07_20 | ecosystem: Environmental > Aquatic > Freshwater > Lake > Sediment | place: USA: Wyoming | collected... | reverse complement strand
AATAGAAAGTCCGAAATATAATGGACGAGCAAAGCTTAATAAAAGAGGCACTGGCAGGCAACGAAAACGCCTGGGACGAACTGGTGAAAACATATATGAAAAGCGCATATTATTACAGCCTTAAGCTGACCAGCGGCAACGCGCATGAAGCCGAAGAGCTTTCGCAGGATGCCTTTGTCCAGGTGTATAAGAATCTTAAATGGTTCAGAAGCGAAGCGCCTTTTAAGAACTGGCTGTATAAAATCATTACCAATCTTTTTATCAACCTCCGGAAAAGGAGCGCCCGGATGAAATCATTGGATAGTTTAAAGCAAGAGCCGGTCGGAATCACAGGCCCTGATTTTTCCGGCGGCGCACAGTCAGTTCTTTCCGGCGAGTTCCAGAGCCTGGTCAAGGACAAGATGGATAGTTTACCAGCCCGGCAAAAAGCCGTGCTGGCTCTTTTTACTTATGAAGGGTTATCTTTAGAGGAAATAAGCCGGACTCTGGACATTTCTTATGCATCGGTTAAGATGAACCTTTCCCTCGCACGCAAGCGGATGAGGGAAGAATTAAAGGAGTATTTAAAATAATATGTTAAACTGTAATAGAATTAAAGAGTTGCTGGAATCCTATCATAACGGCGAGTTGACTGATACACAAAAGCAAAAGATTGAAACGCATCTTTTATCCTGCGATAATTGCCGCGCCGAACTGGAAAGCCTGAAGCGATTGGAAAAGATATTGCAGGGAGTAAAGTTTGATGAACGTTCCGATGAATTCTGGGCAAGGTACACGGGAAAGGTTCGTAATAAAATAGCCGACGCCAACAAGACTGCCCGCCGATACCGTTTGCGGATAGCGGCTTTTGCAGGCGCCTTAAGCACCGCCGCGGCCGTATTACTGGTTATCCTGATTAATAGTATAAACAAACCGGTTATTATTCATCCATCCGGTGAAAAACCGGTTCGGCCATTGTCAATCACCAAAACTGAGCCGGTAATTATTTATTCTGAAACGTCGTTAAAAATCTCCAAACTTTTACGGGTATATGCCACATTGAAAGATGATTCCAACCGGAAAGACGTGGAAAGCGAAATTATTGAGAATATCGGGGACAAAGCCGCGCCATACCTCGTAAGCGCATTAAGGGAGAATATCCGTAAACGCAACAAGGATTACGGATTATGCAATGGTTTAATAAGGGTGCTGGGCTGCCTGAAGGAACGTGAAGCGGTTTATCTCATTGCCGAGGCGATGGATGATGAACAACTAAGGGTGGTCTCGGTTGATGCGCTGGATAAAATACGCTCGCTTTCAGCCATCCCCTGCCTGGTAAAATGGTATTCCGATACAGACATCCAAACGGAGATAGTCCGGATAATCCGCCAACAGGGAAAAGATGCGGAAAGACAGATAGTCAGTATCCTGCGCACCGGTTCCCCGGAAATAAAGATAAATGCCATAAAGCTTTCCGGCGATTTAAAGATAAAAACAGCCATCCCGGCACTGGCGCAGGTATCAACAGAACGGAAGATGAAATTAATGGTAATAGAAGCATTGGGCAATATCGGCAGTCCGGAAGCCATACCTATTTTATACGAATTGGCTAAAGACCCGAACGTATTCGGCGAGGTTTGCAACGCGGTTAAGAAGATGGGGGGCGATGCCATCCCCTACCTGACGAGCTACTTTAATACGATGGATTCAAAAAGCAGGCAAAACGCTTTTGAGATGTTAACTCAGATAGAAGACAAGCGGACCCTGCCTTACTTAATCAGCGCATTGTCTGAACGAAAACTGCAGACGCAGGCTGAAGCAACATTGCGCAAGATAACAAACCAGGATTTCGGGACGAACCAACGCGAATGGTGGAAATGGTTGAAAGAGGATTCCGAGCAAAATAAAGACAAGAAATCCGGTTACTATAAATCAGAAACAATAGTATCATAACTATATAATATGAAAGGAGGAGTTATGAAAAAGATACTGATAGCAATGATGCTGGCAGTGATATGCTGGGGGCTGTGCGCGCCACAAGTATCCTTCGGGCAGGAGAAAAAGGAGCTAAACATGGTTACCAAGAATTACGATGTTTTAGACCTGCTGATAGCGCATCCGGATAATATCAGCGGTTCCATATTAGCAATAAATGAATCTTACTTCACACCACCACCCTCACCGTTTTGCAGTGACCAAGATTTAGTAGAATTATGCAAATCTTTCTATGCGGGTGATTGGGAAAAGGCCGGAATGTCGATTGAATTCTATTCACCAATTTTAGTAATACGGGCTACGCCTGAAATACATAAACAGGTAGAAATCCTTTTTGCATATTTAAGGCAACTCAAAAATCAAACGGTCACCATCGAGGCGAAATTGGTTGTGATGGAAAATGCCGCCTGGCAGGAAATCCAGGATAAAACACCTGCCGGCAATCTGCTTGACGATAAAACCGCCGAAGGTATTTTAAAAAAGGGTGATATTTATAAGGCGGCGCAGAAAACCATTTTTAACGGACAACACCTTTCTATCAAGGATGTTATATCCACGGCTTTTATCAGGGATTATGACATTGTCATGGCGGCGCCCAATGAAGGGACAGCTGACCCAATAATGTCAGTTCTTGAAGAAGGGATAATGCTTAATTTACAACCGATTATAAATTCGGCTGGTAATGAAGTGCTGGTAAATGTGCACATGGAAACCAATGAATTAATAGCAATGAATGAACTGGACATCCAATCCCCTATTTCAAAAGGATATAATTGCGGGTTGTTTTACCTGCCGCATACTAAAATGACCCAGTTAAAAACAACTTTACGAATACCGGACAAAAAAACAATGATTGCCGGCACGGCAAATATCAAAGGGACATCCAAAACTATTATTGTTTTGATAACCCCGACTATTTCCGAGACAGAAGATAAAAAATCTGCTCTATCGGAGGTTAAATTGAGCAATAATCAGTCGTTAAGAATCCTGGATATGGGCGAACTTACCACCCAATTCGGGAATTATGAAAGCGTTTTCCTTTTAAGAACTATGTATAACACTGCTGCAGGGTTGAGTTTTCCAATGCCTCCACCAGTGGAATTACCGACAAAGCCTATTTTGGAATTGGACAATCTTATTATGCTCCTAATCACAAACACCCCTGAAGGCAATTGGAATACTACGGGAATGCTAAAATCGTTGGGAAACAAACATGTTGTTGTAATCAATTCGCCTGAGATAATTAAGAAAATAACTGACTGCCTTTCAGATTTAGTCAAGCAGAATAAATTTAACAGAGTAAACGTAGAAACCAAAATGGTGGAAATCAACGACGAATACTGGCAGGGATTAAAGGGGAAAAATATGCTCGCCTTAACACCTGACACGGCGAAGGAACTTATGGCAGAAGCGGTCAAGGGAGAAAAGGCGCGTTCGATAACCACGGCTGAGGTAGTTGGTTTGAACGGGCAAAAAGTTTTTATTAATCAGGGAGAATTAAAGAATTATGTTAAGGATTTAGATGCGGTTGCCGGAGTACTTGCTTACGCCCCGGTACTCGATACCATTGGCAGCGGAACGAGCCTGGAAGTTTATCCGCTCATCATCGGAGATAATTCCTTGGATGTATGGGTTAATTTTAAATATGCCGATTTACTGAATCTTGATGTCGTTAAAATAGAAAAAGGCCGTTTCCAGAAGCCAACGCTAAACCAAAAATCGTTCATGGGGAATGTCAACTTAACAAGCGGCAATTGGAAAATAATCAGTGTAACGACGGATAAGGATACAACAGGAAAACTCAAACATACGGTTATACTCATCAAGGCGGATATTTTGAAATAAAATCTATTGCAGCTAAGGGAGGAACTGAAAGAAGCCTGAGAACCTATACTGACCTAGTTGCGGAATGAAAAAGTCTGGACAAATCAAGAAAGGTGCGGAATGACAACTAACAGAGAAACAAAGTTAAAACAGGCTGATTAAGCAGTAAAAAGTCAAACTGTTTTCATGGGCAAAGGCAATACAAGAAAGTGGGCAGAATTGACCACTAAAACGCCTGATGACCAGAAGCAGAAAGGATTGTTTATGAACAAATCAATTATTTTTGGACTAGGCATGGCACTCGGTATTTTTATAGTGATTATATTCACATTGTTTTTAAAAACCTCTGCCCAACAGGAAACATCCGCTAATTTACGCGAGAATACGGATACCCTTTTCAACCGCAATAATGAATTGATTAAAGAAAACAAATTGCTCAAGCAGCGCGTCGACAGATTGAAATCCGACCTGGGAGCCATGCTGAAAAAAAGCGCGCAAACGGTCCGGGCGGGAGATATGAATGAGCCGGCGAAAACGACAGACAATGAAACACCTGAATCATCAAACGAAAACGCAAGCAACCCGAACAGCGAGTTGTTCTTATTATTGGCCGATCCAGACCCTCAAGTGCGTTTGAATGCGATTTACAGCTTAAGTACGGATAAAGAAGCGGCTCCGCAAATCATCAAAATGCTCTCTGATCCGGATAGCAATGTCCGTTCCGGAGCCATTAATGTTCTCTTAATGCTTGATATAAAAAAATCCATGCCGATGATTCTGAAATTATTATCGGATAGCGACGCCGATGTGCGTTCTACTGCTATTATGGCCATTTATAACTGCGATGCTAAAACGGCTAAAGAAACCGCACCGCAAATCATCGGCTTATTATCGGACAGCGTTGCCGGTGTGCGTTGTGGCGCCATTGACGCCGTTAATTTTTTACAGGCTAAAGAAGCTATACCGCAAATCATCGGCTTATTATCCGACCAGAGTGCCATAGTGCGTGTGTCCGCTCTTAGTTGCCTGGCCGGATTGCAGGGAAAAGACGCACTTCACTTTAGTACCAAGGCGTTATCAGATCCGGATGCCAACGTGCGCGGCGCGGCCATCAAAAATCTGATTAATCTGGACGCCAAAGAATCACTCCCGGATATCATTGATTTATTGCATGATCAGGATCTTATGGTGCGCAGGATTGTTGTTGTCGCATTTGGCCATTTAAAGGCTAAGGAGACCGTGCCGTTACTTATCGGACTGATAGCGGATAAGGACCTTGGCATTCAGGCAGTTGAAGCGCTGGGGCGGATCGGCGAGCCTGAGGCGGTGCCTCACCTTAAAGCCTTGTTAACAGACCCCGATTGGAAGGAAACGAAAAGGGAAATATTAAAGGAAGCGCTTATCCGCTTGGGTGTGCCTTGGGAAGAAATTAAAAATGAAATGGATAAAAAATAGGAACACCGCCCTGGTTATTTAAAATAAAACTGAATATCGGTACTTTATTATAGTCTATTAAGTTGAGGGCAGTCTCGCTATGAAGGAGACGGCCCTATTTTTTATGTTTTACTAAAATCGATTACTTAGGCGCCTTTGCGATGAAGTTCTCTTTCATCATCAACTGGGTTTCGGCACGTGATTTCTTAATCATCTGCTCGGCATTCTTTAAGAGTTCTTCCCGCGTGAATTTAAGGCGGGCGACCCCCTGTTCGATTGCTTTCATGCCGACCGCCGCGGCTTCGCGCGGATAGACTTCCCAATCGTCCATAGTCGGCAAGAGATGGTCTTCATGCATATCCTTATCCGCGGCGCATTTGGCAAGTTCCTGGGCGGCGGCTATGCACATCTCATCCGTAATGGTTTTGGCGCGGACGTCAAGCGCACCGCGGAAGATGCCGGGGAATCCGAGCGAATTATTCACCTGGTTGGGGAAATCAGAACGGCCGGTAGCGACTATCCTGGCACCGGCTTCCTTGGCTTCCCACGGCCAGATTTCCGGGATTGGATTGGCACAGACAAATACGATTGAATCTTTTGCCATGGTTTTTATCCATTCCTTTTTTATCACATCAGGACCGGGCTGGGAAAGGGCAATCAGGACATCGGCGCCTTTCATGGCTTCCGGAATTCCGCCTTTAAGATTCTTTGCATTGGTCAACTGGCACATTTCCCATTTCTCCTTGTATTCTTTCTGGACTTCCTGGCGGTCGCGGTTCAGGGTGCCTTTGCTATCCAGCATAATAACTTTTTTGGGGTCAACGCCCGCCTTGATAATCATCCGGGCGATGCATATATTAGCGGCGCCGGCGCCGACCATGGTAATAGCCACCTCATTCATCTTCTTGCCGACAAGCTTAACGGCATTGATTAATCCCGCCAGTGTAATGGCGGCCGTGCCCTGCTGGTCATCGTGCCAGACAGGAATATTCATCTCTTTACGGAGTGTATCGAGTATGCGGAAGCATTTGGGCTGGGAAAAATCTTCCAGATTAATACCGCCGAATGACGGCTCCAGATATTTTACGGTTTTTATTATTTCGTCAGGGTCTTTAGTGCCCAGGCATATCGGAAAGGCATCAACTCCGCCGAGGTATTTAAATATAAGCGCTTTGCCTTCCATTACCGGCAGGCCCGCTTCGGGACCGATATCGCCTAATCCCAAAACACGTGTGCCGTCAGAAACGACCGCCACAAAGTTGCCTTTATTGGTATGTTCATACACCTTTTCCGGATGCGCCTGGATATCCTTGCATGGCGCGGCAACACCGGGCGTATACCAGATGGCGAAATCATCAATACTGCGGATAATACATTTAGGCAGGACTTCTATCTTACCCTTATAGAAAGGATGCAATTTCATCGCATCTTCAGCCGGCTTTTTTGCCTTTGCCAGCAGTTCTTCCTTAGTCAGCTTCTTTTCTGTCGTTTGCATAATCAACTCCTTTTATCTTCTTACATAATTTATAAAGCGTCAAGAATCTCCCGCGGTGTAATAACAGTTCCGTCTGTTTTGTGATACGGTATAATTCCTATTTTGCGCCTTAAAGCGCGCCTGATTTCACGTTCCAATTGTCCCTGATTCATTTCCGGGATAACAAGCCTTTTAACACGACGCGGTAATTGGGCAATTGCCTTTTCGGCAAACGGCCAGAGTGTCTTAAAACGAAGGAGCCCGACATGTTTTCCGTTTGCCCTTGCCAGATTGACAGCACGCAAGGCGCTGCGCGCGGTAAAGCCATAGGCAACCACCACGGTATCCGCATCGCGTGTGTAATAAGTTTCCCATTCGGCGATTTTATCCGCGTTATCAGTTATCTTGCGGCAAAAACGGCTGACCAGTTTGGAATGCGCGGCTGGCGATTGCGTCCGACGATAACCCCATTCATCATGAGATGAACCGGTTACCAGTAAACCCCTGCCCTGCCCGAAAGCAGGCATAGGAGTCGGCAGGCAACGCTTACTCGGCATTTCCGAGAAAGGCGGCAGATTGGTTTTCTTGGCACGTGAAATAACTTTTAGCTTTGCTGGGAGTGTAATATTTTCTTTAAGGTGACCGACCGCTTGATCAGATGCCAGAAAAACCGGCACGCGGTATGTTTCGGCAAGGTTAAAAGCGCGGATGGTCAGCTCATACATTTCCGAAACAGACCAAGGGGAAAGGACAATCGCCTCATAATCTCCCGATGCGCCCCATCTAAGCTGCATAACGTCACCGCTTGCCGGCTTAGTCGCCTGTCCGGTAGAAGGGCCGGCGCGCTGGACATCAACCACCACGCAAGGGGTTTCGGTCATTATGCCGTAACCGATATTTTCCAGCATCAGGGTCAAGCCAGGTCCGGAAGTGGCGGTCATGGCTTTTGCGCCTGCCCAGCTTGCGCCAATAACCGCGGCGATGGAGCCGATTTCATCCTCCATTTGGACAAAAACCCCGCCGATGCGAGGTAACTCATTGGCCATCTGTTCCATTATCTCGCTGGACGGGGTTATTGGATAGCCCGCGTAAAAGCGGCAACCGGCATAAAGGGCGCCGCGAACACAGGCTTCGTTGCCCTGCAAAAGTCCCATAGTTTAAAAGTTTAACTGTTCAAAGTTAAGATTTTTTCAATGCCTGCACAAATATATCCAGGGCAATATCAATATCGCCTTTCGTTATAATAAGCGGCGGGCTGAACCGGATGGAACTATCGCCACAGCCCATAATAATAAGCCCGTGCTTGAAGCAGTAATTGACGATACGGGAACGGCGGTCCGGGTTTTTCGCCCTGGTCTTCTTGTCCTTGACTATTTCCACGCCGAGCATCAAGCCCTTTCCACGGACATCGCCGATAAACGAGTATTTATTCTTTAAAGAATTAAGTTCTTTCATGAAGTAATCACCCATCTTACGGGCATTTTCAATCAGCCCGTTTTCCAACAGCTCAATTGTTTTCATAGCTGCCGCACAAGCAACCGGATTGCCGCCGAAGGTATTGGCATGCGAGCCCGGAACCCATGTGTTCATTATGCTTGCCTTGGCAACCATGGCGCTTAAAGGCATGCCGGAAGCGATTCCTTTGGCAATGCAGGTGATATCCGGAACAACTTTCCAGTGTTCAGCGGCGAACATCTTACCGGTACGGCCCATGCCGGTCTGGACTTCATCAATAACGAGCAGAATGCCGAATTCATCGCATAATTTCCGCAAAGCAGGCAGATAATCCGAGGGCGGAACAACATATCCGCCTTCACCCTGGATAGGCTCAATAATCACCGCGGCAACTTCCTCAGGCGGAAGAGTCTTATTAAAAAGAACATCTTTTAAGTAGTTTAAACAATACAGATTGCATTTCGGGTGAGTCAGGTTAAAGACGCACCGATAGCAATACGGATAGTTAATATGGGTAACTTCAGAAAGCATCGGCGCGTAATAACGGCGCTGAACGATTTTGCTGGAGGTAATGGAAAGAGCGCCCATAGTCCTGCCGTGAAAGGCGCCGATATAACCGACAAAGCGGGCACGACGGGTATAATAACGGGCTAATTTCATCGCGGCTTCAACAGCTTCTGCCCCGGTATTCGCCAGGAACGCCTTTTTCGCCATATTGCCTGGCGTGATTTCGGCAAGCTTTTCCGCCACGTCGGATTGATGGTGGTAATAAAAATCCGTGCCAATCATATGAATGAGTTCGGCGCTTTGTTCCTGAATAGCCTGGACGATTTCCGGGTGGCAATGGCCGGTAGTGCAAACGGCGACTCCGGCGGTAAAATCAAAATAGCGGTTACCGTCTTCATCTTCAATAATCATGCCATAACCGCGTTTTGCCACCAATGGATATGCCCTGGTGTACGACGGGGAAATATACTTTTTATCCTTGGCTAAAACTATTTTTGCCCTGGGACCCGGGGGAGTAACCAAAATGCGGGGGGATTCTCTTTCTAACATATTTCATCCTCCTTCCTTGAACCACGTATTATATCCCAAAAATGATTTGAAAGGCAAGAAAATTAGTTCAAAACCGATATGCAACTACGAAAGGGTTCAACAAGCTATTTGGTAATGTTTTCGCAAGATTAAAAGCAGTTCATTGAAACTTTTAATGGTGTAGGATGGTTTTGTTTTACCTTTGATACCGGCATATTTATCTACTTTTCGGACAAGAACGGTTATCATACCGATTTTATTCGGAGGATCAATATCAAGCAAGGGGTGATTACCCACGTATATCGCCTCTTCAGAATTAATATCAAGTTCGCTGCAAACACGCTGATATAATTTATGATTAGGTTTAGAGATGCCTATTTGGTCTGAAAGGAAAATAGCAGTAGGAGTCAGATAGGGGACAACACCGAGACGGATAAGCTTTTCGGATTGCTTTATTTCGAGTCCGTCTGAAATGATTCCACGGATAAGGTCGGTTTTAGCCAGGCGGCGCAAAACAGAAATAACATCGGGAAAAGGATTAAGCCCACGGAATTTAGTTTCATGATACGCAACCACGCCGGCCGCCACGATAATCGCCGGATTTACCCCTTCATAACAACGCTTGGGCACGCGAAGAATCAATTTATTGAAATGATGTTCGTAATTTGAAGAAAACTCCCTGATGACTTCATCAAGTTCTTTTACCAAAGAGGCGTGAGGAATGCGAAGACCGGCTTTAATCATTGCGGAAACACTATTCTTCCTGGCACGATAGGCAAATTCCGATGTGGAATATAAGGTGTCGTCTATATCAAAAAAGATAGCTTTGAGCATTTATTAAATGCAACCAACAAAATCTGTTATCAAGAAAATCACTCCGCGACCCCCTACGGGGACTCCCGATAATGGGGTGTCCCCGAAGTAAAACGGAGCGGGGTAACTTTAATACGATTTTCAGTGGTTAGGAAAGGTTTACCCTGAGGTCCCGAGACCTTCATGGGATAGGGATACTTTCCTATACCATAAAATGCAGTTACTCTTGGTTTTCTTTTTCTATTTCCGGCAGTTCGATTATATGCGCTTTCATCAT
>Ga0315282_10017642_pt1 | contig 10287 bp, 8 predicted proteins | sample YL17G07_20_MG_FD_203693 | JGI IMG/M metagenome (GOLD analysis project Ga0315282, IMG submission 203693) | Sediment microbial communities from Yellowstone Lake, YNP, Wyoming, USA - YL17G07_20 | ecosystem: Environmental > Aquatic > Freshwater > Lake > Sediment | place: USA: Wyoming | collected... | reverse complement strand
GGTTGACCATCCAGAACATCAGCCACGCCAGGCCCGCCAAGAGGACGATCGGCAGGAGGAAGCGGACGAACTCGTACCGGGTGTTCGTCGTGTAGGGCTGGAGCCTCTCGCTCAGCATGACCGCGCCGATCAGCCCGACGGTCATGGCCCCGACGAACGTGCCCAGACGCGTGTACTTGCCCTGGCCTCGTTTGTAAATGTCAAGTGCGCCCATCGTTTCCTTCACACTCTTTCGGCCGCTCCCCACGACCACGGCAGGGAGGACTTGAACCCCCAACCTGCGGTTTTGGAGACCGCTGCTCTGCCAATTGAGCTACTGCCGTATTTCGCGAGCCGCAGGCGCCCGGGCTTCGGGCTCACCGGGCCTCTTGGGGTAAGGCCTTTGCCCGGCGGGGCGCCTGTGCCCGCGCGGGGCCGGGCTCACCTGGCCCGGTCTTGCATTCGGCAACTATTTCCGTTTGAGCTTGTGGACAGTCTGAGTCCGGGTGTGCGGGCAGTACTTCTTCAACTGAAGCTTCGGCACGCCGCCCAGGACCTTCACGTTCGTGCGGTAGTTAAGATGCCCGCACTCGGTGCACTGCATCCAGACGTATTCTCTTGCCTTCGATCTGGCCATGAACCGCTACTCCAGGATCTTCGTGACGACGCCGGCGCCGATAGTCCGGCCGCCCTCACGAATGGCGAACCGCAGGCCCTCTTCCATGGCGATCTTGGTGTTCAGCAGGTCCACTTCCATGCCGACGTTGTCGCCTGGCATGCACATCTCGGCCCCGCCGAGCAGCTTGATCGTGCCGGTGACGTCCGTCGTGCGGAAGTAGAACTGGGGGCGGTAGCCGGTGAAGAACGGGTTGTGCCGCCCGCCTTCCTCTTTCGTCAGCACGTACACCTCGCCCTCGAACTTGTCGTGGGGCTTTATGCTGCCGGGCTTGGCAAGGACCATGCCGCGCTCGAGGTCCGTCTTCTCGATGCCTCGCAGCAGGCAGCCGACGTTGTCGCCGGCCTGGCCCTGGTCGAGCATCTTGTTGAACATCTCCACGCCCGTGACGGTCGTGTCGCGGGTCTCGCCCAGGCCGATGATCTCGACCTTCTCGCCGACCTTGATCACGCCGCGCTCGATGCGCCCGGTGCCGACCGTGCCGCGGCCCTTGATCGAGAAGACGTCCTCGACGGGCATAAGGAACGGCTTGTCGATCTCGCGGACCGGCTCGGGGATGTAGGTGTCCAGGGCCGTCACGAGGTCCATGATCGGCTTCTTCCACTTCGGATCGTCGGGGCTGCTGATGGCGTTGGTGGCCGAGCCGCGGATGACCGGGCAGTCGTCGCCGGGGAAGTCGTACTTGCTGAGAAGTTCGCGGACTTCCATCTCCACCAGGTCCAGCAACTCCTCGTCGTCCACCAGGTCGACCTTGTTCAGGAAGACCACCAGGGCCGGGACGTTTACCTGACGGGCCAGAAGCACGTGCTCGCGGGTCTGCGGCATCGGGCCGTCAGCCGCGGAGACCACCAGGATCGCCCCGTCCATCTGGGCGGCGCCGGTGATCATGTTCTTGACGTAGTCGGCGTGCCCGGGGCAGTCGACGTGGGCGTAGTGCCTAACGGCCGACGAGTACTCCACGTGGGCAGTGGCGATCGTCAGAATCTTCGTCGCGTCGCGCCGGCCCTGGGACTCCGAAGCCTTGGCGATGTCGTCGTACGCCTTGTACTTCGCCAGACCTTCCTTCTCCAGGATCAAGGTGATCGCCGCCGTCAGCGTCGTCTTGCCGTGGTCAACGTGCCCGATCGTGCCGACGTTGATGTGGGGCTTCGTTCTCTGGAATACTTCCTTGGCCATTCGTCACGCTCCTTGCCTATAACCTTGCTTGGTCGTACCGTCTTTTTCCCAAAAAGACACGCCGGCCCGCCACGGACCCTGCCCAATGGCGAGGCTTGCCGTTTTCCTGCGTTATCACACCCGGCCGGGCCAATGCCACGCCGCAGCCGCAAACGAAGCTGCCGGTGGGGATTGAACCCACGACCTCGTCCTTACCAAGGACGCGCTCTACCACTGAGCTATGGCAGCACAGCATCCTGCCGTCCCGATCTTTTAGACCCGTGAATTAACCGTCTGTGGGTACAACAGCACCACGACCGAAAAATCGGATCGTTTAGTATACTCAAGCCTGAAATACTGTCAAAGGTTTTTTCGCAACTGCCGCAAGTTTTTGGCGCAACGGCAAAACGCCATCACCTACCGCCCCGCCTTTGCACAGGCGATCGTGTTCTTAAGCAGCATCGCCACCGTCACCGGCCCGACGCCGCCGGGGACCGGCGTGATGGCCGAGGCTCGCTGCATGGCGCCCTGGAAATCCACGTCGCCGACGCTCTTAAGGGCGATCTGGCCTCGCTCGTCCTTCAGCGGCTCGCCCGCCTCGTCGAACCCGGCCGGGATGAAATTGGTCGCCACGTCGATCACCACCGCGCCATCGGCCACCATGTCCGCGGAGATAAGCGGCGAAAGGTCCGGCAGCGCCTTGGCCTTGCCGGCCGCCTTCTGCTGCCGGTATCGCTGCCAGTTGCTCTGGCTGAGCCCCGTTGCCGCCACGAGGACCTCCGCCCGGCGCGTATGGCCGGCCAGATCCTTCGTCCGCGAGTGGCAGATTGTAACCGTCGCCGAAATATCCATTTGCAGCAGCATCATGGCGATGGGCTTGCCGACGATCGTGCTTCGCCCGACGACGACGGCCCTCTTGCCGGCCAAGTCCGGGCAGGCCCGGCGCAGCAGCTCCATCGCCGCCATCGGCGTGCATGGGGCCACAAGGCCCCCGCCGGTCAGCAGCCGGCCGAGATTCTCGGGGTGCACGCCCTCGACGTCCTTGTCCGGACTGATGGCCAACTGCACAGCCGCGGCGCTAATGTGCTTCGGCAGCGGCATTTGCAGGATCAGACCGGAGACGGCCGCGTCCACGTTGAGCTTCAGGATCCGCGCGACCGTCTCGTCCTGGCTGGACGCCTCGGGCAGTTCGACCAGTTCGTACTCGATCCCCACCGCCTGTGCCTGGCGGGCCTGCATGTTCGTGTAATACTTGCTGGCGTCGTCGTGGCCGACCTGCACCGCCACAAGCCGCACGGGCCGGCCCACCTGACGCATCGCCGCCGCCTCGGCAGACAACTGCTGCTTGATCTCCCTGGCCGACTCTTTGCCGTCTATTATCTTCGCCGACATGTGAACCTTCCTTAATGCCGTGGACATGCAATCAACCCATCAGGGAACGGAAAGCAAACGATAATTCGGCACAAATAGCAAGCGTCAATCCGAAAAAGCAGGTATCGATCTTCTCGGCAGAGACTTCCCGTCGCCGTGAGCCTGGCGTATAATGGGTTGCGATTCCGGGAGCTACGATACGATATGATCAGGACATTCACGGCCGCGATTCACCGGGAGGGGGATCTCTTCGTTTCGCTCTGCCCCGAACTCGACATAGCCAGCCAAGGCGACACGGTCGATCAAGCCCGCGACAACCTCCGGGAAGCGGTGGAGTTGTTCCTGGAGACCGCAAGCCCCGCGGAGATGGCGGACAGGCTGCGCGAGGAAGTCTACATAACGCCCCTGGAGGTGAAGGTTGGGTAGGCTACGCGTTCTTTCCGGGGCGCAGGCAGTGGACATCCTCCGGGCCAACGGGTTTGTCGAGGTTCGAAGGAGGGGCAGCCATGTGGTGATGCAATAGCGGCTTGCGGACACTACGATCACTGTTCCCGTTCCCGACCACCGGGAACTGAAAACGGGGACCCTCGCGGCAATCATACGGCAGAGCCGGCTGCCTCGCGAGTTGTTTGAAGCCTGACTTGAAGGGGTGTCGTCGTATTCCCCGGATAGCAGGAGAGCAAGATCACCAAGTTAGAGCTAAGGTGAGTTGCTTGCCGCTACGGGACGCTTCTTCAGGCAGCACGGCCATGAGTTTATCAGCCGGCGCTTCGGCAAGCTCTCTAGGCTCCATCTTGTGAAGCCCGCCTCCGTAGACCCGGCCTACGCCTAGGAATGCGTCCCAAGGAATCTCATTCAGCGCGGTCCACAAAGCCCTGAGCAGTTCCGGCTTGTCGTGCAGCATTCTCGCAAGCGTCGCCTCGGGATACAACAGCAAGTACACGTTGGCCGTAATCGCCCTGGAGTGGTTAAGAATGAACCGGAACGCGCCCTTGCCCTCGCCGGTTCGTCCCATGTAGGTGCATAAGATTGGTGCGGGCTCGCGATCCTCCTGCATGTACCAGGGTTCCCTGTGCTGGCAGAGATACCGCTCGTGGATGCCCTGGGCTCGACCGCCCTGAAGATATGTCCAAAGGCAGGGGTACTTCTGTTGAATCTCGTCTTCAGGAAGCCTGCAATCCAGGAGGACCATGCGCGGCTCGATAAGCGGGTTGCCTTTGTCGTCAGCCTCAATCTCGTCCATTCGCACGAAACGCGGGCTGGGCAGGATCGGCTTCAGGAAACGATGCGGAAGCTCAAGTTCCTCAGCCTTCGTCTCGGGAAGCACAAAGAAACCGTTGGCCCCAGTGGCAATTCCGCGTTTAATGACAAAGAGATCCGAAAGCTTCGCCTGCCGGCCTTCACCCTTGCTCTCTTTGGGAGCAAAAGCCAATCTTGTCCACTTTGCCTCCGGGCGAAGCTCGCTTCGTGCCACAAGCCGTGACTGTTCAGGTTCGGCTATTGTTCCACCATACGTGAACTCCACCAGATGCCCATCGGAAGGCTCCGCGTTGCGGAAACAGACGACCGCGGAGGAGACCAGCGCATCGTCGAACTGCATGCGGTCTGGATCGAAGCGATGAATCCGCATCAATGTCACGCGGTTCAGGAGGTACTCCTTCAACGGACCGCCATAGTTGACGTCCATGAACTCGCTGGGAATCAGCCAGATGGCCACGGCGTCCCTTTCCATCCACGCGTGGGAAAGTGTCACGAAGTGGCAGTAAAGGCCGGTCAACCCATTGAGGTCAACCCCAGAAGCCCGAACGGAGGCGGCACGAAGCCGCTGTTTCGAGGCGGCGTCAAGGTGATGATGCCTGACATACGGTGGATTGCAGACGACCAGCGTGGCCTTGCTGTTCTCATCACTGGGCGGTATCGCGGTGGTGAAATCGCCCAGCGTTATTTCCAGGGGCGTGCCCTTCCAAAGCTCGCGAGCCGGCAGCCCGTAGTGCTGGTCGATTTCGTAGCCTTTCGCCCATTCGATTCGGTCCGCTGGAAAGCAGCGCAACAGCGCCGAGTAGAACGCGCCCGTACCAAAAGCGGGATCAAGGAATCGGACCGGGCAACCCTTTGGCAGCATGGACTTGGCCGCAAGGAGAATATCCGTGGCCAAGGCCGTCGGCGTGGCAAATTGGCCAAGCTTGTTCCGCTGAGCCTGGGACTTTGCGGCGTCCAAGGCTCCCTGGACCTCAAGCCGTTGCCGCTCAATCTCTTTGTGCTGCCGCATGTTCACAGTCCAAACTCGGTTAGGTCGTCAATACGGTGCTCCCAAACCCAGTCTATACCCTCGGCCGCCTCATAGCCAAGGTATCCGCTATCGAAATAACCGCAGAGAAAGAGAACATACCGCACATCCTTCCCGTAGGTTCTGCGAAGCTGGGTGATCTTGATGGCCTCCTCCTTGCGCCGCTTGTTGACGTTCGTGAAGTCGCCAGCCGACTTGGCCTCTACCAGGAGGAGGCGTTCTTTCGGTCCCGCTTTCCTCGGCATGATCGCCACGTCCACGGGAATGTTGATCTGACGGCTCTCGTTGAGGTTCACCGGTACGTTCAGGTGAAATGCAAACTGGCCTGGCGTCATTGCCGCGACCCGCAACTTCTCGCCCGCGGGGATGAACGCGTAGCCGCGCCCTTCAAGCCATCGCCTGATCGTGTCGAGTTGCCGTTTCTCCTGCGCGTTGCGAATAATCGGATTGGCAATCGCGCCGCAAAGGCGGTCGGCAACAATTGTCGCTGCGCGATACAATTCGACGTCAGAAGGCTTCTTCTTCGACTCCAGCCAGGAGAAGATGTCTACGTCCGCTAGGCGCGTGATCATTGATCCGATCGCCGCCAGTTCCTGTTCGACCTGCTCCTTGCCCATCCGCATCGGAATCTGTCCGTGGTCTTCCATGCTGGACACAAGATTCTGCGATACCCCGGCCAGGCCGATGAGCCGATCACGGGCAATGGGTGGCGCTGTGGCCATGCGAAGCATTTGGAGCACCTCGGGATGCTTGCGCAACAGGTTCGGAGAGATATCCCTCAGGTTCCGCGTCCATTTCACCGCAGACTCTACCTGCACCGTCGTCTTCTTGCGGGTGTCACGGTAAGCCTTTGGCGCACAACACAGGAACCAGTCATTGTAGAAGTCCACCGACCGGGCGATGTCTTCCTTCCATCGATGGGGCTTGTCTGTGTTTACACCCATGATCTCCATTCCGGCTTTACTAATCCTGCTGAAGGGGCTGGTTGCATTGTCATCGGCACGCCCCCGATTCGCAAGGGCCAACGCGGAGAAGAAAAAAGAGGAAAGAATAGAAAGGATCCAACTCGCTTGTCCGTCACTCCCCCGCGGCCTCACGGCCGGGAGCGGCCCGCCTGAACATTTCCCTCATCTCCCCCGCCGCCTCGGCGGAGATTCGCCCGGCCCTGAGGGCAAGTTCGACAGTCTGGAGTCCGCAGGCGGCGTAGAGCCGGCGCAGGCCCTCGTCGGCGCTGGCCAGGGCATCGAGCTGCCGGCGGATGGTCTGGACGTCGCCGCGCGCGACCGGGCCGGTAAGGGCCTTTTCCGGCCCGACGGCCAGAACGTTGTCCATCCCCGCCCGGATCATCGGTTCGGCGGCTGACAGCCAGGTCTGGCGGTCCAGTCCGGCCTGCCGGGCCAGAGCGGCCGCGGCGTCCATGAGGGTAACAAGGTAGTTGCACGCCATGACGGCCGCGGCGTGGTAAGCGGCCTTGCCGGAGGGCGTTATCCGCGCCGCGCGGGACCCAATGGCCTCGGCCAGGCGCATGAGGCACGTCACGGCCGTATCGTCGCCCTCGCAGAAACACCACGAACCCGGCAGCCTCTGGACGGCCGCCTCGACGCTCGGGAACGTCTGGAGCGGGTGCATCGAGCCGATCAGGCAGCAGCACTCGTCGCGGGCGGACGAGAGGACCTCGCTGGAAAGCGCCCCGCTGCAATGCGCGACGATCGTGCCGGACGCAAATGCCTGGCGGCGGGCCAATTGCCCGCAGACTTCGGCTATGCGGTCGTCCGGCACCGTTATCAGGACCAGTTCGCCCGCCCCGGCGGCGGCGGTTGCGCTGCACGCACTGGCGCATTCGCCGATGGCGGCGGCGGCGGCCTCGGCTCTTCCGGCTGAGCCGCCGGCCACGGCCACCACGGGCAGTTCCGCTCGGCCGGCGAGTATCCCAATGGCCGTGCCTACCTTGCCCGGCCCGATGATCGCTATGTTCGGAAACTGATCCATAAAGAGACCCAACGGACAAACGGACGTGCGCCGCGCATAAACCGCATAAGCCAGTGCCACTGCCGGCCCTGAGGCTAGAGACAATACCCGCATCCGGCCGGGCACGTCAAGGCGCCAGTCCGGCGGCACATCGAGTCCGTGGCACCGGGGTCAGAAGTGAAACAACCTTCAGCCATTCACCCCCGGTCGTCGGCATTCAGAACCTCTGTCAGGAGGTACCGGTGTTTGTACTGATCGCCCCGGCCGCGGCGGTCGGCGATGGCCTGTCGTTCGGCGCGGTCGAAGTGGCCGGGCGCCGCGGCGACGGCGCGGATGCAGCCGAGCCGCCCGCTGTGGCGCTTGGCGGCGTACTCGACGTTCAGGGCGGCAAGTTCGCGGTCCATGGCCTCGGCCAGGGTCCGCGGCGTCCAGCCTTCGGCCGGCTCGATGCGCAGCTCGTAGTGCGGCGTGGCGGCGAAGCGGCCCTGGAGGGTGAAGCGGTCCACGGCGGCGCCAAGCGAGGCCGCGGCGCGGCGCATGGCCTCGACCGCCTGGTGCTCGGTGATCTTCTCGCCGGTGATGTTCGAGCTGTAGAGCCCGCGCGAGAGGAACTCGAGGACCGGGCTCCGGGCGAAATGCCCGGTCACGCGGACGCGGTCGTCGATGCTGTATCGCCACAGGCCCGCCCAGTTGCTGATAACCAGGAAGTACTCCCCGTCGACGGCCAACTCGTGTGCCCGCAGGGTCGGCGGGTCATCCCGGCCATAGTCCGCCGCGGGGATGAACTCCAGGACGTTGGCGGTTATCTCGGCCACTCCCGCGGGCGTGTGGTCGTCCAGCGGCACGGAGAACCTGCCCTCGCTGGCCAGCAGGCCGATGTCGCGGACGGGCACGTCGCCGAAGAGCTCGTGCAGGCGGCGCTGGTAGAGCCTCAGCGTCCCGCCGGTCCAGTTGCACAGCAGGGCGACGTTCCAGAAGTGGCGCGGCAGCAGTTGCCCGTCGCGCCTGATGCCGTCTTCCATCCGCCGGGCAAGGGCGGCGTCGCGGCGGAAACGCAATCGCCCTTTCAGCGTCGGCGGCAGGATGCCGGGCGGGCTTATCGTCCCGTCGGCCACGTCGCGGATGAGCCGCCCGGCGTGCGCCTGGCCGACCTCGATGAGCCTGATCGTGCTCGACGGATTGGCCGTGGTGATGATGCTCACGTCCCGCCCGACGCCGCAGCGGAGGATCGTGTAGTACTTGGCCAGCGCGTCGGAGATGTCCGCCGCCTGGCGAGGCGCAACGTACATCCGCCGCACGATGAACTTCTGCGTGGCCGCAAGAAGCCCGCTGATGGCGCCGCACGGCACGCCCGTGGGACTGGCGGATTCACGCATCGACGAGTTGATGGTCATCAGCGGCCGAAGCCACGCCTCCGGGTGGTCCGTCAGCGCCTTTAGGCCGAAGATGTTCCACCCGCGCCTCATCTCGGCCAGGAAACGCGAGGTGACCGGTATGTGCTTGGGCTCGCCGGTCGTGCCGGATGTCTGGCTGAACATCAGCGCCCGCTCACCCGGCGGCAGCAGGGCGCCGCACTCGCCGGCCAGCACGCGGTCGGCATAGGGTTTGAGGGCGTCGTACGGCCTGACAGGCACGGCCGAGACGAAGTCCGCGTAGGTTCGGATCCTCTCGAAGCCGTGATCGCGCCCGAAGGCGGTGTCGCAATGGGCGGCCAGGAGTTCAGCCAGCACGCGGTCCTGCGTTTGGGCGGTGTGCTCGTGGGCGGCCAGGAATGCCCGGACCTGCCCGGCGGCGTGTCGCCCGGCCAGGAATGCCGCTGGCCGCAATAGGATTCTGGCAAGACTCATAGGTCTTAGGTCTTAGGTCTTAGGTCTTAGGGTGGCAAGCCGAAATCACCACAATTGACCATTCTAATCAGACGGGCTTGCCGGCAACTTCAGCTTTTGCCCATTGCTCCGGGATGCGCCCTAGGACCTAAGACCTAGGACCTAGGACCTTCTTTTCCTCTCTTCACGCCACTTCCACGTCCGCCGGGGCGGTGATCTGTTCGACGGCGACGTCCTCGCCGGCCAGGTGCCTGCGGAAGAAGGCGACGGTCCTGGCGGCGTACTGGCGCGGCTCGACGATGACGGACTGGTTGTGTTTGGCGCCCGGGACGATCCAGACGTACTTGGGCTCCGGGGCCACGTCGTAGAGCAGTTGCGTCTGGTCGACGCGGATGTAGCTGTCCTTCTCGCCGTGGATGAAGAAGATGGGCCTCGGCTGCATCTCGTGGAGCGACTTGCGGACCGAGAGGTACCGGCAGCCCATTTTCGGCTGGGCGAAGCGCATCAGCAGCCAGAGAAGCGTTCGCCAGAACGAATCGGTCTGATTCTCGTAGACGAGCTTGCTGCGGGCGAAGATGTGCGCCCAGCGTTTCATCAGGGCAACCAGGGTGGTTTCGGTGCTGAATGCCCCGTCGCAGGTGATGGCCTTGATGTAGCAGTCGCTGGAGGCGGCCAGCAGGGCGGCCCCGGCGCCGCGGCTTATGCCGAACACGCCGATCTCGACCGGTTTGCCCTCGGCGGCCAGGCACGCCTCGACGTGGGCGCACGCGCCCAGCACGTCCTCCATTTCCTTGTCGCTGGGCCACTGGAGCGGGCGGTACCTGCCCCAGTTGCCGCTCTCGCCGTGGGCGCGGAAGTCGAAGGTGAACACGTCGAACCCGGACTCTATCAGCGGGCGGACGTAGCGGGCACAGCTATGCATGTCCGAGCCGTACTCGTGGCAGAAGACTATCGTGCCGCGGTAGCTTCCGCGGTCGCGCGCCCGCAGCATCATGCCGCGCAGGCTGCTGCCGTCGAAACTGCGG
>Ga0315282_10017641_pt1 | contig 10287 bp, 12 predicted proteins | sample YL17G07_20_MG_FD_203693 | JGI IMG/M metagenome (GOLD analysis project Ga0315282, IMG submission 203693) | Sediment microbial communities from Yellowstone Lake, YNP, Wyoming, USA - YL17G07_20 | ecosystem: Environmental > Aquatic > Freshwater > Lake > Sediment | place: USA: Wyoming | collected... | reverse complement strand
TCGATCGTGTTTTGGTTTACGGGGAGGACAGTTGAAGACTTGAGCGAGGTCCACAATGGCATGTCGTGTGATCGCAAACGTCAACTGGGCCTGGCGCTCACAGGGGCCTTCCAAACTGACGATAGCGAAGGCGCTGGCATCCAGAATTGCAGTGAGGGCTCCCAGCCAAGACTGGTTATCGTGGTGAGAACGAAAATAAGCGAGCACCGGATAGGAGAGATGGCTTTCGAGTAAATCCGCAGCCCATCGTTCCCACTCATGAAAAAGTTGTTGAAGCTCCTCCATCCCATGGTCATGGCTGTGCCGTCGTAACATCTCCGCAGCAGTGGGTGGAGAACCTGCACGCGTGTCCAGCAACGAAATGTTCACTTCTCGCCGGGAGAAAGACTGATTCAAAACAGGAAGGTAACCAATAACGAGTGCCAGGAAACCAAACCCCATTCCCGCCTCAAACGCGATAAGCCCCCTCCCGAGGGTCGTATTGGGGATAACATCTCCCATCCCAAGCGTAAAAAAGGTGGTTCCGCTCAGATAAAGATAAGTGCTGAAATTGGCCGCTCCCTCCGGCATTTTGATTGCTGAACCCGATGCCCAGTGAACGAGTGCAAAACCAATAACTAGTCCGGTTGCCCAAAATATCAACAACAGAAGCAATGAAAGGGGACCATACCAGCTTAAAAAGGTTTCCTGGCGCTTACCCGAGAATATTGAACGAACCACTGTGGACCAAAAAAGCCAGGTCGATTGATAGAAAAGACGGGCAAGACTGATCGACCGGGTCACACGGCGGGGAAGAACAATTGTTTCAAAAGCATCCCCTAAAACAATAAGGATGAGAGCCACCCCAACCACGGCAGATAGGATTGGCATATGACCTCCATACAAAATCTATTATACATCATAGACCCCTTTTCCACTAAAAACTTTATTCCCGGGCATGTGCTCTGCTGACCCGTACTATCAAACAAGAAATTCAGGTTTGATCTTTATTTCTCTTTTTGGTAGATTGGATCAGCCTCATCGAGCGAAGCACAATCGTCTCGCGCTCCAATGGAGACCTGTTCAAACGCAAGGTAGGAGCAGCCGTCATCGCTGTCCGTCGTGCCGGCTCCACCCATGTTCTCAGTTCGATGAACTATTTTTTCCTGCTCAACGAGATGATCATTCCTGGCTCGAGTTACTGGAATATGGGGATCGGTCGGAATCCAGGAGAAGTAAAAAACGATGCGGAAGGCATCAGGACGATGAAAACCCTGGGCCAGAACATGGCCTGGCTCCTCAAAAAGATTTACCCTTGAGCCATCGACCATCCAGAATATCCATTCGTGATATGAGAAGTGAAGGAATCTATAGACGCTCTGCCAATCGGTCCGGTCTGATCACATGAACGTGATCACTACAATCTCCGGCTTTGTGTCGAGGCGCATGGGAGGACCCCACGTACCAGCCCCGCTGGAGGTATAAACTAAGAGATCGCCAAACCATTTTAATCCATAATCATACCCCTGATAGACCTTTGAGGTGATGAATCGGAAAAGAAGGACCTGGCCCTGGTGAGTGTGGCCTGAAAGCTGGAGTGAAATCCCATGCTCTTTGGCCACCTGCAAATGGAGGGGCGCGTGCTTCAACAGAATGCTGGGCTGATGACGGTCGATCCCCATCTTCTGCAAAATAGCTCTGAACTGCTCTTCCTTTCTCGAATCCCTGTAATCAACTCCAATGATCTGCAAGCCATCCAAGTCGATCTTTTCGTTATATAAAATCCTTATCCCCGCACGCCGAACAGCCTCGAGGTACGGAGTATTATCATAAAACTCCTCATGATTCCCGGTAATAAAGTAAGTGCCATAAGGGGTTGAGATTTTCGCGAAAGGTTCGATCACCTTATCCAGATCCACGGCCACCCCGTCATAAAGATCGCCTCCAATGAAAACAATGTCCGGATGTAAATTTTGAACCAGGGTGGCGATATGCTGAGCAAATCCGGTGTTTCTAACCTGGCCTAAATGCGTGTCGCTCACCCAGACAGCGGTTTTGCCTTTCCACCGGCTGGGTAAATTGGGAAGCTCGGGACTGATTCGTGTCATACGAATCATCCCTGCATTGATGAAACCATAAAGGCTTGCCACCAGGGCCATTCCGATCAAAATCTCGATCAATATTTTATGATTCAGGGGAAGGTGAAATAACTTGGCTACACCGGAGAAGATCCAGCAAAGGATCGATGCGAGAATGAAAAGATAAAAAATCCCCAACCAGGAGGCGGCAGCCGTGTAAAGGCATCGCACCAGAAGGTTGGAATAACGGAAAGCAAGAAAGGAGGTCAGGACAAGGCTAACGGAGAATAAGGCCAGAACAATTCTCAAGGTGAAAAGTCTGGAGGGATGGGTTACCCCGAAAAAGCGCACCAGGGTTTTATATAAAAACCAGTGACCCAAAAAGAGGATCGATTGAACAATGCTGATAAAGAGAATAAAGCGCATAGTGGGTATTCGGAATCGAACCTAAATTTTATGTCTCGATCGAGAAAATAGGGGCCCGATCCTCATTCTTGACGCCCGTATAAAGTAAAATATTTATTTTTTTTGTCATTCCCGCGGAAGCGGGAATCCAGGAAACTCAAATACTTCTCGACTCCTGCTTTCGCAGGAGTGACAGCTTTTCGGACTTTTACGAATCCCTTATTCCTGACTTTGCCCAAAAACTGGGTCCGGACAGGCAGACAAAAAAATTACCCTGGATACCCCTTAAGTCCTATGGCTTCGGCAACCTCCTGCATCCCTTTGATCGTATCCTCAATCAATTCATCCAATCCCACTCCCAGCATCTCCGCCCCTTTTTCGATGATCGAACGGTCCACTCCGGCTGCAAACCTCTTGTCTTTCCATTTGTTCTTCACCGACCTTACCTGAATGTCCAGGACACTTTTTGAGGGGCGAATTAAGGCGGTTGTCACCACGAGTCCAGTCAGTTCATCGATGGCGTACAGGGCCTTTTCCAGGGCTGTCTGGGGCATGACGTCTGAGCAGATCCCCCATCCGTGAGAGGCAGCCCCCCGGATATATTCCTCTGGCCACCCGTGTTCCCGCAGGATTTCCCCAGTTTTGGAGCAGTGTTGGTCCGGAAACCTTTCATAATCGAGATCATGAATAAGGCCGATGATTCCCCACTTCTCCTCGTCCTCGCCGCGCTTTCTGGCCATGTAACGCATCACCCCTTCGACCGCATAGGCATGCTTGCGCAAACTATCCGTTTCGTTATATTGATGCAGAAGTTCCAAAGCTTCCTGGCGCGTCGGTATTTTTTCTCCCATCGTCACGCTCCTTTCCTATGATTACTTCGTTTTAACTTTGATGAAAGTTCCGTTTTGGTATTCTTCAAAGGCTATCCTCAATTCCTCCTGAGTGTTCATGACAATAGGGCCATACCAGGCCACAGGCTCTCCAATGGGTTTTCCTGATATGAGAAGAAATCTTACCGGTTTCTCCTCAGTAGAAATAGCCACTTCATCACCCTCGTTGAACAGGATCAGAGTTTCGGAGCTCATGAAACAATCTCTCTTAAAGTCGAAATAATTCGCTCCTTCTACCTCATAAGCGTATGCGTCCCGTCTGGGATCAAAGTATCCTGCCCCCTCTATCACATAGGCCAAGACCGTATGGCCTCTTTTTGCAGGATGTGTAAAATTTGATTTTGATGGAACCGTAATATCCAGATACTCAGGATCGATGACAATGTCCTGCACCGGACCCTTCACACCCTTTACTTCTCCACAAATAATTTTTACTTTCACTCCGTGATCCAATGTCACTTCAGGAATTTGTTTGCTTTTGACATCCCGATAGCGAGGGTCCATCATTTTATGGGGAGCCGGGAGATTTGCCCAGAGCTGGAAGCCCCACATCAATCCGTCTTTTTGCCCTTTTGGCATTTCCTGGTGAATAATCCCGCTACCAGCCGTCATCCATTGAACATCTCCTGAGGAAATGGTCCCCTTGTTTCCCATACTGTCCCCATGTTCAACCTTGCCATAAAGCACGTAGGTAATCGTCTCAATCCCTCGATGGGGGTACCATGGAAAACCTCTGAGGTAGTCATCGGGATGATCAGAATGAAAATCATCGAGAAGGAGAAAGGGATCGAGCAAAGGGGCGTGGTAAAATCCGAAGGCCCTCTTTAAATGGACACCCGCTCCTTCAATCGTCGGTTTACTTTTTAAGATTTTCTTAATTTTTCTAATCTCTCTCATGAGGCCCCTCCTTTTCATATTATAAATGATATATTCTCATCCGGTTTGCAAATCTTTTACTTCCCTTCTCTTCGGCTTCTTCTTTTCAAAAAGATTGCCGAAAAATGAAAGGGATTATAATATCAAGAGGGATGTGGGATAGAAAAGGAGTGATTGAGAATGAAAAGATTTGAAGTTAAAAATAAGGCGATCTATTCGGAAAAAGGAGAATGCTTGCTCGGTTTTCGAGAGATCGGAAGTCATGCCTGCTATATGATCTATGGCGTCCTCAAGTCAAAAGAAAAAGCAAGGTCCTTGAAGCTTGGCCCGGGGGACGAGGAAATTATCCTGGCAATAAAAGGAGATCTGGAGGTGAAAGGCTTTTATTCTGGAGGTTTGAAAGAAGGCTGTTCGCTTCATCTTGAAGGGAACCAGGAATGTTTTCTTGCAAACCAAGGCCTATCTGACGCCGTATACATCATTGCCGGAGGTCACTCAGAGGTGGGCTGCCACTAAACTTCATTTAGAATGAAAAGGTACGCCTTCTTTTCCATAGCATGAGCGTTAGGTGGATCATCCAAAGAATGGGTTCGTTCGTCTTTCCCTTCCAACCGTTGTATTTGGTCCATGCCCTGGATAGATTACAACATCATCACCCAGAGGAAAGATCTTTCCCCGCACATTACGTATAAGACCCTCATAATCGCCTCCAGGGAAGTCGGTCCTGCCGATGGAGCCAGCAAAAAGGGTATCTCCCACAAATGCCATCCTGTCAGTCACCAGTGAAATTCCACCTCCAGAATGGCCAGGAGTATGGAGGATTTTCAATGAGATATCGCCGAAGGTGATAAATTTTCCTTCTTCCGCATAACGGTCAGGAGGAGGTGAATTGTCAACCTTCATCCCCCACATCCCTCCACTGGCTGCCTGATGTATGATCATCGGAGCGTCGGCACGATGGATAATCAGTTGAGCCCCAGTCACCTCCTTTAGACGCTTATTTTCGGCTGAATGGTCAAAGTGACCATGGGTATTGATAATATAGACACAGCGCAAATTGTCCTTGGCCAGTGCCATTAATATCTTGTCCACATCGCCACCTGGATCGATGACCGCTGCTTGTCTCGTCCGTTCACAACCAAGGATATAGCAATTTGACTGAATGGGGCCAACCACTAACACTTTCAGTATCACAGAACACCTCCTAAGATATCCCCTCAAATTAGTAGATTCGAAAAAAATATTATTAACAATAATTTAATAATAGAAAAAACTTTCGTCAAGGTCGAAAAAATTGAAGGGAGCCCTTCCCTGTTTCCTAAAATGGTGCTAAATTTAAACTCATGATTGATTATTCTTCCCTCGACCAGCCCTTTTTATTACAATTTATTTTCTATCCCCGAGAGGATTTCACCCCATGCCCGGGAAATGGTTTCGACCACTCCGTATGGGTCGGAGAGGGAGTCTCCATCTCCTGCCGCTTTTACATGGGGCATCGCGAATGGCCATGGATTCTTTTTTTCCATGGAAATGGTGAAGTGGTAAGTGATTATGATGAGATGTCTCCTTTTTATCATCAAAAGAAGATTAACTTGGTCGTTGCTGATTACAGGGGTTATGGAGCCAGTAGCGGAGCCCCTACTCTCACCGATCTGGTTCAGGATGCCCATATCATCTTTAAAAAGGTCAAAGAGGAGCTTTCCAGAAGAAACCTAAGAAAAGACCTGTGGGTAATGGGAAGGTCTCTGGGAAGTATCTCCGCCCTGGAGTTGGCCTATCATTATCAAGAGATGATGAAAGGCCTCATCATTGAGAGTGGGTTTCCCAGTGTAGTGAGGATCATGTTTCATCTTGGAATGCCCGCTCATGGTATGGGTCTGGAAAAGATTGATCAGGAATGTCTGGAGAGGATCAAAAAGATATTCCTCCCCACCCTGATCATTCATGGTGAACAGGATAGCCTTGTCCCCCTTGAAAATGCGAAGGATATTTATCAGCATCTTGGAGCCCGGGAAAAAGAACTCCTCGTCATCCCTTCGGCTACCCATAATGACATCGTGATCGTTGGCTTCAAGGACTATTTCAACGCCCTTCAACATTTTATTGAGAAGACGGATCGAATCAAAAAAAGTAATTAGAAAAATAGGGGCGTGCCCCATCTTTTATTTAACCTTCACCCCTCTGACTGGGCAGGAATTTGTTCAAAGATTCATCCTATAAGATCCCATCTACAATCTTGATAGATGCCATTAATGGCCTCTTCTCCTTGACTTCCCGCTATAGATAATTATATTTTTAATAAAAGCTCCCATTGGTGTCTATTCTGTCTCTGATAAGATGGGGGGCGCTAAAAAAGGGGTTTACTATAAAATAAATCTCTAAAAAAGGAGGGGAATTCTATGAAAAAACCATTAATGCGAATGAGTAAAAGAGTTCCCACCGTTATGGTTTTTGCCGCATGTCTGACATTTATCACAGGAGTCTTCTTTGCCACAACCTCCTATGCTAAAACAGCCAAGGAAATTAACTCAGAGGTCAATGCTGCTCTCAGGCTTTTCTCCCAGCACGTAAAAGGCGGGAAGGAATTCCTCAATGCCGCCCAGGGTGTGCTCGTCATCCCCAACATTGTGAAAGCAGGACTTGGTGTGGGCGGTGAGTATGGTGAAGGGGCCATGAGGATTGATGGAAAGACGGTGGAGTATTATAGCATCGCAGCCGGTTCGGTCGGATTTCAGATCGGGGCTCAGAAGACAAACCTAATCCTTAGTATTCATGCAAGAAGAGGCTCTTAAAAATTTCCGCAGGAGCTCTGGTTGGAAGGCAGGAGTAGAAGGGTCAGTAGCCTTCATCGATGTTGGAAAGGAGAAATCCATCGACACGGTTAATATCAAAGACCCCATTGTTGCATTCATGTTCGGTCAGAAGGGTCTGATGGCAAGCGCGACGATTGAAGGCGCGAAGTTTACCAAGTTGGTAAGGTAAGATATTGAGAAAATGAGATGACTCTGCAAAGAAGGGTCAAGTTTGCCATTTAGATTTCGTCGTCTGAAGAAAAAAGCCCAGGATGACGTGGGCTTTTTTTGACGAAGTCAGAGATTCAACAAAATTTAGATGTGAAAGTCAGAATTTGATCTTACAGGCACTATCAAGTCAGGCAACGCCTCCTTCCTGTAATCCTCAAGGCGAGTATCCACATTACTATACCAGATTACAAATGATAATCCTTGTTCAATCGAAGCAGCTGTCAAACAAATAGGGTTCCTACTCCCCCAATATTTCCATTTTGAAAAAACTTTCATTTGTTGACAAAATTTGGCCTTGAAAGAAAAATCAGAAATTCATTAACATAACGAATGTAATCAATAAAAATGCGCTCTACTCCCTTGGCATTAATCTTGCTCATGTATATTCGACTTAGGTCTTTTTTGAGCTTTCCCCATGTTCCAGAGCATCAGGCTTAAACTCTCCTTTTTCATATTTCTGCTTCTCATTTTCACCACTATTGTTTTCTCTTTCGCCACTATCAAAATCTTGAATCAAACGATCCTCAACGAGATTACTAAAAGAGCGGAAACCTTAAGCAAAAGCTCGGCTGCTGCAGCCGCTTACAGTCTCATCTCCAGCGACTTATTGGGTATTGATCACATCGTCTTTAAAGGAAAAAGTTCGAACAGTGACATCGAATACATGGCCATCGTTGATCAGAAGATGAACATCCTTGCCCATAGCGACATCAAAAAGAGGGGAGAGGTTCTGAAAGAGGCTGAGGGACGCACCATCAAGAAAAACGGGGATGGCACAATCGTCAAAGAAATTCCTTTCTCCGCGGGTAGAATTTTTGAGATATATGCTCCTATTCTTTTTAAGGGAAAACTGCTCGGCGGCGTCTTTGTCGGAGTGAATCAATCAGTTCTTCTGAAAGCCCAACAAATAGCGCGGAAACAGATTTTGTGGCTGTTTGCTATCACGCTTCTTGTGGCGGTGATCGGTGTTTTTGGACTTTCCTTTTTCATCACTAGACCCATAAATGAACTGGCCTCCGGTGTGACTGAGCTTAGCCAGGCGAGACGGGCCAAACCCCTTCGCGTTTATTCGAGGGATGAACTCGGGAAGTTGACAGAAAGTTTTAATGCCATGAGCAGGACCATTATGGAACAGCAAGAAGAGCTCGCCAAATATACTCGAGAATTGGAAGAAGCTTATATTTCTACGGTGCGCATACTGGCAATGGCGATTGATGTCCGTGATCCTTCTACCCTTGGTCATTCGATGAGGGTGGCTGTCAATTCCCTGATGATTGGAGAAGAGATAGGTCTGGGCAAAAAAGAACTTGAGGAACTTGAGGTTGCCTCGCTTTTTCATGATGTGGGAAAACTCAAAACCCCGGATTCCATCCTCTTCAAGAACCGGGCTCTTGATTCCACAGAGTTCAACGAGGTCAGGCATCATCCCGAAGATGGTGCGGAGATTCTGAAAAAGGCTAAATCCCTTCAGAGGTACATCGCTCCGGTCAGGCATCACCATGAGTATTACAATGGGCAGGGATATCCGGATGGGCTGGAAGGGGACAAGATTCCACTTTATGCTGCCATCATCGCTATTGCAGACACGTTTGACGCAATAACTTCAACAAGACCCTACAAGAGGGCCCTTTCTAAAGCAGAAGCGATTCAAGAGCTGAAGAAAGGTGCAGGCAAACAGTTTCATCCCGACCTGGTCAAGGCTTTCCTCGGGGCAATGGAGAGAGGTAGATGCCCGCGGTTGCACCCTTATCTGGCAGAGGCGATCTGATGATCTGTTTACACAAAAAGGTATGGATCTCCCTTTCAATCCTTCTGCTTCTCTCGCTATCCTCGTGTGGAGGGGGAAAACGAATACAGCTGAAGAGTACCCTGAGCGAAGCTCAGCAGGATCTCATGTCTGGCGATTTTCAGAAAGCCCTGGATGCATATCAATTTGCCTTCCAGAAACATAGAGAAGATGGCGAGATATTAAACAGCTACCTCAGAGCCATTGAGTCTATAAAAACCTCCGGAGACGGAGCCTTTGACAGGAAGGATTTTGCCCAGGCACAAATCATTTATGATCTGCTGCTGAAGAACTTCCCCCGGTTCAGCGAGTTTGCCAGCCTGCTGTCGTTCGAGAGAAACTTATTGGTCACAAGACTTAGACTGAGTCGAGTGCCCGGAGTGGAAAAACAAGGCCAATCCTGTCTGAAAAGGGGAGAGGTTCAGAAAGCGATCGATATCTACAGAGATCTTCATCTACAATACCCATGGGACCCCATCGTGCGGGATCGCTACATAAGGATCTTAGAGTCAATCAAAGGCAGAGCGGACGCTGCCTTTAGAAATAATGACTTGGCGCCTGCTGGATGGACTTACAAAATACTCCTGAAGAATTACCCCTCCCATCTTGCACGTCTTCTTTCCTACAACAATGAGTTATTGGACGCAAAGATCGAGAGCTGCCGGAAAATATTGTTTGAGAATGGTCTCGAACAGTATCGATTCGGAAATCTCCCTCAGGCCATTTCTATCTGGAGAAGTATCCTGACATTTGATCCTGAAAATCCAGAGGTCAAAAAAGCAGTGGATACAGCCATTCTTCAGTCCAGGAACCTGAAAAGAAACAAAGCATACAATGCGAAGTGACGCAAGGATACAAGGACTTCGATTTTAAAGACACAACGGCGAGAGATAGAACATGGGCTTTTACAAGGTATTTATTGTGGATGACGAAGAAACGTTAAGAAATTTTTTGGTTTCCCTCTTTTCCAAATACGGCCATAGCTGCGAAACGGCAAAAGATGGAATAGAAGCTTTAGAAAAAATCAAAAAGAATTCTTTTGATTCAGCGGTAATAGACATTGCAATGCCTCGTATGGATGGGATTAGTCTTACCAGAGAATTGGTGAATTTATATCCTGATCTTCCGGTCATGATCATGACTGGGCACGCTGATGAACATTCTGCTGAGTCAGCCATTGCTGCGGGAGCTCGGGAATTCATAAAAAAGCCCTTTTCCATCGACGAATTCATCCTCCGTTTTGATAAAAT
>Ga0315282_10017639_pt1 | contig 10288 bp, 5 predicted proteins | sample YL17G07_20_MG_FD_203693 | JGI IMG/M metagenome (GOLD analysis project Ga0315282, IMG submission 203693) | Sediment microbial communities from Yellowstone Lake, YNP, Wyoming, USA - YL17G07_20 | ecosystem: Environmental > Aquatic > Freshwater > Lake > Sediment | place: USA: Wyoming | collected... | reverse complement strand
GCCAGGCCGCGGCTCTGGCTGACCGGATTATGATGGTCTTCGCGTCCAGCCGCCGCAGTCTGCTGGTGGAAGCCGTGGACCTGCGCACCGGCGAACCGGGCGACGTGGTCAGTCAGCACGCCACGGCCCTGGCAGTGCTGGAGAGCGTCCTGGGCAAGCGCGACACCGACCGCCACGGTCCCGTCGCCGAAGTGCTCCGCGACTTCCTGCCGCCGCCTGGCGCTGATGCCGCGCCGGGTCCTGTGCGAGCCAACCTCTTTTTCCGCGCGTACGTCCACGAAGCGCTGGTGCGCCTGGGATGCCCGCAGGCCGCCCTCGACGACATCCGCCGCACGTGGGGCTATATGCTCGACCAGGGCGCGACCACCTGGTGGGAACGGATGCCCATGCACGCCGGGGCTGCGTGGTGCCACGCCTGGTCCACGCACCCGACAGCGTTCCTGAGCCGCCACGTCCTTGGCCTGGAGCCTCTTGAGCCGGGCTGGAAGAAGTTCCGCGTCAAGCCGGAGCAGTTCGGCCTCACCTGCGCCTCGGGCAAGGTCCTCATACCATCGGGACACGCCATCAGCGTGCGCTGGGAACACCCGGCGCCCGAGGCCCCGCTGCGCCTGGACGTGGACGTGCCGCCGGAAACGGAAGCACATGCCTTCCTGCCCGGGGAGTCCACGCCGCGCGTGCTGCCCGCGGGCCAGCATTGCGTGCAGCAGTAGGGCAAGCTTTCCAGCTTGCCCCACAATCCGGAGGATTGCGCCGCGCGGGGCAAGCTGGAAAGCTTGCCCTACAAATGCTTGCGCTGCTCCGCGTTCCCTTTACATTCTGCTGCGCGAGAGTAATTCCGCAGAGCAAAGGAGCAATACGTAAGCCCATGATCCGCGTCTCCATAGTCGGCGCCACAGGCCTTGTCGGCGAATGCCTGATTCGCGCCGTGCTGGGCCACCCCCAGTGCAAGCTTGCCCTGCTGGTCTCCGACCACGCCGCGGGCAAAAAGATCGGAGAACTGCTGCCGCCGCTGCGCAGCGAGCTCGACATGGAGACCGTCGCCGCCACGCCGCGGGAAGTCGCCGCGGCCAGCGACATCGTCTTCACCGCCAAAAAAGGCAGCGAGACCTTCGCCGTGGTGCCCGGCCTGCTGCAGGCCGGCGTTAAGGTGATAGACATTGGCGGCGAGTTCCGTTTCAAGGACGCCGCAGTCTATGAGCAGTGGTACAAGGAACCCCACGCCTGCAAGGAGCTTCTGCGCGAGGCCGTCTATGGGCTGCCGGAGCTGTACAGGGAGCAGATCAAAGCTGCGCGTCTGGTCGGCAACCCCGGCTGCTACGTGACCTCGGCCGTCCTTGCGGCCGCGCCATTCCTCGCCGCAAACCTGATCGAAAGCGCCGGGATTGTGGTGGACGCCTATTCGGGCCTCAGCGGCGCCGGGCGGCAGTACAACGCGAAGAACAGCAACCTCTTCGTGGACATTGACGAGAACCTGCGCGCCTACAACGTCGGCACGCACCGGCACACGCCGGAGATCGAGCAGGTACTGTCGCATCTGGCCGGCACACCCATCACGCTGACCTTCGTGCCGCACCTCGCGCCGCTCGACCGCGGCATCCTCACGACCGTCTTCGCGCGGCCCAAGAGCGGCCTCGACACCGCGCGGGCACTCGATGTCATGCGCGCCTACTACGGCTCAGCGCCGTTCGTGCGCGTCCTGGACACCGTCCAGGACGTGGCCGTCAGTAACGTCGTGCGCAACAACTACTGCGATCTGAGCGTGCAGGTGCTCGAACGCAGCCAGCAGGTCGTGATCGCCTCCGCGCTGGATAATCTCGTCAAAGGCGCCGCCGGCCAGGCCCTGCAGAACCTGAACCTGATGTGCGGTCTGGAAGAGACGCTGGGCTTGAAGGGGAGGAGTCTCTGACCGGAACGCGAACCGCAGAACCGGGCAACACAGAGGAGCGACGCATGAAGTACATCGTTGCAGTCATCCAACCTCAGAAGTTGGACTCCGTGCGGGATGCCCTGGTGAAGGCTGGGGTCGTCGGCCTGACCGTGTCCGACGTGCAGGGCTACGGCCGGCAGAAAGGCCACACCGAAATGTACCGCGGGCACGAATATACAGTCCACTTCGTGCGCAAGGTCAAGCTGGAGATAGCCTGCGACGACAAGATCGCTGACACGGTGGTGGACTCCATCGTGCGTTTCGCCAAGAGCGGCGACGAGGGCAGGATCGGCGACGGCAAAGTCTTCGTCCTCGACCTGCAGGACGCAGTCCGCATTCGCACCGCCGAACGCGGCTCGGAAGCGCTGTAGTACCACGTTTCCAGGTTTTGCGGGCAAAGCTTTGGAAAGACACAGTACACGATGGTAGACTTCTGATGACTGGAGAGGGACAGTTCATGCGTAAGCCGAGACGACGAACGATGGCGCGGAGGCGCACTGCCGCCGCCCCGGACGAGATGCGTTTGCGGCTGAGAATCCGGGCCTTGAAAGAAGGCGGCTATCTGGCGACCAGTCCTGACGTGCCAGGTCTGGTAGCAGAGGGCCGGAGCCTGACGGAGGTTGCGAACATTGCCCGCGGTGTCGCGCGGGCGATTGTGGAGTCCTGTCTGGAGCACGGCGATCCCCTGCCGTCGGCGCTCGCCAAACCGGCACGGCTGCCCGTTGACCTGTTGATTCCCCTGGGCGTGCGCTGATGGGCCGCCTCGCCGGGTTCAAGTACCATGACGTTGTCCGCAAGCTGCGGGCGTGCGGCTATGTCTTTGATCGCCAAGGACCGGGAAGCCACGAAATCTGGCGGCACATGGTGACCGGGCGGAAGGAAAGTGTCTGTGCCGCACCACGCCAGGGACATGGCCGAAGGAACGTTGCGTGCCATTCTGCGCGAGGCTGGCATCGCCGTTAATGATTTCCTCGGTGCCTAGACCGTAGGGACTCGGGGGCATGGAGGCGAAGCGAGTGCTTGCCGCGGCTACACTTGCCGTCAGCGCTGCACTGGCTGCGGCCAGTGACTTTCCGTAAGGCGAACACGCCCCGAGGGGGGGATTTATGGCGCCCAGATGCTCAACCCATCCGCTCGCTACTGCGGTGATTGGCACGCTGGTCTTGAGCGTGGATGCCTTTTGCGCGGAGTTGCCCTCGTTTGACTTCACCAAGCCCGGCGGTGCGGAAGGTTGGAAGGCCGAGCACGACGTTGCGCGGATGGAGGCGACCGCCGAAGGCCTGGCCGTTGAGATCGGGGGTGGCGATCCCTACATTATCGGACCTTCCCGGGACTTTCCGGCCGGCATGCTGCTGTTCGTCAAGGTGCGGTTCAAGTCTGACCAAGCCGGATCACTGCAGATGTTCTACGGCGCCGACGGCTTCGTTGAGGAGAGATCGCTGCGTTTCGCGGCAAGGGGCGGGGGCGATTGGGAGGAAGGCGAGAGTATTCTTCCCGCGCTGGGCCCCAAGTGCCGCTTCCGCATTGATCCGCCCGGCACCGGCGGCAAGGCGGTGCTTGCCGGCGTCTGGTTCAGGGAGCGCGCCGCGCTGAAGGAACCCGAGTGGCCCAAGCCTGCGCCCCCGGAACTCGGCGGCGAGCCGTTGACCCTCAAGTCCGGCGCTCTTCAGCTCGTTCACGCCAGGAACGCTCTTGGCGGCTTTGTGTTGCGCGTGGCCGGGAAGGATATGGCCTGTGGCCACGCGCGGCCGTTGATCGGCTACCTGCACAACGGAGAGGCGCGCTGGGTTGACGTTGCGCGTTCCTCGGCAGTGATCGTGGAAAAACGCAGCGGCAAACTGGAGGTCAGCGCTCTGGGCGCCGATGCCCGCGGCGCAACCTGGCGCATTCAGCAGTCCTTCTCCGAAGGCAAGGAAGACGGTGTGATCGGTGTGGAGACGCGTGTTACGGTCTCCGCCGGTACGGACGTCTTCTACCTGCCGCTATTGGCGGTCCTGCCCGGCGCCGGTTCGTTCGGCGAGAAGAAAGGGCAGGGGCTGTTCGCGGGGCTGGAGTACCTGGAGGACGAACCGAGCAGCTCCGAGGCGGACGTCACCGGCCCGGCCTCGAAGCGGCAGGTGCCCGATGTGCTCAAAATCACATTCCCGCTCATGGCCATCCAGCACGACGGCCGCTACGTGGGCCTGATCTGGGAGCCGCGGCCTTCGTTCGCCCCGCTTTTCGATTCGCCCGACCGCATCTTCCGCTCCGGCGGGCACCTCATGGGCGTCTTGTTCCCCGGGTCGGACGGCCGCAATCGCGTTGAGGGCAGCCTGCTCCCGCACCGCCCGGAACGGCTGGCGGCCAACGAACCGCTCGTCCTCAACGCTACTCTCATCGGCGGGAAGGGGGAGAGCGTCATCCCCGCCGTGCAGCAGTACGTGGCCCTGCGCGGCTTGCCGCCGGTGCCGCACGCCATGGACTTCCAGTCGTACGCATCTCTGGCGGCAGGAGGGTGGCTGGACTCCAAGATCCGCGAGGACGCACTGTACCGCCACGCCTTCTGGCCGGGCTTCAACGCCCAACCCGCGGCCGATGCCGCGGTGATGATGGACTGGCTTGCCAGCCAGACGACGCAGACGGCGCTGCGCGACCGGCTCCGGGCCGCCGCGAGGGACGCCTTGGCGAAGGTTAAGCCGGACCAGTACAACGGCGCTGCCATCTCGCATGTGCGTTATCCGGTGGGGGCGCTGTGCTATGGGCAGGTGAGCGACAATGCGAAGGCGGCCGCGAACCATGCCCGGGGCATGCTGAAGGAGTTCCAGCCTGACGGCTCCGTGCTCTACAAGAAATCCGCCAAAGGCCCGGATTACGGTCGGACGCACTGGTCAAAGGAAGCGAACGGCCTGGCCGCGCCGAAGGTCGTGGCGGTGCTGGAGGCGGCCTGCGTCTCCGGCGACGTGAGCGCGGTGCGGGATGCGGTCCGCGTGCTGCGCGCTCTCGACAAGTTCGACAACACCGTGCCGCGCGGCGCTCAAACCTGGGAAGTGCCGCTGCACACGCCGGATATTCTCGCGTCGGCGTATCTCGTGCGCGCGTACGTGCGCGGGTATGAACTGACGGGTGAGCGCGAAATGCTCGACCGGGCGGAATACTGGGCCTGGACGGGCGTGCCGTTCGTGTACCTGGAGAAACCCACGCCGCAGCCCGTGGGCACGTACGCCACCATCGCCGTCCTGGGCGCGACCAACTGGCAGGCGCCGGTGTGGTTCGGGCAGCCGGTGCAGTGGTGCGGACTGGTATACAGCGACGCCTTGTACGGCTTATCGCACCACGTGCCGCGCGGGCCGTGGAAGCAGATCGCGGACGGCATCACGGCGTGCGGCATCCAGTTCACCTGGAAGCAGAATGACAAGGATCGGCAGGGCCTGCTGCCGGACTTCTACCACCTCCGGCAGCAGCTCAGCGACGGACCGGCCATAAACCCTGGGACGGTCCAGGCCAACGCGACGCGCCTGTTCGACCGGCCGCCGCTGTACAGCTTCTACGTATCGCGTCCCAACGGCTGGTACATCCACGCGCCGGGAACCCTGGCCGCAGTGAAGGACCGCCGCGGCCGAGTGTCGCTGACCGTGCAAAGCTGGTGCCCGGAACCGTGCTGCCTGCTGGTCAGCGGCCTGGACGCGGAGCCGCGTGTCAGACTGAACGACACCGACGTGCCGCTTTTCCGCCCGCACCAGTTCGTCGCGAAGGACGGCTGGCTGGTGCTGCAACTGACGGGCAGCCCGAAGGTGGAGATCCAGGCGCGCTGACACGATGGCCGAGAATGTCAGAGTCCTTGACCCGCTGTACGAGAGCTACTGCCTGCCGCTCAACGGGCTGCTTGAACATCGGTACGTGCTGCGCGCCAAGGGCGTGGGCCTGTCGGCCATCCCGCCGCAATGGGTCCGCGGCGAATACTTCGACAACAAGTGCGACCCGTCGCAGTTTGAGCACAGTTGCGGCGTCACCAGACTGGCGTTGGGCATCAGCGCCAGGAACCAAATCCAGACTCTCGAATTCGTCGTCGCGGCATTCCTGCACGATATCAGCCAGCCCGCGTTCTCCCATATCGGCGAACAACGCATGCCCGGGTACAACCCGTACCAGCGCGCGGCACAAATGGTGCTGGAGGAATCCCTGGCCGCGCTGGTGACGAAGGCCGGCGCCAACCCCGTGACTGTGGCAGCCATCATCCGCGGCGAAGGTCCCTACGGGCCGCTGCTCTCCGGCCCGCTGGACATTGATCACATTGACAGCACGCTCCGCTACGCCATGCGCTACGGCATCTTCCAGAAACACGTCTACCACGCGCTCGAGATCGCCAAAGCCTTCATGCGGACTGGAGCGCGCTGGGTGCTGGATGCGTCAATTGTGCCGCAACTGGAACGCTGGCGCTTCGTGCTGGCAAGGAACTGCCAGGTGGCCTACGGGAAACGCTTCCTCGGCCGCGCCGCGGTGCTCCAAAGGGCGCTCGACGCGTACCAGGCCGAGAAAGGCGACCTCATCCATCTGCTCTCAGCCACCGATTGGGCCGCCGCCGAACGATTGCGCCAGACGGCATCGTCCGCGAAATACGTCAAAGTGCTCGACGAGAACCAGCCCACGTACCACTTGGGCGACGTCGCCGCGCCGCGGCTCGACAACCGCACGCTGTGCCAGCGCGCCGCCGCACAAGTCGGGTTGCCGCCGGACTTGGTCGTTGCCGACGGGCCGCGCAACGGGCGCACTGAAACGATGAGCCTGCCGTTATCGAACGGAGAGACCTTCACGGCCAGTGCCGTCGTCCCGCCCGCGGTTCGCGTGTACGCGATCGAGCCGCCACCCAAGAAGCCCGATCCGCAAGCATGGTGCGCGCCGTCGCCGTAACGAACGTCTCCCCGGGCTAAACCTCACATAACGTATATTATCGGACGAATCGTGGCTGGCGCGAGCGGAGACGGATACCACTTCCGACTTGCAGCGCCGCGCGGCGAACGTTAGCATGGGTAGCGCATTCATCCGGTACGCGGGTCCGTGGGGGCCCTGCCTATATGCGCGAGCTCGATCCGACTAAGGCTATCGCCGACCACGACGGTATTGACGGCGTCGTCCAGGAGACCGCGTCGGAGAAGACGCCGCTGCTGCCGCGGCGGATCGAGGACCTTTCCAGCGACAAGTTCGTCAATGCACTGCCGCGCGCCGACCTTGCCGGCACCCAGGTTCCGGCCTTGGGAACCAGGTACAGGCTTGCGGCCAAACTGGCCAAGGGCGGGTTCGGCGGCGTTTACCTGGGTTACGATACGGAACTCGCCATTCCCGTAGCCATCAAGATTCTGCTGCAGCCGGAACCGGAGTTCGTCGAGCGGCTGAAGATCGAGGCCAGGGCCTTGGCGCAGATACAGGCCGGCGATCACCCCGGCAAGAACCACATTGTCAGAGTGTATGGCGTCGAGGAATGCCGCGTGCAGCGACCGGACGGCACCCCCTATTTCCTTCACTATATCATCATGGATTTCATCAACGGCCAGACAGCCTACGAGTTCTTCAGGCACCACTCCGGCCCGGATAAGCCCGGCCTGGACGAACGCACTGCGCTCGATATCTGCATAGCCGCCACGAAGGGCCTCACGGCCGCGCACGCCATGAAGGTCATCCATCGGGACATCAAGCCCGGCAATATCCTGCTGCCGCGACTGCCGGGCAGCGATGCTCTGGATGTGCACAACGCAAAACTGGTTGACTTCGGCCTGGCGTCCGGCGAGCAGCTTGGTCACGGAGCGTCCCCGACGGTCTATGGCATGGGGACGCCGGGGTACGTCGCGCCGGAGCAGGCTCGCGAGGCGCGGAAAGCGGGCATGCCCGCCGACGTCTTTGGCATGGGCGCCACGCTGTACATGTTGCTCAGTGGCTCCAAGGCGTTTCCCAGCGAAGACCTGCCCACAACGCTGGCCGCCGGCAACATCAGACTGGACGTGCCGGCGCTGTCATACGATACCGCGTCAGTGCTGCACAAGTGTCTGAAGGCCAATCCCAAGGCGCGCTATCGTGATGCCGACGAATTGCTCAGGGCCCTTGAGAACTGCCGCGCGGTGCTGGACATGCCGCCGACTGTCATTCAGCCGCCGCGCCCCAGCGCCACGGGCCGTTCCATGGCTGTCCGCGCTGCGGTCCTGGCGGGACTGCTCCTGCTTCTTGTCGCAGGTGCGGCCCTCGCCTGGTACCGAACGCAACCACCAAAGCCGGTCGAAAAAGCGACACCCGACGTTGGTGACGCGCCGCCGGTCGTGCCCAAGCCCGGGAGCAAGCCTGTTGTCGAGACTCCCGCTCCCCCACCCTCTGTGCCTGTAGATCAGCCGGGAAAGCCTGACACGCCGCCGAAGACAGCCGCAACGCAGCCACCAACGCCGGTGGAACCGCCGAAGCCCAGGAGCAAGCCTGTTGTCGAGGTGCTCAAGCCCCCGCCCGGCACTGTCGTTGAGAAAGGCAGGACCCTCGCGATTGAGGTGAACGCGAAGGGCGATGGCGGCGAGATTGACAGAGTCGTCATTGAACTCGACGGCCGGAGACTGGCCGAGTTGCGCGACAGCCCCTACAAGTTCCAATGGAACACCGCGCGGGAAGACGCACGGGAGTTCATATTGTCGGTTCGCGCCTATGACAAAACGGACGGAGTCTCGGACGACGCGCGTGTCGCGATCCGCGTGGCAGACCCGTGCGCCCTGGCCGTCGCGGAGGCCGAGAAGGCGGACAACGATGCGCTGCCTGACTGCGTCCGCTGCTTGGACATGTGGAAGCGCGCCCTGCGATTGGCCCCGGATGCGTCCGCTCAAGCAGAGCGGATTCAGGGGCGCATCGCGCACTGGCAACATGAGGTCCTGAAGAAGACCGCGCATGAGACGCTTGCCGCTGCCCTCAAGGAAGCCGAGAGCGCTCTCCAAACGCGCCGTTTCGAGTTCGTTGAGTGGGAGCTGCGGCGGGCGGAACAGGAAGTGACCGACGGCCGGCCGACCACGGAACTCTGGCCGGAATGGCCGGCCAAGGCCACGGAGTTGCGGCGCAAGGCCGGACAAGGTCTTATCGCCGACCTGACCGCGAACATCCCGGCGGGCGACGGGCCGTACCCCTTCACTGACGAACAGGAAGGACGGCTGCGGTGGGCCAGGCGCCTGGCGCTCAAGGCGGGCGCTCCGGCCGCCGAACTGGCGTGGCTCGAGAAGCGGTTGCCTGTTCTGTACGCTCTGCCGATGCCGGAAGATGCCAACGTCGGTGTCGAGGTGCCTCAACTTGAGCGCACGCTGAAGCAGGTCTGGGCCACCTTTAGCCTCACCGAGAAGCAGCCGCAGGTGACGTTGTTCGCGGATCCTCAAAAGCCCATTCTGGCCCTCGCCCGTCTTGGCTTCCAGCCTGACCGCCTGACGCCCACGGTCGAGGCCCTGGGCGTGTCTCTTGTGCCGGCCGGCAGCGGCAATGTCCCTGATGATCTCAAGACGGCCATGGCGCTCGTCGCCGACGCGAAAGCCGCGCCGCTGCGCGCCGCCACACGCGGCGGGCGAACGGCGGTCGCCGCCGAGGCGTGGTCCGCCCAGTTGCTCGACTACGGCGCCGGCGACGCTTCGGCCGCCGTACGCCAGGCGCAGGCCGATGTGGCGGTGTGCCTGCGCGTACAGGATTGGCTCGCACGCGTGCCCCGCGATGTCCCGGACGACAACTGGCGCTTCATCGTCAAGACCATCGCCGAGGTTAAGGATGTCGCGCTCCGCGTCCGTGTCGAACCCGACTGCGTGTGGCTGCGCGGACGTCTGACCCCGCGTCCCGACAGCAGCCTCGCCCTCAAGCTCCTGCAGGACAGCGGCATTCAGAGCTCGCGCCTCGTAAGCGTCTTCCCGGAATCCGCGCAGCTCGTCTTCACGGCAGCCGCGGACGACTTCGCCTTTGCCTTCCTTCTCGACAGAGTCCTGGCCGAGGTGCCTCTCACGGGCGGCGGCGATCCGCAAGTCAGGCCCGAGGAGGCGCGCAAACAGGTTCTCAAGATCACCAGGGCCGCGTTGGGCGCCAGCGAACAGCTTGCCGGCGCCGTCGTGCGCGCCGAGGGAGAGAAGTATGTGGCGCTGTTCACGGCCGAGTTGTCTGACATGGCTGTTGACGCCGAGCGGCTGTACAGCAGCCTGGACGACGCCTTTGTCAACCTTGGCGCCCTCCCGGTTGTGGGCGCGCTGCTCGGGGGGCGCAAGACGGGCGGCGGCCATATGCAGAAGCTCGACGCTTTAACGTACCAGGACGTCACCCTCACCGGGGCGCGCCTCGGGGACGTCGAGATCGAACTGCGCTACTGCGTCATTGACCGTCAATTCATCCTCGCGC
>Ga0315282_10017638_pt1 | contig 10288 bp, 9 predicted proteins | sample YL17G07_20_MG_FD_203693 | JGI IMG/M metagenome (GOLD analysis project Ga0315282, IMG submission 203693) | Sediment microbial communities from Yellowstone Lake, YNP, Wyoming, USA - YL17G07_20 | ecosystem: Environmental > Aquatic > Freshwater > Lake > Sediment | place: USA: Wyoming | collected... | reverse complement strand
CCTCTAACGTGCGGTGCGTTAATAGGTGAAAACTCTATTATTAAAACAATTAGGAAAGTTTTACAGTAAATAGGCATGTTTTTTCATTTTCTCTTGCTGAACAGTTTAACGCCTTCCATGTCGCATACAAAGCTGAAGCCTGATTCAATGAGTTTTCTTGCTTCTTCCACGGTTTTAGCTATGGCTGAATGGTATTGGTCGCTTCCAAAGTTTACGAGCTGCGTATAGATTAAAGTGTTCTGGATGTTCTTGTGTCCAAGCAATTGCATGACGTAGAGGATGTCTCTGGTTTTCTGGTATTCTATGGTTGCTTTCCAGTGGCGGAAGCTGTGCAGGTGTATTAGTTTGAAACGTGGATTCTGCAGGGTTTGAGCAAGTCGTTTTCTGGTTAGTCTGATAGCGTCTTTGTACTGTCGTGGGTTCTGATTAAAGATATACGGATCATACTTTTTAGATAGTGTCTTTAGCATGACTATTGTTTTCTCTGAAACTTTCACGGTTCTTGAGTTTGAGCCTTTTTCTGGATCGTTAATTCTTATGGTTGAGTTTTCCACGTTAACGTCTTGCCATTTTAGTCGGCAAACTTCACCTATTCGTGCGGCTGTGTCTTTTAATGTCTGAAGTAGTGCTGCTGTTCTTTTTCCGCTTGCAGCTATAAGCTGATCCAACTCGGTTTCAAGCGGTATGAATGGTTGCTTGTGTTTGTAATGCGTCTTAATTGGAATCCATGATATACTAAATGTCTTTGTGAATGAACGGTAAACTGCTGCAAGCTGAGCCTTCTTAGATGCTGAGAAGTTTTCTGTTGCTAAAACCGTTTCTACACTGTCAGGATCGTTTAAGTCTGCGCCTTTTGCGATTATCTGGTTTAAGAGGTAAGTTCTAAGTTGTATGGTGCTTTCTTGCAGGCCACGTTTCTTAAGTTTCCAAGCGTATTCTACGAGTATGCCTTTTTCGTTTTGAGCTACTTTCTGAGTTTCTCCCGCAACAGTCTTAGTTTCTGCTGCAGAGGTCAAATTTTTCACCTTTAAGGCGCATATTTGACGGTTAGAAACTATGGTGCTGGACGTATTTAATGACTGTTCTGAAGTTTTTTGTAAGGGCTTACTAATGATGCGCGGTGCCCTTTTGGAAAAACGATAATCGCAATCGTAACAGTACCAACGCTGTTTTTCAGTGCCGTCTCTCAAATAGCGCATACCATCTTTGTCAAATGGCCCTTTTGAACCGCACCTTGGGCATGATTCCGGGGCATTACTACGACCATCATAGCCGTCAAGGATAGTCGTAGTATCGCTCTGAGGCTGAGGCTTTTTAGGGGGGCAGTGCGGCCCGCTAAGCTCAGCGGACTTCCCGTGATCCGCGTTTTTGCCAAGTACACTTTCAGAGGCGCCATTGGGGAAGCTGCCCTTTCCCTGATCCTCGGCTTCAGCGTTAAGTTCATTGCTACGAGTATGCTTAGGAATAGTCTCGGTAATACTCGTAGTAGCGTTGGATGCTGGGGTGGGATTTGAACCCACTACTGTATTTAAACCGGGGGCCTGCCCCTCAATCTTAACCATGCTGACCTAAGCCTCGCTTTCAGAACTTTCCAAAATCATGACTCCAGTTATGTGGGCGTAAAGCCTGCACGTCTTTCGTCGCTGAATTTCGCTTCGTGTCTACCCATTTACATTCCTCTTGCATAAAGGGCACTTCCAAATCCAAGTTTGAATTTTCAAAAGTTTCAAACCGCACTCCTCACAAACGAGCACGTGGCTACCGTCAAACTTGTCAGCTTGAAAATCCATCCTATCACTTTTACCGCATAAAACGCAGGCGCCAAGAACCGTACTTGAAAGTCGCTTAAGACTCTTTAAGCCGTAATCAGATAATGTCTTAAGCTCCGCTTTGACTTCTCCAAAACATTGTAGGAGATTCAAATCGGCAGAAAAAGCCCAGTTTGGCTGAAACAGAACCTTTTCTGGGGTTATTTTGTAATCTACAAATCTACAATTTTCTATAGGGGTTTTTGCCACAGTTTCGGTTTTTTGTGGCATTTTACCGTATAGAATTTTGTAGATTTGTAGATTCAGAAAATCGGTTGAAAATGGGCTTAAAATAGGTAAAGAGCCTTTTTCCAAGTCGCTGGAATCTCCTACAGTGTTGCCGAAAATTTTAGGTGTTGATCCTGCTTTTGAATCTCTTAAAAGAGTAAGTCGCCTTTTTTTAACTAACCCTGTTAAAGCGTTTCTGATAGTATTCGGGTGTGTGTCGTAAAACTCACGGTTCCCAGATAAAGCGTTTAATGAGAATCCTTCTTTTTCTTCAGTTGTAATTTCGTCTCCAACTTTTATTCTTCTTGGTTTTCGACCTTCCACCGTTAGCGTGTAAATTTCTGGGTGTTCTTTTATGAAGTCAAAAACTCTCTGTTCCATCTTTGTTAACGCGCCTTTCCTCGTGGAAACAATAGTGTCTGCAAACAGCATTACAAAATCAAAGATGAAGGGTAAAGCAAACACTGTGTCTTGTTCAGCATCTATGGGCAAAACGTTTTGGAACATATACGTTGCATAAATCAGCAAATTAGTAAAGTCGGGCTTTCTTCTGCGGTCTTCATGCGTTTTCAGACGGAAATCTATTTTTGTAATGTACGGAACAATGTACCTTTTGTGCGGTTTAATCAACCCAAAATATGCCCTAATAACTTCAATGTCCTTTTTCTCCCTTTCCAGTTCACTGTTTGGCAACAGATGCCGCCAATCATACCACGCGCTGATTCTCTGCGTCTGTTCAAAACTGTCGTCTGGATAAAGCTGCCATTCTCTTGTTTCAGCGTGTAAGCTAAATTCAAGTTCAGTGCTTGTTGTGATGAAGCATAATGGGCCTTGCAGTGTTACTTCCATTGGCTCCCACTCGCCTGTTTCTTCGCTTCGCATGTTAAATCCAAGAAGGATTTTGTCTTCGCTGTAAATCTGCTCGAAAGTGTATTTTAGAGAACCTGACTTTTCGCCTCTCTCCTCGTGCATAATGAAGATTTTACCGCGAGTATCAAGGCCAGCCACAACTTTACGTTTAAGCCAAGCCGCCGTTGCGCCGCTGAAAACTATAACTTTATCAGCTCCGAAGAATTCTTGCATCCAACCGACAAGCCTGTTTTTGCCAACAGCGTTTGGACCGCAAATGCGAATGATTGAAGTTTGTATTTGTGCGCCTGCCCCAACAACGGCGAGAAAAAGCCTGTTTTTCCATTCTCCAGTTAAACGGTATTCAAGGCACTGCTGCAGGTGCTGAATGAAGGCTTCAGGATCCTTCGTTAACGCCTGCGCCTTCTCTATTGCTTCCCACGAAATCTTGTTTTTGCCAACTTCGCAGTTTTCTTGGATGCAGTACGTGCGGAAAACAGTGTCTGTGCAACCGTAATTGTATGGTCCTTTCGCAACGTCCTGGTAAAGTTCTGTTAGTTCGTCTTCTTCAAGAGGCGGCGCGTTTCCTTGATTCCACTTTTTCATTTTTTCATAAACGCGTTTAAGGTTTTTGCCTTCGCCTTTGAAATTGATGAAGTAAGCAAAAAGGCGTATGGCTACGTCATGTCTCATGCCTTTGGTTACGCCCTTTAAAAGTCCCATGATGCAGGGCGGGTCTTTACCCTTGTAATGTCCAGCTCGGCCTGTTCGCCAAGCGGGGTCAACAAAGACGCGTTTTCTAATGCCTGACTCTTCAACTTTTTTCCAAATTGACTCTTCAAGGTCTTTACATTCAAGTGGAGATTCAACTGTGTTTATGAAACGGTATGGTTGTCCTGTTTTCGGATGGATGCTTGGTGGAGCAACAACGTATCTTCCTTCGCTTCGAATTTCCAATCTCAGCTCTGGAACGTTGAAGCTTTTCAGCGGCTTATCAGAGCGAAGGTAAACTTGGTATCTGCCAAAGCTGGTTTCAACAACGGGCGTGTTTTTCTCGATTTCTTCACGCTTGAAAAATTTAGAGTAAAAAGACGGCTGTTCAGGCGAATCATCAAAATCTAAGACGACAAGATTGCCTGAAACGGCTCCGCAGATTACTGCTATGTTTTTATCGTTGTTTTTGAACCATTCGGCGACTTGTTCTCTTGTAGCTCGTTCTGTTTTGTAAGGTTCCCAAACTTTTACGGCGGGTTCCTTAGTGCCTTGTTTCAACGGAAAAACCGAGTAGCCTTTGTCATAATAAAGCAGGGCTTGATTGAGGATTGATTTCGGAAAAGTATTTGTGTTTGATTTCTGTTCACTCATTTTGGGTGCCTCCGATAGTGTAGATTATCCTCTTCTTGACTTTCAGTTCTTGAATCTGTTTTTTGTCGCCTTCTTTGTTTTCATTTCTTGTTTCGTTATGCGCGCGCACTATGAGCTTATACTTTACTATCAGCTTTCATAAACACATAATAGGACAAACATGCAAAACAAAAATCTGGTGCACGTAAGATTTGGACAAGCCCGAAAATTTGCACGTCAAACGTTTAAGAAAAAGGGAAAAAGACGTTATTCTTCGCATTTTGAAAAGGCTTATTGAGAGCCCAGCGTATCCAAGAGAGCTCCAGAATGAGCTGGGGCTTTCACGCAGCGCTGTTAATTATCATTTAAACCGTCTCATAAAGCATAAAATCGCAAAAAAGCTGAAGGACAAAAGGTATGCTTTCGTAAGCTACGTTGATGGCGAGGATGCTGTAATACAAGCGATCAAAAAGTGGAAAGAAGTTGCGTTTTGCTATCCCACCGTTGTGGAGATCGCCAATGAAACTGGTATAAAGCCTGAAGAGGCTGAATGTCTTGTTTATGAAACTAAAGATAAGACGGGCTGGTTTGCGCCTAATGAGGGGGTCATTGAAAACGCCAGAGAAAGGCTTGGAGAAGTTCTGGTTTGCGCTGCGAGGATAATGCAAAAATGCTTTTCTGAGACCGATTTGAAGTTTATGTATCAGGACGACCCAGAAACTATGGAGGAGACTGAGCGTTTCCTGAAAAAACATCGGGGGATGATTCCTAACCTTCAGCCAAACGGTTATGATGTGTCTTCTTGGCCCGTAGAAGCCTTAAAGTATCTTGGAAAACCATATAAACCAAAAGCCCGCCCTATTCTTGGTAAGGGCGCCGTTCTTTCCCCACACGAAGATAAACCCACGAAGGACCTATTTCGTCCCTTTTAAAAAGTACAGCATGCATGCATTCAATTCAATTAAACAACAAAAAAACTATAATGAGCGTGCTGAAAAACTTGAAACAGAGCTTAACGAACATCCCGAAAATTTTGAAAAAGTTGGGAAGAAATAAAAAAACAGATTAGACTCGCTTGAAATCGGGCGCTTAGAAAAAGAGGAGACACTGCTATTCCTTTATCTCGAAATCGCGGACATGAGCCATTAGGAGGAGATATCGGACCTCAGTTTTTATTGCCTTGAAAGGAACCTTGGATAAATCAAATACATGAATGTCAGGAGAACCGAAAACATCACAGACAATGTAAATGTGAGTCGCGTTTCGCAGTTCATTTTCAGTCATGTATAGGAAACTGCTCTTCAATTTGCTCCATTTCCACTCTTGTCCCTTGACTTCTATTTTGCGGCTACTGCTTTCTATATCAAAGCCTATTTTCCTTTTCTGGCTCATATCGCGGGGGTTTCTGCCTTTTGCATTTTCGTATTCCATTACAGCATTCATAGCCCGTTGTCTAATCTGCTTGAGTTTTGACCCTGCTGTGATAATATCATCGCTCATAGCGGTCACTTCTGCAAGTCGGTCATTGCGACTGGACTGAAAAGCCCTTTCCCAGTCAGTTGTACAATGTCAACAGGCATGGCTTTAACCGTTGCACGCAGCACTATTTCTTCCTCGTAGAAGAAGTTCCAACCGTTCTTCAGTTTATGCTGTTTTGACTTTCTATCCCAGTCACCGCTGAAATGATGAAACATGATCAACGCTCTATTCGGAGCTTGGTTCATAGGTAAGTCTTCAAAAAGCCTTTCAGCCATAAACCTCTGGATTTCCGTTCGGGCAGTGCAGCAATTGTGCCAGTTCAAAGCATACTTGATTTCCAGAAGGATTACGGCGCCACTGTTTAGCTTCAGTGCACAATCAACAAGCATGTTCTTCAGCGCGTAAGCTTGCACAATTCCAAGCTCTTGCATATTTCTGTTCAGATAGGTGAAAACCTCAATTTCAAATTGGATAGGTTTCGTTTTTGTGCCTTTATGTTTTACTTCAGATAATGGAATTACAAGTGCTGGTTTTCTCTTCCGAAACTCCGGCTTGAAGGCTTTGGCAAAAATGTCTTCAATGTTCATGGGTATCATCAACGATGTGCTTACGTCAATTCCGTTAATATATTTATCATAACCTTTTTCTTCATGTTGCGTGAACTCATACAGTAAACACAAAGAGCGCGTTTTACAGGGCATTTCCCTCAATGAACTATCCCAAAAATAAACAAAAATACCAGCGCGTTCTGGTGTCCACTAAATTTTTCTGGAACCCAAAGTTTAGTGTGCGCTGTGTGCGCTAAGTCATGGTGCTTTTATCTTTGCGAATTTCTCTGACTCTGAATGTAGTTGTCCGCCTGTTGCCCAGTTTGTCTTAGGCGTTTCGTAGATAATTATTTCTACACCTTCTTTGGGGATTCCTATATCCTTAAACACCTTAGTAATTCCTTCAACAATTCTCCGTTTACTCTCTTTGCTCATGCCCGCCCAAACAGAAACCTGAACCACCGGCAAAATAACTCACCAACAAAATAAAAACACTGTTAAATATTTAAAGTCCGCGCACATATCTCAGAATTGGCTTGAAATTTACGGAAAAATCTTCTATAACGGTTGTCTACGTTATTTTTCGGTTTGTGTGTGTGCGTGTGTGCGTGCATACCTTGCGCGGTGTAACAGTCTCTCTGTTTCTTTATGAATCAAGTTTCTTCTTTAAAATGAATAATAGCCTCTCCACTATTCTATCTCTACATTATTCATCTCGTTTCTCTTGTGAGCATTATAGTCTCTCTTTGAGCCTCTCTGCACACGCATAATATTCCCCTCATTTTCAAACACATATTCTTCCCTTATTCTCTCTATCTTTCTATCGATAAAGAAATTTTTCCACAATTTAGACATTTATACCCTGTAGTGTAAGTGTTCGGATCATAGATGTTGAGAGGTGGTGTCCACATAGCCAAAGTTACTGTGGTGTTTCCAATCTCTATTTGGTCGCTGTTCGCGTTACAGTAAGGACATTTGACTCCATGCAATAATCTGTTAATGTGAACCAAGCGCAAGCCCTTCAATAACTTAGTCGCTGTACAGCTTTTATGCTTAGCCCTTGGGCAAGTTCTTCTTCCGTCCGTTTGTCAGTTATCAATGAGCGCAGTTGATTTCTAAAAATTCGCAAAACCGTGAAATCGAACTTATCAGCGACGCCTAACTAAGATCAGTTTCACGAACATATAAAGTATAAACGCGCCAACAATGTAAGAAGCCATGTTAAAGAGTTGCTGACCAACCTCTGAATATCCGCTTATGCTCGAACCAGTGGATAAAACCAGAGCAAGCGCCGCAATAGCAAGTATCCCAAAAGCCCAGAAACTGAACCGAACTCTTGCCATTTCATTATCACCTCCGAAGCTTTCTATAGTGTTACCAAGTTAATCTAAACGCTATATTTAGCACATATATAAGCTGTTTCCACAGCAATTTTGAAATAGTCCGCTGAACGCTCCGAGAAAACATCGTTGAATTACACATAATTACAGTTATTAAAAAGCAGCTAAAAAAGTGCTTTTTAAGGGTTTTCTTTGGGAAGGGCTTCATGTGTCACAAAAAATATGGATGTTATTTTTGTTAACTGCGCTTCTTTCTCTTAAAAGCGACCCCAATTGCCACTATGAGGACTATAGCAACAGCGACTCCGATGACGGCTATTCCTAAAGGCGATTCTATAAAGGGCTCGGATGTTGCTGAGCTTAAACGCACTACAATCGTGTGCGTGCTGTGTTGGTAAGTGAAATGTAACAACCAAGAGTCATCCGTTGGTGTGGCGACATAGTTTATTTCATTCCCGTCTATGTAAACCTTAACCTTCGCTATATCATCGACAAGAGTTTTTGCTATGTATACGTTGACGTATCCAGTGGTGCCTGAAGGCCCAGTCACGGTGAAGCTCAGTTCTCGGGTTGTAGAATTGAAGGCTAAACTGGATACTGTTGAGTTGGATGCGGCTGAGAAGACGTTTTGAGTGGCAAGCGGCGTTACCGCCAAGCTAACTATGGTGCTTACTTCTGAATAGGTTGCGTTGCCGTTCCAAGCGGCTTTAATGAGGTAGTTTCCCGTGACAGATGGCATCCACACTGCCGTGAAACTTCCGTCGGAACCTGTGTTTACGAGGGTGAGGTCTTCCCAGGAATTGCCGCCCGTCACGCTGTAAGATAGCCGAATTGAAGCCTCAGAGATTCCATTTCCGTTGGCTGTTAGACTACCCTTGACTTCAACTTTAAAGCCTGAATAGGATGTGGAACTTATGCAAGAGGCAGCAAGTGTTGGCGCGTTATTTGGAGAAGGCGTAGGTGTTGGTGTAGTGGTCGGGGTGGGGGTCGGAGTTGGCGTGGGTGTTGGGGTTGGGGTAGGTGTTGGAGTTGGAGTAGGGGTGGGAGTTGGCGTGGGTACTGGTGCAAACGTCACCGAGATCGTGTGATCAGCCTGAACATTGGTAAATGAGTACGAGGACACAGCGCCAACTGAACTTCCATCCACAGTAACATCAACGATGTGGTAACCAGCGTTCGCCGTTATAGTGAAAGCTTGACTACCACCATAGTTAACGCTGACAGCCCCACTTGGACTGATTGAACCGCCAACTCCAGCAGAAGCAGTGATAGTGAAAGTGGGTGTTGGAGCGGCAGGATTTGGCTCAGTCAAAAACGGGATGAAATTAACTGTGCCCAAGTTAAAATCATTCTTGAAGTCGTAGATTGTCTGGTTTATTGATTGTATGTCAGTTGTTCCCCACCAATTGTAAGTGGCGTTGACGTTATCTGGAATGCCTAAATTGACGTTATAGTTAATGTTTGCATAGATGTTATTGTTTACAATTACTGGATTTGTTGCTGCTGGGAAATACTGAATTAAAGAAAACCCATTGACGTTGTTAGTAACAGTATTGTTTTCAATTATTGGAGTTGTCGAGCCTTGATGAATATTAGTTACTATGCCATTAGTGTTGCCAGTAATCAAATTTCCTTCAATTAAAGTTCCGCAATCTGAATAAAGATAAAGACCTTGTTGGAAACCTGAAATGATATTATTAGAAACAAGACCCGTACTATAAAATGTGGATATTCCATTTCCAACATTATTTGACACAGCGGTTATAGTGTTATTTGAAATTTGAGGACAAGCTGTATTTGGAGACCCACCGTAACCCCAGATGTTTTGAATTGAAACACCACCTAAAATGATGTTGTTTGAGATTATGGGCGACGCATTCGTTGAAGGAATGTAAACCATTGAAGATGGCTCCCATACATTTTTAATCTGAATATAACTATTCTGAAAAATATCATCGTTAATCTTTGGCGAAGCATAGATAAATAGCTGGACTGAGTTAAGAGCTGAATTCTCGATTATAGAGCCAGTGATTGTTTGTTCATTCCAGTTGCTACTAAATGGCGTGAAGGCGATATATAGTTTTTAACAAAACTAATTAAACCGATGCTGTTCCATGTTTTTGTAGGAGGTGACACATTTGGTGGTGAAGCATCTCTCCGAAGAAGAACTGGAAAGCTTGATCAAGCATGAAAAGAACAAACGATTCGCGGAGAGACTGATTTTCATCCGAAGCCTCTACGCCGGCGAAGAAGTTGAAACGGCAGCAAAGAAGCTTGGAAGATGCAAGACAACGGGATACCTGTGGCTAAATCGTTGGAACCCTCATGGCTTGGAAGGACTAAAACCTACATTTGGAGGCGGCCGACCCCCAAAAATCTCCAGCACTCAACGTGAAGAGCTAAAGCAAAAACTGCAGAACAAGAGCTATTGGACCGCCAAAGAAGCACGGCAACTCATCAAGGACGAATTTGGCAAAAACTACCATCCCGTAAGCGTAAGCAGAATCCTGCGTTCGTTTGGCATGAGGTACGGCAAGCCTTATCCGAGGGACTATCGCAGACCCAATGACGCTGAGGCCAAACTTAAGAATACCCTTGAAGATGCGATGAAAAAACTCGATGACATAGAAGATCAAGAACCCAGGCAAGCCCTGGAAGTTCAGGAAGGCGTGGTGGTTGGTTTTCTGGATGA
>Ga0315282_10017637_pt1 | contig 10289 bp, 3 predicted proteins | sample YL17G07_20_MG_FD_203693 | JGI IMG/M metagenome (GOLD analysis project Ga0315282, IMG submission 203693) | Sediment microbial communities from Yellowstone Lake, YNP, Wyoming, USA - YL17G07_20 | ecosystem: Environmental > Aquatic > Freshwater > Lake > Sediment | place: USA: Wyoming | collected... | reverse complement strand
CCCGCGTCCCGAGGATCGAGCGCAGAGCGCGACGGATCTGCTCCTCGTCGTCGACGACCAGGATGCGGGTGGGACGCTCGGGTATGCTCATTCCTCTTCCTCCGTCGTGGCGCTCGTCGGCAGATCGACGACGAAGCGGGCTCCGTGCGGCTGCACGTCCTCGACGTGGATCGACCCACCGTGCGCACGTACGATCTCACGCGTGATGGCCAATCCCAAGCCGGTCCCCGACGGCGCCTGCTCGCGTGTGGCGCGGCCGCGGTAGAACTTCTCGAACACCGCCTCGCGTTCGTCGGCCGGGATCCCCGGGCCGTGATCCTCCACCCAGAGCCGCACCGTGCCGTCCACGACAGCGGCGCCGACCTCGATGGGACCGGAGTCGTCGGCGTACAGGAGGGCGTTCTCGAGCATGTTGCGGACCACTCGCGTCCACTGCACGAAGTCGACGTCGACGAGTGGAAGATCGGCCGGCAGAGAGACCGCCACGCGGTCGCGCTGGTGGGGCGTCAGCGTGTCCAGACCCGCCTCCACGACGTCGGCCAGCTCGAACGGCTCCCGCTGCGGTTCCCAGGCGTCGGCCTCCAGACGCGAGAGGTCGAGCAAGGCACCGATGCTGTTGTTGAGGCGCCAGACGTCGTCGACGGCTGCCCGCAGCTCGTCGCGCACGACGTTTTCCTCCCACGGGACATCGCCCTCCAGCAGGTTGCTCACCGTCGCGGTCAGGGCCGCCAACGGCGTCTTGAGCTCGTGCGAGACCGACGACAGTAGACTCGACTTCAGGCGGTCGGCCTCGCGCAGCGCCTCGGCCCGCGTCGCCGCCGCCTGCAGCCGCTGCCGCTCGAGGAAGATGGCGATGAGGTTGGCCAGCGACGCGAGAAGCCGATGGTCCGCCTCGTCGTAGGCGGGACCGTTGGGCCGCCCGGCCACAGCCAGGACGCCGCCGACCCCCGCGGGAGTGCGCAACTGAACGTACACGTCGTCCGTACCGGCCACCGAGGGCGCGGCGGACCCACCAGCGGCGACGACTGCTGCCGCCCGCGACAGAACGGCCTCCGGCGGCTCCTCGCACGGAGGCGACGCGCACAGCATCGTCACGCCGTCGTCGGCGGCGACGAAGAGGGTCGCCGAGGCGGCGCCCAGCAGGTCGACGACGTCGCCCAGGATGGTCTGTGCCATGGTGTGCGTCGACGTCTCCGACACGAGGCCGACGCTCAGTCGGTTGAGCAGCGCCGCTTCGTGCTCGCGGGCCACCGCGCGTGCCTCGCGCTCGCGCATGCGGCCGGTCTGGATCCCCATGATGACACCCACGGCGAGGAAGGCGACCAGCGACAACCAGTCCTTGGAGTCGTGCACCTGCAGCGTGTGGTAGGGCGGGAGGAAGAAGAAGTTCCAGGCGAAGAACGCCAGCACCGCCGCGAGCACGGCCGGACCGGTACCGCTGGCACTCGCGACCAGCACGACGATGAGCAGATACAGCAGCGCCCACTGACCCTTGGCGAAGTCGCCGCGACCGGGGAGGAACAGGAGCGTCGAAAGGGCGACTGCGAGGACGGCAAGGACATAGCCGTGCTGCATGAGCCAACGGGTCGCGCGTCTCACCTGGGGCTCCCCACGTGACGGGGACATTACGACGCCCGATTCTAGCAGGGGGTTGACGGCGGGGCGGGCGGTGGCGGCGGCGCCCCTCCCCCTCATCGGCCGAAAGCAACGGCTCCAGCTACTTCCTGTGCGGCGATACGCGTATGCTGGTACACGCGTCTTCGGAGCAGCGACCGCCAGGGGGAATCATGAAGCGGCTCAGAGTGCTCTCGTCGACAGGAATCGCGCTGGCGCTCGTTCTGCCGTGCGCGGCGCTCGCCTCCACCTTCGTCGGCAGCGTGCAGTCAGCGAGCGTTCCCCTTTCCCCAGCCTCGCCCCGTTTCGCCGGCTCCGGCATGATCATCATCAACAACGACGCCGCCTGGACCACCGACCGGCCGGTCACCCTCAAGCTCTCCGCGTCGAGCATGGGTGGCACAGTCACCAGGATGCGCTTCTCCAACGACCACACGACCTGGACCGACTGGCAGGCCTACGCCAAGAGCAAGGCTTACACGCTGCCGGCCGGCGACGCCGCCGCCAAGGTCGTCTGGGCGCAGTTCCAGAACAGCGCCGGAGACAAGCGCATCGACTTCGACACGATCGGCCTCGACACGATCGCGCCAGCCACGACCGACGACTCAGACCCGCAGCTCCACAACCACACCGTGACCGTCACTCTTGCGCCTGCTGATGCCGGCTCGGGTCCAGCCCAGACCAGCTGGGCGCTCGACGGCGGCGCTTCTCAGACCGGCACCTCGGTGCCGGTCGCGGCGCCGGCCGACCACGCAAACGACGGCACGCACACGATCGCCTACCACTCCACCGACGTGGCCGGAAACGTCGAGACATCCAAGAGCTGCACGGTCAAGATCGACACCGTCCACGACGTCACCCCGCCGGTGACGACCAGCGACGCCGACGCGTTCTGGCACAACAGTGGCGTCACCGTGCACTTCTCGGTCACCGCGGCCGCGGGTTCGACGACCAACACCACGCACTATCGCGTCGACGGCGGCGCCTGGCAGACTGGTACCCAACTGAGCGTCGGCGCTCCGGCCGACCACACAAACGATGCCGCCCACACGCTCGAGTTCTACACGGTCGATCAGTTCGACAACTACGAAGTCGGCATCAAGACCTGCGCCGTCAAGATCGACACCGGCCTCCCGAGCACCACCGACGATGCCCCGCCCGAATGGTCGCAGGAGGATGTCCTGCTTAGCCTGAGCGCCTCCGACCCGATCTCCGCGACCGCGACCCACTACCGCCTCGACGGCGGTTCCTGGCAGGGCGGCGTCTCGCTGACCATCCCCGCCGCCCCCGACAAGTCCAACGACGGCATCCACATCGTCGACTACTACTCGACGGACGAGGCAGGCAACACCGAGGGACAGAAGAGCTGCCAGGTGAAAATCAACGTGCCGGCAATTGCCGAGGCCGTCACCGTGCTGACTAGCCCGGCTGGCCACCAGCTCCACCCGGCGCTCTCCGGCGGCACCGTGGTCTGGCAGGACAACCGGAACGGCAACTGGGACATCCACGGCTCGCCGGTCACGCTGCCGTCCGAGTTTGTGGTCTGCGCCGCGGCCGGCGACCAGACCAGTCCCGCGATCTCGGGCGACAACGTCGTGTGGGTCGATGCTCGCGGCGCCGACCTCGACATCCGGGGGTACTCGCTGGTCGCCAAGACCGAGTTTGCGATCTGCTCGACCGCGGGTGACCAGACCGGCGTCGCCATCTCGGGGGATACCGTCGTCTGGGCCGACCATCGCGGCGCGTCCTGGGACATCTACGGCTACGATCTGGTCAGCAAGACCGAGTTCCCCGTGTGCACGGCGGCCGGCGACCAGTCCCATCCCGCCATCTCCGGCTCTACCATCGTCTGGGCAGACCATCGCGGCACGTCGTCGGACATCTACGGCTACGATCTGGTCAGCAAGACCGAGTTCCCTGTCTGTGCCGTTGTCGGGGAGCAGACCGACCCCGCCGTCTCGGGCGACAAGGTGATCTGGAACGACGCTCGAAATGCCGTCTACCTCCACGATCTGACGCTGAAGCTCGAGTACCCCCTGAGTATCCGTGGAGGCGACGAACTAGCGATATCCGGCAACCAGGTCGCCTGGAGCCAGAGTGCTGGTTTCGCCGCCAGAGTCGACTATCCCACCCCGACCGGTTGCTCGTTCTCGGTTGCCGTCGGCGACTTCAACGCCGACGGCGGCCAGGACTTGGTGACGGCGGGCGAGCACCGAACGGTGAGCGTGCTGCTCAGCAACGGCGACGGCACCTTCTCCGCCGGGACCCAATACGGAACGGGCCTGTCCTCTGGTCCAATCGCGATCGGTGACTTCAACGGCGACGGCAGGCAGGATCTGGCGATGCCCGACAGACAAGCCAGCACGGTCAGCGTCATGTTCGGCAACGGCAGGGGCGGCTTCGGCAACAAGGCCGAATTCGCCACTGGAGTGAGCCCCTCCAAGGTCGTCGTCGGTGATTTCAACGGCGACGGCAAACAGGATCTAGCGGTCGCCTATGGGGGCTGCTACGAGAGTGTCAGCGTCCTGCTCGGGAACGGCCACGGAAGCTTCTCAACGTGGACCGACTTCGTCGTCGGCGTGGGCCCCGGCTCGGTCGCCGTCGGCGACTTCAACGGAGACGGCAACCAGGATCTGGTGGCGGGCAACGGCGGTTCCAGCACGGTCAGCGTGCTTCTCGGCACGGGCACCGGCACCTTTGGCGCCCGGACCGACTACCCGGCCGGCCTGGTCAATTCGGTGGCCGTCGGCGACTTCAACGGGGACGGCAACCAGGATCTGGCGACGACCGACGGCGATGCCGACACGGTCAGCGTGCTGCTCGGGACGGGCACCGGCGCCTTTGGCGCCCGGACCGACTACCCGACCGGCGAGAACCCCCGCTCGGTTGTGATCGGTGACTTCAACGCGGACGGCGAGCAGGACATGGCGACGGTCAACTGGTTCGGCAACAGCGTCAGCGTGCTGCTCGGCAAGGGCGACGGCACCTTCTCGGCTGGCACCGCGTACGCGACAGGGTCGGAGCCCTTCTCGATCGCGGTGGGCGATTTCGACGGCGACCACATGCAGGACCTGGTCACTGCCAACATGGACGACAGCACCGTCAGTGTGCTGCTCGGCCGCAGGGCAGGGGTGAGTGTCTACAACATCCAGACCGACAGTGCCTTGCGCGTGCGCGGCAGCGAGGACGCCGGTGGTGCGCCCGGCCCACCGGCTCTCGATGGCGATACCGTCGTGTGGGCCAACCATGGCGTGCACGGTGCGAAGCTCACCTACCCACAGTGGACCATTGAGCTCGAGATTGTGCCGGAAGGGGGCGGAGGCGCGCCGCTGGCGCCCACAGTCACCAATGTACTCTCGGCCGAGGCTGCATCGGCGGCAACCATTCGAGCCTCGGTCGCGGTCCCCGACCGTTGGATCCGAAGCCACAGTGTAGATCTCGCTCTGACCGCAACCAGTGGCCAAGGCACGATCACAGGGATGAGTCTCTCCGACGGCGGCATCACGTACGGGGACTGGGAGTCGTTTGTCGCTGACAAGCCCTTCACGCTCAGTGCCGGCGACGGCATCAAGACCGTCTGCGCGGTCTTCCGCGACTCGAGCGGGCTGGTCTCGCCGGTGGTCAGCGACATGATCGGCATCGACACGCACCGGCCGACGACCAAGGCCTATGCCACCAGCGCAAGGCGGGGCCGCACCGCGACCCTCAAGTACCGCATCGCCGACGCCGCCAGCCCCTATGTGCCGGTCAAGGTGACGATCAAGGTCAAGACCCCGGGCGGAAGGACGGTCAAGAGCACGGTGCTCAGGAACAAGGCGGTCGCCAGGACGCTGGCCTGGAAGTTCCGCTGCACGCTGGCCAAGGGCAGCTTCAAGTACTTCGTCTATGCCACCGATGCGGCCGGCAACAGACAGAGTCGCGTCGGCAGCGCACGGTTCGTGGTGAGGTAGAAGGCTACGTCCGGTCACCCAGCAAGCTTGGAGGGCCCCATGAAAAGACTGGCGGCGATCTGCATCATGGGCATCGTTCTGGCGGTAGGACTGTCGGCGACTGCCCTAGCGCAGGCTTCAGCCGCAGACTCCAGCAAGGCCAGGGTCACGCACCACGGAACCAACCCCCGCTACTCCGGCGACGGCATGATCCTCATCAATACGGACGCTCCCTGGGCGACCAGCCGTGAGGTGACCCTCAAGCTCAACGCGGGCGTCGGCGGTATCTCGGCCGCCCAGATGCGCTTCTCGACCAACCGCACCACCTGGAGCGCCTGGCAGGCCTACTCGAAGACCAGGGCATACACATTGCCGTCCGGCGACGGGCCGGTCAAAGTCGTCTACGTGCAGTTCCAGACCGGCTCCGGCGACAAACGCATCGACTACGACACGATCGGCCTCGACAGTGTCACGCCGACGACCTCAGACGACGCCGACGACCACCTCCACGCCGCGCCGATCACGGTGCATCTGACCGCTACCGACGCCACCTCCGGCGTGGCATCGACCGAGTACCGCCTCGACGGCGGCGCCTGGCAGACCGGCGCCACCGTGCTGGTGCCGGCGCCGGCCGACCATACGGGCGACGGCACGCACACGATCGAGTACCGCTCCACCGACGTCGCCGGCGGCGTCGAGGCCACCCGCAACTGCACGGTGGGCATCGACACCGTCAACGACGTCATCCCGCCGGTGACCAGCGACGACGCCGACGACCTCTGGCACGCCACCGACGTCACCGTGCACCTCTCGGCCTCCGACGCCGGCGGCTCAGGGCTCAAGGAGACCCAGTGGCGGCTCGACGAGGGTGCCTGGCAGGTCGGCCCGACGGCGCTGGTTCCCGCGCCCGTGGACCACGGCGGCGACGGTATCCACACCCTCGAGTACTACTCACTCGACAACTTCGGCAACCATGAGGACGCCAAGAGCTGTCAGGTCAAGATCGACACTACGGCGCCGGTGACCTCAGACGACGCGCCCGAGGACTGGTCAGAGTACGACGTCACCGTGCACCTCGAGGCCAGTGACGGCGATTCGGGCCCGGCCACCACCCACTACCGCATCGACGGCGGCGCCTGGCAGACCGGCGACTCCATCCTCGTGCCGGCCGACCCCGACAAGGGCAACGACGACATCCACGACATCGAGTACTACTCGGTCGACGCCATCGGCAACTCCGAGACCACGAGAAGCTGCCAGGTGAAGATCAACGTGCCGGCAGTCGCCGAGGCCTTCACGATCGCCGATCCGGTCTCGCCGCCCTGGACCGAGCCCTGGGGCAAGCCGGCCATGTGGGGCGACACGATCGTCACCACCGACCAGCGCTCGGGCGACAGGGATATCTACAGCTTCGCGCTGAGCAGCGGCACCGTCACGCCAATCTGCACCGCCGCCGGCGCTCAGCAGTACCCGGCCTTCGTCGGCGACGCCATCGTCTGGGCCGATCACCGCGGGGCCGACTGGGATATCTACTCCAGCGACACCGGGGGCACGACCGAGACGCCTGTCTGCACCGCGGCCGGCGACCAGACCACTCCCGCCATCTCCGGCAACGTCATCGTCTGGGCCGATCACCGCGGCGCTGACTGGGACATCTACGCCTACGACCTGGGCACACACGTCGAGACGCCGATCTGCACCGCTGCCGGCGACCAGACCGCCCCGGCGATCTCCGGCACCACCGTGGTGTGGACCGACCACCGCGGCGCCGACTCAGACATCTACGCCTACGACCTCGGCACCCACACCGAGACATCGATCTGCACCGCAAGCGGCGACCAGACCACGCCGGCGGTTTCGGGTGACACCGTCGCCTGGAGCGACCATCGCGGATCCGACGCGGACATCTACGCCTACGACCTCAGCGACGACACCGAGACACCGATCTGTGCTGCGACAGGCGACCAGACCGAGCCGGCGGTCTCGGGAACGCTCGTCACGTGGACGGACTTCCGCGACACCTCACGGGACATCCATGCGCTCAACCTCGCGGACATGGAGGAACTGGCAGTCTGTTCGGACCCGGGAGACCAACTCAACTCGGTCGCATTCGGTTCGGTGTGCGTGTGGGTTGAGGATGACGGCCATCAGTGGACGATTTTTAGTCGTGACATCAGGACGACGTGTCACAGCCCGGAGACGATCATCGCGAAAGGCTCCGACTTCTATGCGGAGTCCGACATATCCGGCAACACGGCCGTCTGGATGGTGACCGACCAGCAAGTGAAGAAGCCGGAGACCCTGGACATCTACACGGCTCAGCTGACGTGGGACGTCTACGCATGCGATCTGTCGACGGGCAGGGTCTTCCCGATATGCGTGACGGCAGGAAGCCACATGTGCCCACGGGTGTCGGGCGACATCGTCGTCTGGTCCGACAACCGGAACGGAGACCGCAACTGGGACATCTATGGCTACGACCTCGACACGAAGCGGACATTCCCGATCTGCACCGCCCCCGGCAACCAGATGTTCCCCCAGATCGACGGGGATCTCGTCGTCTGGCAGGACGGACGCAACGATCTCGAGAACCCCACCCCCGGTGATATCTATGGCTGCAGACTCCCGTCGACGATCGAGTTCCCGGTCTGTACGCACGCAGGTGAACAGCGTTACCCCGTCGCATCGGGCAACATCGTCGTTTGGCAGGATGCGCGGAATGGCGACGCCGACATATACGGACGCGACTTGACGGGTCAGACTGAGTCTGCGATCTGCACGAAGGCGGGAGATCAGACGAGACCCTACGTGTCTGGAGACACCGTGGTCTGGAGGGACGGCAGCGAAGGTGCCTGGGTCGGCAGTATAGACGCGTACGACCTGCAAACCCACATCGAGACCGGCCTGCCTCTGGGAACATGGGGATTGAACGAGAACCTCGGGCGACCCTGTGCTTCTGGAGACATCATCGTCTGTGACGATGCCGGCTACTGGTGTGGCATTGACGGATACGACGTCACGTACGGTGCGGAGTTCCCCGTCGTGGTAAACGACTACAACGGTCCGCACAGGGAATGCCCGGCGATAGAGGACGATGCCGTCGTGTTCTCAGTGCGACCCACCCAAGACACGACGGACGGGCTCCCCGAATCGGCCAGCTGGGTGGGACTTGTCGAGCTGTCCCCCGAGGCGAGCTCCTACTTCGAGCTCAACTGCTCCGCCGGCCACCACAACCCCGCCATCAGCGGCGGCGCCGTGGCCTGGATCGACGAACGCAACGGCGACAGCGACCTCTATGCCTACGACCGCACCGCCAAGACCGAGGCGGCCGTCTGCACCGCGACCGGCACGCAGGCTCACCCCTCGCTGTCGGGCGACGACCTCGTCTGGCAGGACCAGCGCAACGGCAACTGGGACATCTACGCCTACGACCTCGCCACGAAGACCGAGTCGGCAGTCGCCGTGCGCGCCGCCGATCAGACCCGTCCCTGCGTGAGCAGCCAGAAGGTCGTCTGGCAGGACGAGCGCAACGGCAACTCCGACATCTACGCATACGACCTCACGGCCAAGACCGAGACGAACGTCTGCGTGCGCGACGGCGTCCAGCAGCACCCCTCGATCTCCGGCGCAACCGTCGTGTGGGCCGACGACCGCAACGGCACGCTCGACATCTACGGTCGCAACCTGAGCGGAGGCAGCGAGTTCATCGTCTGCAAGGCCGTCGGCGCCCAGAGCCGTCCGTGTGTGAGCGGCAACACAGTCGTATGGCTCGACGAGCGCGATGGACACTTCGACCTGTATGGCTACGACCTTGCGCTGGCAAACGAGTTCCCCATCGCCCACCAGCTCGCCTATGCCGTCGACCCGGTGGTGGCCGGCGATCTGGTGCTCTGGGAGGACTGGCAGGGAGCCTGTGCCTACAACCTCAAGACCGACAGCCTCATGCACCTGGCCGGCAGCGCCGATGTGGCCGGCGAGACCGAGCGCCTAGCCGCCGACGGCACCGATGTGGTGTGGGCCGGCTGGGGCGTGCACGGCGCCACGCTCACCTATCCTCTGTGGAGCACCAGCATCGAGATCGACGAAGGCGGCGGAGCGGCGGCTCCAGGCACGGCGGCCCAGTCCGCTGCCGCAGGCGGAGCCGCCGGCGACGCAGCCCGCGGCGAGGTGGTCGTGCCCACCCGCTGGGTCAAGAGCCACGCCGTCACCCTCACCATGGCGGCCACCAGCGATCAGGGCACGATCGACGAGATGTGCCTCTCCGACGGCGGGATCACCTACGGCGCCTGGGAGGCCTTCGCCACAACCAAGCCCTTCACCCTGAGCGCCAGTGACGGTATCAAGACCGTGGCCGTCGTCTTCCGCGACACCGCCGAGCTGCTCAGCCCCGTGGCCAGCGCCGTGATCGGCATCGACAACGCCCGTCCGACGACCAAGGCCTACGCCGCCTCGGTGGCCAAGGGCCACACGGCGACGCTCAAGTACCGCATCGCCGATGCCGCCAGCCCCTACGTGCCGGTCAAGGTGACGATCAAGGTCAAGACCCCGGGCGGAAGGACGGTCAAGAGCACGGTGCTCAGAAACAAGGCGGTCGGCAAGACGCTGGCCTGGAAGTTCCGCTGCACGCTGGCCAAGGGCAGCTTCAAGTACTTCGTCTATGCCACCGACGCGGCGGGCAACAGACAGAGTCGCGTCGGCAGCGCACGGTTCGTGGTGAAGTGAGTGGGGGCGGGGCGGGCGCCGCAG
>Ga0315282_10017636_pt1 | contig 10289 bp, 15 predicted proteins | sample YL17G07_20_MG_FD_203693 | JGI IMG/M metagenome (GOLD analysis project Ga0315282, IMG submission 203693) | Sediment microbial communities from Yellowstone Lake, YNP, Wyoming, USA - YL17G07_20 | ecosystem: Environmental > Aquatic > Freshwater > Lake > Sediment | place: USA: Wyoming | collected... | reverse complement strand
AAACTATGCTTATAACGATAATCAACGGCGTAGGATATCTGCTGATAAGAGCACTCATACGCTCAGGCTTCCAAACTTGCTTAATTTTTCCAGTTCACAATAATGTCTCTTCCAAAATATAAGAAAGGTCAATAATAAGCGCCTGCGCACGCACTCTTATTCAAGAATAGCCACGAGCAAGGAAGAGAGCGCCCGCTAATAAGTAAAAGGGGGAGTTGCGGGAGAAAAGTCGAATAATCCTAGATTAGTGATATACCATAAATAACGTGCACTAACAGCTTAATAAATAATGTGTCGAAATCGTAGAACAAAAACACAGAATACATATTTGGAAAAAATCCAAAAGGCTTTTTCTTAAGGACTTATAGAAGAATCTATTCTTTGTTTCCGCAAATAATATCTTCTAATTCGTCAATAATGGAATCAAGCATTAGGTGATAAAAATGTCTGAAGGAAAAACGGGAATATCAAAGACAATGTTCATAATCGGACTTATTGTTGCAATTCTGGCTTCAAGTCTTATCTCGGTCATAGCGGCTATGCAATGGGCGGTAGTTAAGGGACCTAAAGGAGATAAAGGTGACAAAGGAGATACTGGAGCGACAGGTTCTCAAGGACCACAAGGGTTGCAAGGAATACAAGGACCACAGGGACCTGCTGGTCCAGCAACTACTTTTGCTCGGTGGAGTCTCACTTGGTATACGATAACTGGTGCCTATCAATGGGGAGCCTCAGTTGGAACCTCAACATGGGGAGCAGTATTTGACCATGATTTCGGGTCAAATGCCCTATTTGGCGGATATAGCGATTACATTGGTTTCCAAGCGGTTATGACAATTAACATGCAAAGAGATGGTCCTGTTCACTTCGTGACTGGGAGTGATGACGGGTCACAACTCTACGTTGACGGAGTGCTGTGGATAGACAATTGGGGGAGTCACTCATATAGAGAAATGGGTGTCACAAGGGACCTTTCAAAAGGAACGCACACATTGACCTTATGGTATTACGATATCAGTGGCGTTGCCAGAATATCGTTCAATTGCGATTTGGACATATTGATGTGGAATCCGTAATCCACATCTCTCCCTCTTGTTTTTGCACATGCTTTCAATAACAAACCTTTAAAGAAGTCCATGTCAAATTTCATATTGGTGAGAACATAGTGGGAGAGAACAAATATTACTGTCAAAATTGTGGTGCACAAATCAAGTCAACAGATACGATGTGTCCTAAGTGTGGAAAGAATCTGAAGGAAGTAGGAAATTTATCTGTCTCAAAGGGGTTTCTTCGTATGCAACACTCTCTAACAGCATTGCCATAGCAAGGAATACAAACCCAGTAATCATAGAAGGATTTGCGAAAATAGGAATTACAAGACGAACCGTAAAATACACAAAAAACATCAACAGTGCAAGCCATATCAACATTATTTGACCACAAAGAACCAGCATCCTACGTTTCTTTGGCATAGAACTGCCTCTGATTCTAAATGGAATATTCTTAAAAAGATATGATTTATGGATTTGAAAGAAAGATTCGCTCTCTAACCGCATCTGGGACATTTTTCATCTATGAGTTTTGAACCGCAATTAGGACAGCAATCAGCAAAACGGTCTTCTGGAAATCCTTCAAACTGGCTTAAAAAGGAAGGATGGAAGAATCCTCTATTCTTCAGTTCTCTGGTATGTCAAGTTTAACGTTCAAAGTCTTGGACAGAAGAGTAAGATGGTGCGTCTTAACTTGTTTAATGAAGTCGGAATTTCTTCCAAGCTCTTCTTTGACTTCTGGAAAATAAGTAATGAACAGAAAGAAGAAAATATCATACATTCTTGCCATCGAATCGTAAATCCTTGAAACCTCATTACAGTTTATTGTGGTAGGTGCTCCATCATCTGGTTTTCTTAGGTCGGTCAAGGTAGAAATCACTTGCCTATGAGTAGGATGCACTATTTGTGACAGTTTTTTGTATTCTTCCCGCAAGAGTTTCTTTTTCTTGTCGGGCATAGGCAAATTACCGATTAGACGACTGGCACGGTATTCTATTTTGTCTTCTATTTCCTTTAAAATCTCCATTTTTGTTTCTAGTGGTGTTTTCGGATGCCCATAGTCTATATATGATGCTTGGACAATTGATTCCAAAGCATATCTGATATTGTAAAATGCTTGCCTATACAACCCATTGAATGAGAAAAAGACGGTGTGTCCCGATATTCTTGCCAATTCAACAAAACACGTAAGTGTAAGCGAACTGCCTATCTTTACTCTGTGCTCTTTCTTGACCGAAAGACTAGTCATCAAGGACTTAAAAAACATGTTGATGATAAAAGTGAGTTGCCGTAGCTTTTCTAATTCAGCACCACATTCATCTTTCGATTTCTTAACAACATCTTGGAAGCCTTCAAACAACTTATCTATATCTCTCAACATAAACTATGCTTCCTCTTTCTCAATTCTTTCGTTTCGGCTATAACTTTTCCGCATTTTTAGAACATCTACTAGTAGATTGGGAAAACTACATAAGAACAGACTACGGATAAGAACCATTGCCTGAGTTGGGAAAAATGACAAGTGTAGAGGAAATTCTGAAGGTTGCAAGAAGTGATGTAAAACTACAAACAATAATCAACAACTACTTTCAGAGGATTGGATACACCCAGCATTTCGTTTGGAGTTGTGCCTTTAAAGAGAGACCAGACGATTCGCCAGCATTCTGTTTAGGCTTTCAAATATTCAACCTGCCATTAGGTTTTATTTTTGTCTCAGAGGGACTATCCAAGATTTTGAAAGACGAAGAGTTAGAATTCGTCATTTTGCATGAAATGGGTCACATCATGAAGAATCATTTTGTTTCAACTTCGTTTGTCTGGCTAATGAAGTCATGGATAGTCAATATAATCGCCGATGGGTTAGAAGTCTCCAAAAAGAAAGCGACAGAGTATCTTGAATGGTTGAAGGCTGTCTACGTTATATTGAGCGGTGGAAGAAGAACAATGGAAGAAGAAGCGAAAGCAAAGGTTGAGTTAGAAGCAGACCAATATGCGGTTATGTTTCAAGGTAAGAAAGAACCCGCAATATCTACCCTTATTAAACTGTCTAAAGGAAACATCAGAGCACCTACACACGTGACATTTGACGGGCGTTTTCCGTTTCCAGTAACTACATACGAAGAACGAATCGAAGCAATCAGAAAACTCTGATTTTGTATAGCTTCCTTTCGGCTTAGCTATAACTTTTCCGCAAAACGAACCTTGCATATTGCATATGGTAAGCCTTTTAAAGCCTTCAAGAAAGAGCATTCGATAGTGAAAGAAATGGTTCGTATATTTATCGCACATAGTAGCAGAGACGAGTGGTTGATTAATCCGATTGCTTCGAATTTAAAACTGATTCCCGTAGAGCCTTATCTTGCGAAAGTGGAAGACCCTACGCCTTATCCTTTACCGCAAAAACTTGACAATGCGATAGAAACGTCACAAGCTGTTTTCGGTTTCTGGACTTCTAACGTAGCGAATAATCAAGAAACGAGAGATGTTTTTAACTGGGAGATTTCTGCCGCTTACCATAAGAAACCCAGAAAGCCCATCTACGTTTTTGCAGAAAAAGGCGTCCCCGTTCCCATGATGATAGACTATATCACAGTTTACGCTACTTATGACCCGCTAAGTCAAGAAACTCTGGACAAAATGGCTACTAGAGTGCAAGAAATAGCCTCTGCATACAAGGAAATTGAAGATAAAGGAAAAGTGGCTTTTGCAGTAATCATGGGAATCTTGGGCATAGGATTACTCGTGGCATTAGCAAAAGATTAGTCTCGGTCTTCGCTCTCCACAACAGCTTTTTCCTTTTTAGTTCAGCTATAACTTCTCCGCTAAACCAAGGATAGCTTATAAGGACTGATAGAAGAAACGATAGAAAATCGCCCTAGCTACTTGCTTCATCAATGTTTTTCTTAAAGAGTGCCTTTTCAACGGTCCTTACATCAAGATTGTGGCTGTTCGCAATTCTCCTTAACTCTGTTAGTAACTTAAGATAGTTTTCGGTTGTGAAAAGATTCTCCGGTTCTTTCCCAAATATCTCTCTCCAAATGTGAATGTCGAAAACTCCATACTTCTTAGGGTCATAGAACGTTAATATCGTGCTTGCTAAGGCTGGTCCTACTCCCTCAAGCATTTGAAGGCTGTTAAGTCTGTATGAATCATCTTCCAAGGTCGAACTAAAAACATCACTTGAAATTCTTAGCACCAGCCTCTCGTCATTCTTAGCTATGAATTCCAGAACTCTGTCCTTTCTTCCCTTTAAGTCCTTAAATTTCCACTCGACCACTTGAACCAAATCGTTTTTTGTTAATTCCTTGGTCTTTCGGAACTTGTCGCCTAACTCAATTTCCTTCTGTGTCCACCAAGGATGGTCCTTGTCATACTTTCTACTCCAATTCAAGATTTCTTCTTTTCCTAGCATGTCCTATCCTCAGCTAATGAATTTCCATTTCTTCAGTTCCTTTCTAATGTTTTTCTTAGTTCTCTCAATATCTCTCTCATCTTTCTTAGTTAAGACCCAGAAGAACCATCTGGTTTTCTTAATTCTTTTGAACTCCTTCCACAGAATCCCAAATAGATTATTGAGAAGGTCATATTCAGAATCCTGTTCTTCTTCTGTATCAACAAGTCTGAAAACAAAAAACCGTGAACAGCCTTTGAGCCATGCTAAAGCGAATTCTCCAATTACCGCTCTCCAGTCTTCTGTAAAAGCAAATTCAAAAACGTAACAAGATTTCCCTGTGTTCCAAACAACATCGGGTTTATACTCAATACGTTTCTTTTTAATGCGAACGTCAAGACACTCTGAATCTCCGCTAAAAGCCTTGTAACCTTCTTTCTCCCCAATCTCTATCAGAAAACTCTTCAATTCCTCATGGAACTGCTTTTTTCTCATCTAGCCCACATTCCACCTTGCTATTGAGCTTTAAATTTCAGTCTTTCGGTGTTTCCAGACTTTGAATTTAATTACGAGTCTTCTTTCGCTTGCCTTTTGTTTACCTCTTTCCGAAAATCCAGACCTCAGTATTGTTGCTTCCGTTGTCGCTGAATTTTCCCTCAATTTGAACTGCCCTCACGTGTTTAAGGTCGTCATCTGCATATAGTTCCGTTTTGCTGTAGCGAGATTTGTCTTTGTATATTTGGTCACTCGAAAATGCATCTATTATCAGTTTAGGAACGTTTTCAATGTCAAGAGGTCTTTCAAGTGGGTTTCTTTCTACCTCTATGTAGAACGCATACCATTTGCATTTAGGTGGTTTTTGTGGAGGGTTCTTGAGAGCATATCTCCGTATATCTTCTCTCTTACTTAGGTCTTTGTCACCCCATGTGTAAATTGAAGGAATCTTGAAGTGATGGATAAGAACGAATTCTTTGGAGTCGCTAAAATTCCACATTTGCTACATCTCTTCAGCTTCGGTTTTTCGCATCTTTTCTACGTTTTCATGGTTATCTATGAAGTAGAAATCTATCTTACGAGCATAATTACCATACTTTTCTAGCCATTTTTCTGGAACACTACGTTGATTACCAAATACTAGGAATCGGGTCTTCGCATTGACTTTTTCCAATAACCAAACATGACCCGCTATTTCCATCATTTTGGCTGGTGGAAATTTCTTCCTATGAACTAAAGTCAGATATTTAGCGTCACCTATGATGCTCTCATCAGCAGAAACCATATCAAACCTCTTGGGAAAGCCCTGTGGATTCTTCTCGACAAGTTCGACGCCAAAATATCGAGTCATAACTTTTCTTGCCAATTCTTCAAAATCTTGCCAATTCATCTTAGACTCCTCAATGAAAAGGGGGTAGGTTCAGCTATAACTTTTCCGTAGAAACGAAACAGTCAAGAATAAAGGGGATTTTTCTATTCGTCTTGCTGTTTTCGTATTATTTCTTCTACTGGTTCATTCACGGTATTGGTGTCACCGCAGTAAGCACATCTGTAGGTGTTTCGATATATTGTCTCAATGCGTGTTTGAGTCTCGGTTTCGATAACATTGGTGCTGATTTTCTTGGAGTCAATTCTCTCAATTCCAAAGTATCCTTTGCATTTTGGACATCTACGTTTGTGGATTACCTCGAAAACTAACGCCAGAATTAAACCAATTACCATGAAAATCGTTGAAAAGTATATCCACTCTATCGTTATCTGTGTTCTCAGAAACGACACTATATAAAGCATGTAAAAAAATGGGACGAAACAGAGGATTATCGAAACACCTAGTGCCGTGATTTCTCTGTTAATTGATGCAGTTGGCTTACGATATCTCCACATCATGTATCTACGTCCGAGATTCAAGACAGCCTTTACAAAATAGTTTTCTGGAGTTACGCTAATGCCTTCTCTTTCGACTTTCTCTTTGAGTGTTTCTTCTGGTCGTATTTGTTTCAAACGCTCTTTGTAAGAAAGACATTCTTTCCTATCTATTTTACCGCTATCTGCCATGGCATGATGATTTCGGCAAAGAATAATGAGATTTGATTCTTTGTTATCACTTGGGTCACCATTGATATGATGTATTGATATTGCATTACTTTCGTTACAGAAAGGAACACTACATTTGTGTCCACTCTTCACTAGCAGTTTCCTTTCGGTTTCTTTAGGGATTGAGATTCTCTCTGTCTTAGATTTCATTCAGATGGCCTTACTCTCTTTTCGATGATGTTTATAATAATCATGAACGAGGTGTTCTACTTCGTTCAATGTTCTGGCGTTGTTCAATTTTTGTCGATATTTCTTGTCTGCATAAACCTCAACTGGAACGTCAAAATGATGTTTGCCCTCATATGTCTTCGTCATCGCTTTTCTACCAAGAAGTCGGAGCGATTCTTCGTCTGTGATTTCAATCACGTGTTTGACTTCTTTGGCTCTTTCCATTTCCCTATACATCTTTTTAGTTTGGTGGCTTCCTAATGGAGTTCTAGGTGGGGCATTGGGGCAATCATGATTCTCAAGAAGCCTATGAACTTCACAGAAGAATTTTCCACAGTAATTACATTGGAAAGGAAGCTCGACTTCTATTCCACAATATTCGCACTTTGACACGCTTATTCCTAGATATATAGCAATTCCTAGACGATAAGCGGATTACGGTCTTCACTCTATTGTCATGGTTCAGCTATAACTTTTCCGCAGTTCTTAAACAACTTTTATATTTGGCTGAAAACTTGAAGCGAAATGCTTTCTCTCTGTCTTCTTTATAAATGTTAGATTTTGGCTATTTGTTGAAGAGGCTAGATTAGTTGCGTTTCTTCAGAGTTATTCCAGATTCATAAAGTTGATTTCCCAAACAAGACAAGTCAGGAATATGCCTCTAACTAAAGAGAACAGACACTTGTTAGAATTGTCTATCTTTTCATTTTTGAAGCTCGATATTGATGAAGCTACCTCAAAAGACATATACAACTATTTAAAATCAAGAGGGTTTCTTGCATTAAGAGGAACAAAGCAAGTTTCAATGATTTGTTCTGGTTTTGAAAGGAGAGGAGCTTTTCTTTCACGGTGGATTAAAGTCAGAGAAAAGCGAAGAATATATCGAAAGAAGTCTTGGAGAATAAACCCTGCTTTCTATGAGGAGCATCCTAACCAGACCATCTTGACTTTTCGTTGGGGAAGCCTTGAAGAAATAAGAAGCATTAGGAAGCGAAGAATCAAAGCAATTCGTTAGATTAATCAATTGATTAATTATTTCATGAATCTCGCCTTTTATACCAATGTCACCTCTGCACTCATAGGTGAAACTGTTGGATAAAACGAAACTCCAAAATACTAAAGCCTTGCAGAATGAAAAATCGCAACTACTACTTTCCCCAGTCTTAGAACATGTTTATGATTGTATGTGTATGTGTTGGTGTATGTGTTATGGTGAATAAGTCTGGTGGTTGGATTTCCCCTCAATTGATGGACAGTCACCAGCAACGTAAGCATAAGCGGATTAAAGCTATAGCTGAGATAATTGAAAGCAGAAGAAAGGTCAACTACAAGCAGTTTCTAGCGGAAATGCAATACCATGGACTAAGACAAAGTGTTGCTGAAGAATACGTAGAACTTCTGAAGGACTTAGGCTTAATTAAACTGGAAAAAGAAGACATTTTATGGAACGGTGAAAACGAAGACAAGAAACCAGATTTTGACAATCAAAAGCAAAGAGGAGAAAAGCCATGACAACAATTATTTTGGGAATTAAAGGTTTGAAATTGGAATACATACCTTTCAATGAATTAGTGAATCCCTTAATCTATGTTTTGATAGTAACATTAAATATGCTCAATATGAAATGAAAATACAACCATGCTCTTATGAATCTAAAACTATGGGTTCGATAGCTATGTGTAATTCGAGAGCATTATTAACTATTAAACGTGATGACTTAGAAGCATTGAAACAGTCGATAAGAAAATATGGCTTACTTAATCCTTTTGTGGTTGCACTTTTGCCTAAAAAACCAATCATTGATTTTATGTCACAAGAACAAAAATACGCAATTATAGACGGTCAAAGACGCTACATAGCCATAAATGAATGGATAAAAAGAATTTGCATGAATGATAGAGAGGAAAATGAAGTAAGAAAACACGTCTTGATTCCATGCTTAGTTTATCCATACAAGCATTTTAAAGAAATGCAGAGACATAGCATAGAAGATAACAAATTTGGAGTTAGACCTAAAACCGAATACTTAGATACTGCTGAGAGAATGACTTTTGAAACTAAAGACAAAAACCCTAAAAAACAATTCGTGAAAATTAGAAACAAATTTTACCTTAAAGACAGAAAAGAATCTGAGAAAAGAGAGATAGAAAAGGCAAAAGAACAAGCAAAACTAGAAAAAGAAAATCTGAAAATGAAACTAAAAGAGCTAGAGCAAGAGATAAAAAGCTATTAATTTCCCTCTTTTTTCTCATATTCACCATGTATTTTGTAAGGCAGTTCTTTCACCCACACCTTCTAGACTTCTCCAAAATCCATTTGAGGGCATCAAGATAGCCTTTATCATAATCTACGTTTCTTTGTCTTTCTTCACTCAAAGCTGGAAGATAATCTGCAAAAAGCTTTGTCACCCTTATTTCTAACTCTTTTTCGATTTCTTTTTTTGTCTTCATTGAACCACTTTCAAAAACCTACATAGTTAGTATCCAGACCCATATCACTAAAGCGAGGCACATGAATGGAATTAGCACTCTCTCGAACCAGTGTCCAAAGAGTTTTTCTCCAAAACGTCCGATTTTACCGAGAGGAATCCAACCATACTTCGACTCTTTGAAAACGTTCTCTAAGTCCGTTCCTGCAGCTGACTCGACTATGCGTCTACGCCAAAAATCGACATTATTTGCTCGAAATTCGCAAGCTGGTGTAAAAATAAGACAGAGAAGTATTGCCCCCGCAACTAAAGTCCAAAGACGGTCTGTCCGCTGTAATTCGACTAGAACAAAAACTAAACCAAAGATAGCAACCACAAGAGTTGTCAACAAAGCTTGATAACTAGTGCGTATTGATTGTTCATAAGCCATACATGCTTGATAAAGTGGCAGTTTATCAATAGTCGGATTGGTAACAATTGTTTCTTTATTGTCGGATTTCATGTATTTTTCCCTTTTAGATGTTAGACGAAATTGCAAATATGCTTTTTTATAGGGATACTAATAACATTAGTTAGGAGCCTAAGTGACTATTCCCTTCGAGGAATCTGTTAATGAATGTCGTGACAAAATATCTTCTTGGAGAGGCTGGTAAATACAAGAAAAACTGATTCATACATAGAAGTTTTTGACAAGCTATGGTTTACGGTTGTGGATATAAGGCAGGATATAAAGAACTGTTGAAAGTATAATCACCAAAACTCCGCTTTGAATGTTCCCACTAAAAAGCATTGTAAAAATTGCGCCAAAAATCAACAAGCAATAGCTTAGTTTATTTGGAAAAGCTCCTAATGTGCCTGATATTGGACACTGTTCCTTCGCGGTACCAGAATTCCCTTAAACTCTTAAAACAACATAGTTTAGAGTGTGAGATTGTTTGGTCAATCTGGTTGAAGATTGGTAAGGGTTAGAGGAGTATGCGGGAGACATCGCCACTTCTTCTGAAAAAATCTGTTTCCCATAAAAAACTGCATTCGTTGGTCACCGTCAAAACCGATACTTATGAGGGTAAGTGTTTACCGGGGTAAGTTTGTCACTATTTAACCTCAACCCAAAGCGTCAGATGAACTGTTCGAACATGGAGAAGAACGCGCAATATCGCCATAA
>Ga0315282_10017635_pt1 | contig 10292 bp, 10 predicted proteins | sample YL17G07_20_MG_FD_203693 | JGI IMG/M metagenome (GOLD analysis project Ga0315282, IMG submission 203693) | Sediment microbial communities from Yellowstone Lake, YNP, Wyoming, USA - YL17G07_20 | ecosystem: Environmental > Aquatic > Freshwater > Lake > Sediment | place: USA: Wyoming | collected... | reverse complement strand
GGGCGAAGTCCCGGAAGAGGCGTAGATTCTTACACCATAAAGTCTGAGAATTTGTCTCTAACATTTTCAGGACATTAAAAAAGAGTGTCATGCTGAATCCGATTCAGCATCTCACCCATTGGTCTAATTTGGTGAGATCCTGAAAGGGTTCAGGATGACAGGTCCGAGAAATTTCAAATATGTTTGGTTAGCCTTTTGAAAAACAATTGTAGTGTAGGCCCTTGTGGCCGTATATTAAAGACCCGAAGACCAAACTTGTTCATGTGTTGTCTACGGGCCTTCGCCGCAACGAAGTGGCTCCGGCCACGCAGGCGGGCATGAAGCCCTGCACTACAGGTCTTTTTGATGGACCTTTAGAGATGGCTAAACAATTACAAAACTTTTTTGTTTTGGACATTTGAAAATTTGAGTTTTCGATTTGTTTCGCCTGCCTGCGCGTAGCCGCTTCGGCGAAGGCAGGGATTTCGATATTCGGACTTCGGACTTTACAGTACTCGTTTGTTTTCTTACGGGAATAGGTGTCAGAGAAACTGCAAATTGGATTGCCACCGAGTACTCCTATACGTGGGTCATTCCAAGAGGAAACAGGTATTCAATGGCGTCTACCGGGCACTCCAGCCGGCAGGCCCCGCAGTGCCAGCATTCGCTGGGATAGTAAACGGCCGGTTTCTTTTTTCGGTCCGGCCAGGCAAAGACATCTCCCGGGCATGCCTCGTAGCAGTTACCGCACTTGATACATTTGCCATTAATCAGCGGAGGCATCCAATCTCTCCTTCTGAAAAGGGGACCACGGTTTATTTAAGTTGGTATGGGATTGGCTTGAACTCGGTGGTCATCCTCCCATCTGCTTGAGTCACTAACACCTGACCGCACCAGTTTGCATTATCCGTTTCAGGATAGTCTTCTCTGTAATGATAGGGAATAAAGCGGCTCTCCTTCCGGAAAAGTGCGGCATGGGTCATGATCTCTCCCACCTTGATTAAGCTTGCCGTTTCCATCGTTCTCATCAGTTCATGAAAGTTCTTCGCCCTGATCTCTTCAAGGGCGGGAGCAAGAGCCTTGATCTTGCCCTGGGCCGTTTCGAGAGAGGTCTTCGTCCGGCAGGGGCCTACGTTTTCAGTCATGATCTGTCGCAGGACATCCTCGACTTCCTGATAATGGAGGCCCTTCGCTCTTTTCACGGGGGCCATGATGCGGGCTTTCTCTTCCCGGACCTGGGCCCTATCCAGCCCCTTGAACCCGTTTTTCAGGGCGTACTCGGCTGCGAACTTTCCTGCGGAGTACCCCCCGGCTACGGCCATGTGGACGATCTTCATCTGGTCCGCACAGTCCCCGCCGGCGAAAAGGCCCTCGACCGTGGACATGCAGTTGCTGTCGATGTGGATTCCGCTCCCCACGACCTCCACAGGGCCAGTCTGCATCGCCTCTGAAACCATGATCTCCAGAGGCTCCTTCTCGATGTCGATCCTCCGGGCCTTCAAAAAATCGTCCAGGGTTTCCTTGTCAAGGCCAAGGGTCTTCTTAAGGTGCGTGAGCTTATCAGGCGGGAGATGCCTGGAATCGACGAATACAGGGCCTCTTCCTCCTTTGATCTCATTGAGCGTACCCCAGACCAGCCAGTTGCGAGGGGCCTTCTCTCCTTTTTCGTGGTATTTCGACATATATCGTTTGCCGAGGCCGTTAATGAAGTAAGACCCCATCCCCGTAAAAGCGTTCAACCCCGGGGCGCTGAACCCTTTCGGGACAATCGTCATTCTCAGAAACTCCATATTGGCGAGGGTAGCTCCCGCTTCCAGGGCCAGCCGCTGCGCCTCTCCCGTGTCATAAGGGCAGAGCCATGTGTTGAAGGGCATGCGCGTTGGGGTCTCGTAGAGCCGGTTTGTATTGCCTGTGGAAGCGACCAGGGCTTTACACTCAATGCAGTAGATGTCGCCCGTCCGGCTGTGGAATCCCACGACCCCTTCCAGTTTAGAGTCAGACGCGATCAGCCGTGTGGCCATCACACGATCGAGAACCGTACAGCCGAGGCGCCTGACCTCTTTGGCAAGGTTGGGTTTCAGGTTCTTTCCATTAAAATTGATCCAGTAAGGACCGGGTTGCCCCATCGAGGCGGTCCGGTAGTACTGGCCCGTTTTGGGATCCGAGAGGGGCGAGCCGATCCTTTCGAGTCGTTGGATCGCATTTTTCAGCTCGTCGCAAAAAACCCGGTTGTGGGTCTCCACATCGACGATGCCGTAGCCTTCTTCCTGGACGTAGCGAAGGTAGGCCTCCCGGGTGTCCCAGGGCTCTCCGGTTTCGAGGTAGGCCATAAAGTGATCGACCCCACCCGCGATGTTGCCGCTTCTCTCGATCTTTCCTTTGTCGAGGACGACGACCTTTGCGCCTCTTTCCGCAGCGGCAATGGCAGCGTTAAGGCCCGCAAGGCCTCCTCCCATGATGACAAGATCAGTCTTCAGTTGATGAACCATCTGCTCCTCGGCGACAGGCAATCCGGGAATTCCTGCGAAAGCTTTCAAACGTTAAAGTATCTGGCACTTTTTGTCAAGAACTGTACCTGAGGCCTCTGAAGGAGTAAACAAGGCGGTATTCGAGGTCGTCCCTGACCTCGAAAAGCTCACTCCATCGGGCTCGGGGACGAGACCGATTACCTTGGTGGCGGGGAGCTTTCCTTCTGTACGCCTTTACTTACACGCAGGAGTCGAGGCTTTAGTGCGCTGTCTCATAAGTCCTGTCCTTGATTTTGGCAATTCAATAGGGCGCGAAAATTCGAATATCGAAATCCGAAATCCGAAACAATATCAAAATTCAAATGTCCAAAACTCAAATCAAAGCGGGACCGGCCCGCAGTTCTTTCTTTTTGGTGATTCGTATCGGGTTCCTTTGAATTTGTTTCGAGTTTCGATATTCGCATTTCGGATTTCCGCGTCTCTGGGGAATGGGTCAAATAGGAAGCATTCCTCCAGGATTTCAAATTGCCATTTTTGGGGACAAAATTTATGAGACGCGGCATTAGCCGGTCTGAGGAAGGCGACTAAACTCGCCCACTCGACGGGAGATTGAGGGGATACTCCCGTGTCCCGCTTTTCGTTGACTTTTGGTTCCGAGGTGGGTTATATGCAAATCCATATTAAAGCAAATCAAACAGGGGGAGGTTGTTATGAAGATCGATTTCCACAATCATTTCTACCCGACAGAATACTTGAAAAAGCTGGAAGAATGGGGGCATCGCTATGAATTTACCCACGATGCCGCAGGACTAAAAATCGTGAAGGAAAAGGGGGCCCGTTTCCTCGGGATTACACCCCAGATGGAAAATGCTGGAAAAAGAATTGAGGATATGGACCGGATCGGGGTCGACATTCAAGTTCTCACCTTATCCACTCCCAACGTCTATTTCTCGACGAGAAAAAGAAATCTTTATCTGGCCAAGCTGACCAATGACCATCTTGCCGAGATCTGTCAAAAATATCCCAAACGCTTTGCGTCCTTTGCAAGTGTTCCTCTCGGTTGTCCGGAAGATGCAATGAACGAACTGCATCGGGCCGTGAAGAATCTTGGGATGAAGGGTGTCATCCTTGGAACGAACATTGATGGAAACCATCTTCACGTCAAGGAATTCTGGCCCTTCTACGAAGAGGTCGAGCGTTTGGATCTCCCCATTTTGCTCCATCCGATGGTCCCGGTTCACCCGGAAACATTGACTGAAATTCCTATTGCTGTGATCGCTTTTCTGATGGATACGACGTTTACAGTTGCAAAAATGGCCTATTACGGAGTCTTCGAAAGATTTCCGAACCTCACCCTTATCCTCCCCCATCTGGGTGGAACGATTCCATTTCTTCTCGAAAGAATTGACGATGGATACAAGGTCTTCCCCGACTTCAAACAAACGATTCCGAAACTTCCCAGTGAATACCTGAAACGGCTCTATTACGATACCGTTTCATTCCATCGACCGGCCCTGATGTGTGTGTATCAAACGGTAGGAGCCGACCACATGGTCCTGGGAAGCGACTATCCCCACGTGATCGGACACATCGGCAAAGCTTTCTCGGTCATTGACGAATTGGATATTCCAAAAGAAGACAAGGAGAAGATCTTCGGAGAAAACGGAAAGAAGCTCTTGAAGCTGCAGTAAGAAGTTCTTACGTCGCCTTGTCACCGGCAGGGCATCAACCGAGCAGGGAGATCGGAACGATTCACCGCATCGCCCGATCTCCCCATCACCCCATCAGAAGTCAGGAGAGGCAGTCGGATGGGCGTTCGAAGTGTACCTTACGGAGCGAAATCTCTTTGTTTCAATTTTCCTGCCGAATGGAAAAATGAGACCCTTCGTCCCAATCCGAGCCGTCCTGCCGGGGATCCACACGAAATAATCCTGCAAGCGTTAGAAAAACCCATCCATTCATCGCCTCTTCAGGAGATCGTTAAGCGTGGCCAGAGAGTGACGATCCTGGTCAGCGACATCACAAGGCTGTGGGTACGGACGGATCTTTTCCTTCCCTCCATCCTTAACATCCTGGAGAAGAGGGGTGTGAGGAGAAAAGATATTATTGTGATCGTTGAAACCGGGAGCCATCGAGATAACACACCGCAGGAGATCCGAACCATTGTTGGAGAAGACGTATTCCAAAAAGTCAAGGTGCTAAACCATCATGCCGGAGACAAGAAAGAGTTGATCTACCTGGGGAAAACTCAGTTCGGGACGGAGGGATGGATCAACCGACTCGCCGTTGACCCCGATCTTACAATCGTCACGGGAGGGATTACCTTTCATTCTCTATCAGGCTTTGCAGGAGGGAGAAAAGGGATCCTTCCCGGCATCTCCGGCTACGATACTATCCAGCAGAACCACCGGCTCTGTCTCAAGGAAGGCGGAGGGGTCCTTGAAACCGTGAAGAAAGGGAGAATGGAAGATAATCCAGTCTCTCAGGACATGCTCGCAGTGGCTCGGATGGTCCCCAATACCTTTCTCTTTAATGTGGTGATGAATGAGGAAGGGAGGCTGGTTCAGGCCGTTTCCGGGGATATCGAGAAGTCTCATCTCCATGGATGCAGGACCGTTGAAGAGATGTCATCCGTTTCCATCAAAGAGAAAGGAGATGTCGTTCTGGCAGGTCCTGGCGGTTATCCCTGGGATATCTCCCTGTATCAGTCCATCAAGACTCTTGAAAGCGCTGCGTTTGCGACAAGGGAGGGAGGGACGATTATTCTCGTCGCTGAATGCAGGGACGGCCTGGGTCCGGCGGATTGGGTTCAATGGTTCGATCTGGGAAGTGCCGAAGAGATCGAAAAAGAACTCCGAAGAGGATTCACCATTCCGGGCTTCATCGCCTTGAAAACGGTCAACCTAACCCGGCGCTTCCGGGTCATCCTTGTTAGCGATCTGCAGGGTGAAGACATCAAGAAGATCGGAATGATTCCAGCATCGTCGATTGACGAAGCCATCGTCGTAGCAAGAGGGCAAAAGAAGAACGGGGCAGAATGCATCTTTATGCCCCATGGCTCGTTCGTTCTGCCAGTTCATACACCTTGAGATTCCCCGTTCCCCATCAAGATCAGTCCGCAGTTGAATTTCCATTGAAAATTCGTCTGTTTAGGGTATAATAGGGCAATTTCAGTCTAAAAGGAAATCGTATTCAAGGAGGGAAAATGGGAGAGATCGTCCATACATCGCGGAGCAAAATCGTTCGGGAGGAGGGACCTACAAGAAAAGCCCTCATTGAGGGATTCTCAGGAGAGGTCTATTACGGAGTCCACGGCGGGATCAAGAACTTCTATAAGGTTGAACCGAAGGAGGAGCATCCGGCCACGCTGGACCACATGGTGAGCGCCGTCGCAGCCTGAATGATGGGGACTCTGGCCAGGGTTCTGGCCGAAAAAGATATCCCTACACCCAAGGAGCGCTATTGGGCTGAGGCGGAGGGAGATATTGAAAACGTCAACAACGTTCTGAAGATCACGCAGATCAGGGTTACTTACCACCTCAAAGTGAATCGGGGAAAAACGAAGGATGCCAGGGAAGCCCTCTCCGTCTATCTTGCGCGCTGCCCTGCAGCCCAGAGCGTGATCGGATGTATTGATATTCAGTTCGATGCGCTGATCGAGGAACTGAAATGATGATTCACCCCAGAGCCGCAGAGAGCGCGGAGCAGGGCGGCCTTTTACAGGGGAAATATGCCGTTCAAATCTGACAAAGAAAATGAGGCCATCCTTAGAGACCTGCGGAGGTTGATCGCAGGAGGGGTCCTCGGCGATGAAATCAGCCGGGTCATTTACAGCTCCGGGGCTTCGATTTACCACGTCAAGCCCCTCGGCATTGTCCAGCCCAAAGATAAGATGGATGTCGTGAAGGTGGTGAGGTATGCCGCCCAGAGGGAGATTCCACTCATCGCGAGGGGTGGAGGAACCAGCCGCACCGGCAACGAACTGGGAGAGGGGATCCTGCTCGATTTTTCCAGGTATATGAATGAAGTTCTGGAATTCGACCCCAGAGAGAAATGGGTCTGGGTTCAACCGGGCCTGGTCCTCGCCTGGCTCAATAAATTTCTGTGGCCCCAGCAGCTTTTCTTCCCCATCGACCCGTCCACGAAGGACTGTTGCACGATCGGAGGGATGATTGCGAATAATTCGAGTGGCCCCCACGCCGTGAGATATGGAGCAATGCGGGATCACGTTCTTTCCCTGGAGGCGGCCCTTTCCAACGGCGAAGTGATCCCAACAGGACCCGTATCGCTGAGAGGAAAGGAGATCAAGGAACTGAAAGCTGCAAAGACCCTGGAAGGAGAGATCTACAGAACGATCCCGGATATTCTCAAACGGTACAGTAAACCCCTTAAGGGGGAGAAGCCCTTTACCGTGAAGAATTCTTCCGGTTATGACCTCTGGAGGCTGAAAAATAGCCGATTTCTCGATCTTACCTCTCTTTTCGTCGGGTCTGAGGGAACTCTCGGAATCATCACGGAGGCGAAGCTCGGACTCATGCCCCTGCCAGGGAAAACGCTGTCAGGTCTTATTTATTTTGATGATCTGGATCGGGTGGGTCCGGCAACGCAAAAAATTCTTGAGCTTTCTCCCGCCATGGTTGAAATTCTCGAACGACAGATTCTTGATCTTGTGCGAAAGCAGAAGAAGGAGATGGAGCCTTATCTTCCTCAAGGAATCGAAGCCCTTCTTTTTGTTGAATTCGAGGGAGCCGACGGATCTGAGATCCGTCAGAGATTTAGCCAGCTCGAGAAGACGATCCTTCGCGAGGAAAGACTTGCTTTCGACCTGAAGATTGCCAGGGATGATCGCGATATGGCCCTGTTTGAAAAAGTGGGAAGTATTTCGGGTCCGATTCTCAACGGGATGAAGGGGCCGAAAAAACCCCTGGCCTTTATTGAAGATGGTGCGGTTCATCCGAGCAGGCTTTCGGAGTACCTGAGAGGCCTCAGGGAGATATTCAAAAGACAGGACGTGGAGGCCAGCATCTACGGACACGCGGGGGACGGGAATCTTCACATCATGGTCTCCCTGGATCTCGGGCGAGAAGAGGATGTGAAGAAGATGGTTCCCATTGCGGATGCCTGTTATGATCTCGTTCTCAGTTTGAGGGGAACCATCAGCGGCGAGCATGGAGACGGCCGCCTCAGGACCCATTATGTCAGGAGACAGTACCCAACCCTCTTCCCGGCCATGGTGGAAATCAAGAGCCTCTTTGATCCGAGAAATATCCTGAATCCCGGATGCATTGTGGGAGAAGGAGAGAACGCTCTAACGAGGGATCTCAAGCAGCACAGGGCTTTCGACCTGGTGATGCCGGCCGGAAGCTTCCTCGGCGAGGAATCGGTCAGAAGAGGGATTGAAGACTGTTCGGGTTGTGGAAAATGCCGATCCTATTGCCCCATCGCCCGGACCCTCCGGGAGGAGTGGGCCACGGGAAGGGCCAAAGCAACCCTCCTGAGAGAGTTCTTTTCCGGTTCTCTCCGTCCTGAAATGCTCGATTCGTCGGAATTCAAGAGAGTGATGGATTCCTGCGTCAATTGCAAGAGATGTCTCACCGAATGTCCCACAGGGGTGGATATTCCCTGGATTGCCCTGAGCAGCCGGGCTCACTACCTCGAGCGGCATGGGGAGCCGATCAGAAACCGATTTTTTGCGAGCACCCGATTCTTGTGCAAGACGACAAACGTCCTCGCGCCCGTGGTCAACGCGGTAGGCTCTCTTTCCCCTGTCAGGAGATTCCTGGAAAAGACGATTGGCCTGGATGGCCGGCGACAGCTTCCACGGCTCAAGAAACAGACTTTCGTGGAGTTGATGAAGGATCGTCCTCAATCGCGCAAGGGGAGGGGAGTTGTCTACTTTCTCGGCTGTTACTCAAACTTCAATGAGCCAGAGCAGGATGGCCTCGCAACCGTGGAGGTTCTGGAGCAAAACGGATTTGAAGTCCTTATTCCGGATTTGAAGTGTTGCGGGATCGCAAAGATCAATTCGGGCGCTCTCCGCCGCGTGATGGAAGATATTCAAAGCAATGTGGACAGACTGGCCTTCTTTGTAGAACAGGGACTCGACATCGTTTTCAGTGATCCCCGTTGCGCTCTGGCTGTCAAGATGGAATACCCAAGGATCTTGAACTCCGGGAAAGCCCGATCCGTGGCAGAACGGTGCTTCGACATTCATCAATTTCTGATGATGCTTTACAGAAACGAGGAACTCGATCTGACTCTGGGTGAGGTGAAGACGACCATAGGCTATCACAACCCATGTCATCTCCGGGCGCTTGGCGTCGTCAAGGAACCTCCCGATTTGCTTCGATTGATACCTGGCGTGAAGGTCAAGGAGTATTCGGATGGATGCTGCGGGCTGGCCGGAACCTTTGGGATGAAGCGTGAGAATTTCGATCTCTCCATAGCCATCGGAGGACGACTGTTTGAGGAAATCAAGAGTTCCGCTGTTGACGGGATTGCGACGAGTTGCGGGCCGTGCAGGCTCCAGATCCTTCAGGGAACCCTGCGGGAAGCCGTTCATCCCATTTCTTTGCTGGCCCGGGCTTACAGGATAACAAGCCGGCGATCCAGGCCCCTTCCTTCCCGATTTACGGAAATTCGGTGAGGATGAACCCGTAAAAAGGCAAAAATGGAGAAAATATCACGCAAGTGGGGACGTTAGTAGAATCCCTTAGCACTCTCTCCACAAAATCTTCGGTGATTAAAATCCGATCATCTCCCAACAGCCCCTCCTCGCCTTCCGTAACGTCAACACCGCTGGCCATCCCCCGTAGGGAGAATCTGTGGGGTTTGGATATTTGGATTTCAAACAGGTCCTCCGGTATCCGGACACGGTCCTCTTGGCTGAAAAGGATCTCCCGCCCTCCGTTCCGCAGAGCATGGCGCGGTATAAGGCGCCCGGACAATGAACCCCTGGGTTACGTGCGATGGACCCCTTATACTGCAGAAATTCAAATATCGAATGCCTGACCCCAAGAGGCCAACTCGGACAATCTGCTGGCTTTGATTCTTGCTCTTAGGATCAGGATCGCGCTGCGCGCAGAGGAGAAATCTTTTCGATCTTCCTTCCCACGGTCCTTGCCGCATCCCACAGATCAACGGCCCGCTGGGCGTTCAGCCAGAATTCGGGCGTGTTTCCAAAGAGACGTGCAAGGCGAAGCGCCATCTCAGGGCTGACCGCCCGTCGCTCGCGCAGCAGCTCGTTGACCGTTTGTCGCGACACCCCTAGGGCCTTTGCGATCCCCGAAACGGTCAGTCCGTAATCCGGCATAAAGTCCTCACGCAGCATCTCGCCGGGATGCGTGGGCCGAACCTGCCTTTCCCTTGTATTCAGAATGCTCATAACACGCTCCCCTCAATGGTAATCCGTTATTCCGACATCATAGGCGTCGCCATCGATAAATCGAAAGCATATTCTCCATTGGTCGTTTATGGAAATCGATAGCTGTCCCTTCCGATCTCTCTCCAGCTCATGAAGGCGGTTGCTCACGGGCACCTTCAAGTCGTTCAAAGTCGTTGCCAGGTCAAGATACTCCAGCTTTCGCAGCGCCCTTTTCCAGGTTGCTGGAGGTAACCGCTTCGACTTTCCCATTTCATACAGTTCCTTCGTATGCCTGTCAGCAAACGTTTTAATCATAGTTTATATGTAAATCGTAACGTGACAATTGTCAAGATGGGACACAAAACTGGGGTCAGACTTAATTATTGACATTCTAATTGATTTTCCATGGACTGTTCTCACGGTTACGGGATATTTGAGAAATGAGAGGGATCTTCAGGACAAGATAGAAAAGCTTATTTCTG
>Ga0315282_10017634_pt1 | contig 10292 bp, 12 predicted proteins | sample YL17G07_20_MG_FD_203693 | JGI IMG/M metagenome (GOLD analysis project Ga0315282, IMG submission 203693) | Sediment microbial communities from Yellowstone Lake, YNP, Wyoming, USA - YL17G07_20 | ecosystem: Environmental > Aquatic > Freshwater > Lake > Sediment | place: USA: Wyoming | collected... | reverse complement strand
TTGCCGGCCAGCCCCAGCTTGATCCGCGCGACGCCGTCGGTCACCTTCCGCGTCACGAACTCGAGGCCGCGCCGCGGCGACTCGTGGTTGAAGAGCATGCCGGAACAGGCGAACAGGCCGAAAGGGGCAAAAACCTGTTGATTCTATGGGATACGGATCGGGCGGTCAACCCTCAGCGACGCCTCGCCTGACGGCTCGTGTGTGGCGCGCGAGCGGCTCAGCTTGACTGATCGAGCCATTCGACAATCGATTCGCGAAACCGCGCGAAATCACCGAGGCGTTGCCCGAGGATGCCGACGAGGATGTCCGGATCGATGCGAGCGTAGTCGTGAACGAGGATGTTTCGGAACCGTGCCATTCGCACCATCGCCTGCGCGAGCTCCTGTCGGAGGACCCCGGCCTCTCCGAGTATCTCAAACGCCTCGGCATAGGTAGAAGGGACGCGCAGGTGGCGATCGGCGATGACGTGGTTGGCCACGTCAGCGCAGGCCTCTACGGCCATCTGCAACGTGCGTTCGACGATGCGCTGGGTTTTCCAGTCGGCCTGGTAGGCAGCGACGGTCACTCCGCGGAACTCGGACACCTGCGCCTCGTACTCTTCGAGGTTCGCGAGCTTGCGGAGGATCAGATCGCGGTCAACCATGGCCGTACCGCCTGGCAAGGAGCCGGTGCTCGTACACGCGGAAGTCGGCGAAGCTCCGGAGCGCGAGCGATTCGAAGAGGTGGCGCCGAGGTGGATCGCGATCGAGGACGACGCGACGCGTCTGCAGAACCCGACCCGCCAGCGCCGTCGGCGCGCGGTTCAACACGACGACATCGACCTCGTCCGTTCCCAGGTGAGAGGTGACGACACCGATGACCTCCAGTCGCGCGACGGCGGGATCGACATGGTCATCGACATACACGGCCACGTCGACGTCGCTCAAAGGTGTCAGTCGCCCAACGGCAGCGCCACCGAAGACGTAGGCAAAGACGACCCCGGAGCAGCGCTCCAGCGCCTGTCCGAGAGTACCCACGCGCTCGAGGCTCGCGGCGGTGAGCGGCCTCTTGGTGATCATCTTCAGGAATCCGTTCGGGTCCAGTATAGCCCGACCGGGCGTGCCTCCAGGGGGCGGCTTCTCCGCCGGCGCCGCGCGCAGCCTTTGGCCCGGAGGCCAGTCGACCGAACGTGCCCGGAGCGAGCCTCCTACCGCACGCGCGCACCGACGTCGTCGCCGGAGAGCGTCGCCGTCACGGCGGCTTGCCGGTAAGGCGTCTCGATCTTGCCGTCGGGTCCCGCAGAGATCACCCACACGGCCAGCGGGGGTGCGGGTTGCGGGCCTGTTGTCGCATCCCCCGAGACGAGGCCGACGTTGACCATGTAGCGGTTGCCCCACGGATCGGGCCCGACATCCGAGGCAAGATAGGGCCCGTTCCAGCCGGATGTCCCCGAGGTCGCTCTTCGGTATCCGGGGGCATTCGTGATCAGCTGGTGGTCCAGCCTGTCGAGCCCGGCGGCGCTCGGCCATTGCTTCGGGCCGTCCGGCAGCGGTATGTTGCCCTCGCCGACGAGCAACTGGACGCGATCGGCCTCGGTCCCCGGCCCACCGTCGCGCGCGCGCGACCAGAGCGGATAGAAGCCGGTGTCGGCACGGAACTGGCTGATGGCAGCGGCAATCACCCGCGTCTCGGCACGTGCGCGATCGACACGGGCCTGGCTGACCACGCGTGCGATGGCGGCGGGCAGCAGCAGCGCGAGGACGGCGATCGCCGCGAGCACCAGGAGGAGCTGGACGAGGGTGAAGCCGGCATCACGACGAGCGTGTGCGCCACACCTGTGCGCACCTCGGCTCTTGTGCAAATCACGCTTCGACGCCGGGCGCACCTCGCTACGCCAACCGCTCGACAGCGCGGAAAAACGCTCCTCCGGCTGGGGAGGATCGCTGAGCGATTCGGCCTGTCGAGACTGGCGGTGTCGCCGCGCCTCAGCGCAAACCTGAGCCTGCGGCGCGTTTTTCGTGCCGTCGTGATCGCGCTGCTCGCATGGTTGGCATAGCGAGCCGCGCCCGGGCGACAGCAGGTCTGCGCCACAGCTGAAGGTGTGGCCGAGGAGCTGGCCTACGGTCGGATTCCGTCGCTTCAATGAGTGCCCCCGAGAAGGACGGCGCGACGCGCCGGCGCCCGGCAGATTGTAACGGATGCGGAGGCCGGCGTCCCGGAATTGCGGGAAAGGGCGAGGGGGTCGGAGATGTCTCGTCACCGTGAGCGTGCGGCCGGGTCGATGATGGTGAGTCCAGAGAAGCTGCTCCGGTAGAAGCCGCGATCGCGCGTGAGGAGGCGATCGGCGTGAGCGAGCGCGTGCGCGCCGATGAGGAAGTCCGCAGCGACGCGTCCACGACGACCACCCCGGCTGCGGTACGCCTTCCACGCGCGGCCGGCCGCCAGCGCGGTGTCCAGGTCGATGGAATCGAACTGCACCTGCAGCAACTCCATCCTGCGTCGAGCAGCATCGGCCGTGGGGAAGAGGCCGGACACTTCCGCCCACACCACGTCACAGGCGACAAGGCTGCCTTCGGCCAGGCAGAGCCGGATCGCCTCTTTGGAGCGCGGGCCGAAGGTCGCATCAGCGCCAAACACGTCCAGCAGGACGTTGGTGTCTACGGCGGTTCTCATCGGCTGGCCGCCGGACCGCGCAGCTCGGCCATCGCTTCGTCGGTCGACATGCCGGTCTTGATCACGCCGTACACCCGTTCGACCGGGTCCTCGGCCGTTGCCTTCGCCGCGACGAGCCGCCCGTGCTCTTCGCGGAAGTCGAGCGCCTGCCCCGGCCGGATCCCCAGCCGGTCGCGGAGCACCTTCGGAATGGTCACCTGCCCCTTCTCGGAGACGGTAGTTTTCATACCTCCATTGTAGGAATTCCTACTTGCTGATGCAAGCGTCACGGACGCGGGACGTGACGGGCACACGCCACACCTAAAGGTGCGGCCTACGGTGGGCGGGGCTTGGACATGTGCGCCACACCGCGTGGCAAGGCTAAAAGCCTTGCCCTACGGAAAAACGCGTCTCTTGTAAGCGAGGCTTTATAAGGTTGCCGATGTGCGCCGTAGGGCACGGCCGAAGCCCTGCCCCACCAGTCTCGTCGCCCGCACGACCAGGCGTGCTACTCTTGCCGGGCCTGTCTCATTCTGGCGTCGGGCTTCGGGCCTCGGGATTCTGACAAGAATCACCTCCATGGACGAGATCGACATCGCCATCATCGGCGGCGGCTGTGCCGGGCTCGCGATCGCGCACGCCCTGGCGGCACCGGACCGCACCATTGCCCTCATCGAGCGCTTCCCGAAGCCGGGGATGGAGACGAGCACGCACAACAGCGGCGTGATCCACGCCGGCATCTACTACCCGGCCGGCACGCTGAAAGCGAAGCTCTGCGTCGGAGGCAAACACCTGCTCTACGGGTTCTGCGAGCGGTACGGTGTTCCGCACGCGCGGTCGGGCAAGCTGATCGTGGCCACCAACGAGGGCGAGATCGCTGGGCTCGAGGAACTGAAGCGCAAGGGCGACGCGAACGGGGTGGAAGGCCTCGAACTGGTGGACCCGGCGTTCGTGAAGCGACGCGAGCCGCACGTCCACGCCGTCGCGGCGCTCTTCTCGCCGACGACCGGCATCATCGAACCGGAGACCTACGTGCACACGCTGGCCAGGCTGTGCACGGACGCTGGCGTCTTCCTGCTGGTCGGCACGCGGTTCATCGGCGGCGAACCGAGAGAGCACGTAGTAGAGCTGCGGACGGAGAACGAGGCATTTCTGGCCCGCGTGGTCGTCAACGCCGCCGGCCTCTACGCGGACGAGGTCTCGGCGGCGCTCGGCGGCGAGCACTTCACGATCTACCCGTGCCGGGGCGAGTACGCCGAGCTGGCGCCGTCGCGCTGCAGCCTGGTCAACGGCCCCGTCTACCCGCTCCCGCATGAATCGGGGCACGGTCTTGGCGTGCACCTGACGCCGACAACCTGGGGAAGCGTGCTGATCGGGCCGACGGCCCGGTATCAGGAACGGAAGGACGATTACGAGAACGACCGGCTACCGGTCGAATCCTTCCTCGAGCCGACGCGCCTGCTGTTGCCGGAGGTCCAGCCGGACGATCTCCGGCCGGGCGGCTCGGGGATCCGGTCCAAGCTCCATCCGCCTGAGGAGTCGTTCGCGGATTTCCTGATCCGGACCGACCGCAACTGCCCGCGCCTCGTCCAGGTCTCCGGCATCGACTCGCCTGGGCTGACGGCGTCGCTGGCGATCGGACAGATGGTCAAAGGGATCGTGGAGGAAATGATCTGAAGGTGCGACACGAGGGTGCCACACGACTGGTCGACACGAAGGTGCGGCACAGAGGTCCGGCACGAAGGTGCACAACGAGGGTGCGCCACGACGGCACGACACGAAAGTGCGACACGAGGGTGCCACACAATTGACACGGAGGTGCGGCACGAGGGTGCGACGCGAGGGTCCGACATGCAGGTGGGGGACGGAGGTGCAACACGAGCGTGCGGCACGGAGGTGCGACACGAGGGTCCGACACGCAGGGGGGACGGAGGTGCAACACGGAGGTGCAACACGGAGGTGCAACACGGAGGTGCAACACGGAGGTGCAGCACGGCGGTGCAGCACGGCGGTGCACGACCTGGATGTCCCTTCTGGCTTCTGGCTTCTGACTACAGTACAGGCTGGGCTAGAGCACCCGGACACCCGTGCGCGTGATCTCCGCGACCAGCGGATCTTCGATCCTGAAATCCCCCGGCCTGAAGGGTCGCGGTTCGATGCGGTCGTCCACCTCCGCGGCCAGGCGCATCAACACGATTTGCTCTTCGAAGAGGTCTGAACGAAAATCCGGTGACACCACCGCGACGTCCACATCGCTCCAGTTCCCGGCTGTCCCCTTCGCCTGGGAGCCGTAGACGTAGGCCGCCACGACATGGCGATGCCGCTCGACCACATCCAGGAACCGATCGACGATCTCCGCTACGGCAACCGGGAGCGTACCCATACGTAGTGCTCTCTGATCAGGCGCATCTGAGCAGCCGTGAACTCCGGCGTGCACTTCGAGCGGAACTGTCCCTCCATGTCGGGGTACCGGGAGTCGATGCTGAAAGCGGTGATGCGGGTCAGTGCCTCGGCCTTCGCCTCATCTGCCTGCAGCCCGGTCAGTTTGGCGAGACGGAGCAGGTTGTGAATTGGCGGCGCGTGCTCCCCGTGACGCGACACGTACAGCGCCTTCAAGATCTTCTCAAGTGCGAGATGACCGAAGAACAGTGCGTACGCATGGTCTCCCATCTTCTGAAGGTGATCGGCCACGCGCAACGCCTCCTCCGATTCGGCAATCCAGTAGCCGACGGTTTTTTGCACGTCGAAACCAGGCACGGAGGCATTCTAGATCAGGACAGTGGGCAGCGGACAGTAGAACGGGACCAGGGGTGCAGGACGAGGGTACACGACAGAGGTGCGGCACGAAGGTGCATCACGAGGGGCGACACGACGGTGCGACACGGAGGTGCACGGGCGGACGTGCACCTACTCTGGCTTCTGGATTCTGACCTACCGGCTAGTCTAGAACTGGTTTCATAACCCAAGCGGGTGGCCGCGAACGGGCGCCCACGGCGCGCGCAGGGCCGTCAACCGTGATCACGTCTTTCGGCCCGAGCACGCGTGGGCTGTTCGTGGACAGGCCGGGAACCGCGGAAGACCGGTTATGAAACCAGTTGTAGTCGGTATGTCATGCGCGGCCGGCCGGGCTGAAGCCCGGCCGCTACGACGAGGCGCGCGAGAGATATCGCGCCAGCGCGTCCTGCCAGGTGGGCATCGCGAACCCGGCGGCCGCCAGCTTCGCGTTCGAGAGCGCCGCGAACTTCGGGCGGTCGACTCGCAGCTTCACGTCGGCCACGGGCACCGGCACCAGCCGCGCTTCGTCGCTGCCCAGCAGCCGCGCGATCTCGCGCCCCAGCTCATACCAGGTCGTGTGTCCGCTGTTCACCGCGTGGTACAACCCTGGAGCCGGGGCTCGCTCGAGCACCCGTCGTGTGACCGCCGCAAGATCCACCACGTAGCTGGGCGACACCACACGATCCACGAACACGCGCGCCTCGCGGCCTCCGGCGATCGCCTCGATGATCCTGTCGATGCTGCTCTGGTGCCGAAACCCTTCCTCGGCCACGCCCCCGAACAGGCTCTCGACGCGCAGCAGGTAGGCTCGGTCGCACTCCAGCGCGAACCAGTCGCCGACGAGCTTCGACGCCCCGTAGGTGCTTCTGGGATTCGGCCGATCGTCCTCGACATACGGGCGGTCGGTTTCACCGTCGAAGACGAAGTCGCTGCTGTAGTGCACAAGGGTCGCGCCCACTCGGCCGGCGGCACGCACCAGAGACCGCACGGCGAAGGCGTTGACCTCGAGCACCGTGAGCGCGTGATCCTCGGCGCCATCAACGTCGTTGAACGCCGCGCAGTTGATGATGGCGGCGGGACGCTCGCGCTCGACCGCCCGCAGGACCGCCGCGTGGTCGGTGATGTCGAGATCGCGGAAGGAGAGGCCGACCACGTCGTGGGCGCGCCGGAACTCGCGCCCGATCGCGATGCCGAGCTGGCCCTGTGCGCCGGTGACGAGAATCTTCATTCGGTTACAGGCCCTCGGGTCTCGGCGCTGGGGTCCGGGCGTCTTCCCGCCACCGGGAGGGTGGAGAAACTGCGGGCCTGCGATCGCGCCGGCGGGGCTGAAGCCCCGCCGCTACGACTCCGCTCGTGGACCCTCCCTGAAGCCCCGCCGCTACGACCCAGAGGAATCACGCCGCCTTCTTCCCCGCGAACACCTTCATCTGCTGATCGTCGAACACGCCTTCCCACCGCGCCACGACGGCCGTCGCGATGCAGTTGCCCATCACGTTCACGGCCGTGCGGCCCATGTCCATGATCTGGTCGATCCCGAGGAGGATCGCCGCACCCTGCAGCGGCAGGCCGAACTGCGTCAGGGTCGCCGTCAGGACCACCAGCGCCGCCCGCGGCACCCCCGCCACGCCCTTGCTGGTCAGCATCAGCGTCAGCATCATGATGAGCTGCTGGCCGAGCGTCATCGGCACCTGGAAGAGCTGCGCGACGAACACGCTCGCGAGCGACAGGTACAGCGTCGTCCCGTCGAGGTTGAAGCTGTAGCCGGTCGGCAGCACCAGCCCGACGATGTTCTTCGGGCAGCCGAACCGCTCCATGATCTCGAGCGCCTTGGGCAGCGCCGCTTCGCTGCTCGACGTGGTGAAGGCGATGAGGAACGGCTCGCGAATCGCGCGGACGAAGGTGAAGAACGGCACGCGGATCAGGCGCGAGACGACACCGAGGATGATCAGGGCGAAGACGAGCAGCCCGCCGTACATGAGCAGCACGAGCTTGCCGAGCGGCAGGAGAACCTTGAGGCCCATCGCCCCGACCGTCGCCGCAATCGCGGCCATGACGCCGAGCGGGGCGAACAGCATCACGTAGCCGGTGAACTTGAACATCGCCTGTGCCGTCGACTCGAGCACGTCGACGATCGGCTCGCCCTTCTTGCCGAGCGCCGCGACGGCGATGCCGAAGAAAATCGAAAAGACGACGAGCTGCAGGATGTCGCCGCGGGCCATGGCGTCGATGACCGAGGTCGGGAACAGGTGCACCAGGATTTCCCACCCGGTCTGCGGCTTGACGGCGAGCGCGGCGATGTCGCCCCCCTGGATGGCAGGCAGGCCGGCACCGGGCTGGAACCCATTCACGAGGCTCAGGCCGAGGAACAGGGCAATCGTGGTGGCGATCTCGAAGTAGATGAGTGCCTTGAGCCCGATCCGCCCCATTGCTCTGAGGTCGCCGGTCCCCGCGATCCCCACGACGAGCGTCGAGAAGAGCAGCGGCGCGATGATCATCTTGATCATGCGCAGGAACGTGTCGGCAATCGGCTTGATCGCCACCCCGTAGGTGGGCCAGACGAACCCGATCGCGATGCCGAGCAGCAGGCCGATGAAGATCTGCGTCGTCGTGCTCGGCACCCGGGAGCGCCGCATGGGAGCCGGGGGAAGGGTAGTGGCGTGGCTCAGTTTCATAAGGAGTAGGCAGGGGGCAGTAGGCAGTCAGTAGTTGACAGTTGACAGTTGACAGTTGACAGTTGACAGTTGACAGTTGACAGTTGACAGTTGACAGAAGACCGATCGCAGTCGGTCCTTGGTCCTTGGTCCTTGGTCCTTGGTGCGGTTCTCAGTTCCGGGTTCTTGGTGCGCCGTCACGCGTTCGGCAGGCCTGAAGGCCCGCCCTACCGCTCCGCAACTGCGTCCTCCGCGCTAGTCCTCGCGGCGCACGAATTCCGCGATCGATTCCACGACGTAGCGCTGCTGCGCCTCGGTGAGCTCGCCGTAGATCGGCAAGGCGAGCGTCTCCCGCCCGGCGCGCTCCGCCTCGGGGAACGCACCGGGCCGGTAGCCGAGCGAGGCGAAACACTCCTGCAGGTGGAACGGGACCGGATAGTAGATCTCGGTGCCGATCCCTCGCGCCTCGAGGTGCTCACGGAGTCGATCCCGCGCCGGCACACGGATCACGAACTGGTTGTAGATGTGATACCGGCCGGCGGGCTCCACCGGCAGGGTCACGCGAGGGTCGAGGCCGGCGTCGGTGAAGAGCCGGCGATAGCGCTCGGCGTTCGCGCGCCGCGCCTCGGTCCATCGCGCCAGGTGACGCGCCTTCACCCGCAGCACGGCTGCCTGCAGCGCGTCGAGCCGGAAGTTCCCGCCGATCATCTTGTGAAAGTACTTCGGCTCGGCTCCGTGGTTCCGCAGCAACCGCAGCCGGTTAGCCAGCCGATCGTCACTGGTCGTGACGAGGCCGCCGTCACCGAACGCGCCGAGGTTCTTGCTGGGAAAGAAGGAGAAGCACCCAAACGTGCCAAGGGTTCCCGCCGCGCGGCCCTTGTAGCGCGCCCCGATCGCCTGGGCGGCATCCTCGACGACCGCGACGCCAGCACGCTCGGCGGTGGCGAGGATCGGATCCATGTCGGCCACGAGGCCGTAAAGGTGCACCGGGACGATCGCCTTCGTGCGAGCGGTGATGGCGGCCTCGACGCCCGCCGGGTCGATGTTGCAGGTGACCGGGTCGATGTCCACGAGGACCGGCCGCGCGCCGAGACGCGACACACACCCCGCCGTCGCGAAGAAGGAGTAGGTCGTCGTCACCACCTCGTCGCCGGCGCCGATCCCGAGCGCCATCATCGCCGCCAGCAGCGCGTCGGTCCCCGAGGAGACGGCAATCGCGTGTTTCGCCTCGAGCACGCTGGCAAGCTCGCGCTCCAGGCCCTCGACCTCGGGCCCCATGATGAACCGCTGGCTGTCGCACACCCGGGCGATGGCCGCAAGCAGCTCGTCGCGAATCGGAGCGTATTGCGGTTGCAGGTCGAGCAGGGGAACAGTAGTGACGGTATCGGACATGTCGGAACGGTTCTTAGTTCTTCGTTCTTGGTTCTTGGTGCGGTTCCTGGTTCTTGGTTCCCGGTGCGATGGCTGGTGCATCCGGCGCCCGACCGTGGTTCTCGTCGTCATCGTCCGATCTGGATCGCCGGCGCCCCCCAGATCGCCCAGTCATTCCGCGTGTCCACGCCCCTACCCGGCTGGCTCGCGTAGGTATTGAACATCAGATCCACTTCGCGGCCGGCATAGGCCGACAGATCGATGGACACCGGAATCCAGCGACGGTCGCCCGGGTTACCGAAGGGGTCGATGTGCTCGGTGAGCAGCAGGTCGTAGCGCCGCCCGTCAGAGATGCCGATCAGGAACACCACGCCGTCGCCCGGCTTATCCCAGGCCTCCGGGCGCAACGCCAGCGACGTCGTCAGCCAGGCATAGGCCGGAGGCGTGAGCTTGAAGGTGAGGCGGCTGGTTGGGTGTTCGAAGATGCACGGCTTGGTCTCTCCCCGGATCGTCGCGGTGGTGACGGCGAACGCCTGCTCGACCGGGATGTTCGACTTCTTCACCGCGCTCGGAAACTGCTGCACCAGGTCGACGGCCACCTGGGGCCGGGTCTGGCGCTGGAAGAACCAGACGACGACGGCGAGCAGAACGACGACGACCGCGACGATCAACCACCGATATCGAGCCATGACGTGTCGGTCCTCTGTCGCGAGCGGGCCGCGCGACCGCATGGGCACCTGCCAGCAACCGCGTTCTGCGCAGGTCGGCAGCTTCCGCGCGGGGCTGAAGCCCCGCCCCTACGAAGGACGCTCGGTGCGTGAGGCCCGGGGGCGTCGCAGGCGAACCGTAACATGCTACACTCGC
>Ga0315282_10017633_pt1 | contig 10293 bp, 11 predicted proteins | sample YL17G07_20_MG_FD_203693 | JGI IMG/M metagenome (GOLD analysis project Ga0315282, IMG submission 203693) | Sediment microbial communities from Yellowstone Lake, YNP, Wyoming, USA - YL17G07_20 | ecosystem: Environmental > Aquatic > Freshwater > Lake > Sediment | place: USA: Wyoming | collected... | reverse complement strand
CCTTTTACATAGCTTTTATTTGTGGGAATAATTGTTGATATTGTTGGCTTAATTGTATCAACGAAGAAAGTAACTGTTTTTTCTAAAATATCACCACTGTAATCTACAGCTCTCATGGTAAGTTGCTTTGTACCATCACTAAATGAACTTGTTTTAATGTAAGAGCTGCAATCAGTACACATGGTGTAGAATGTGTTAGAGTTCAATGCTCTTTTGATATATTTAACTTTATCATTAGTAGTGAAATTTATTCCGATATAATGAGTATCATATGTTTTGTTCTGAGGGCTTGTTAAAGATAATAAAATCTCTGGTGATACCATTGTCGTGGTTGTTGTTGTACTGGTACCTGAAGAACAAGATTGGTTTAATGAGTTAGGTACTGAGAAACCACATGAATTTATATCATAATAGTTTTTGTATTGCATGCTATTGACACAATTAGACCAGGTATCATTCAAAATCCAATTTGGTTTGCAATGGAAAGAAATTTTTAGCATTCCAAAGAATGAATTTAAACTTGTATTGACAGTTTTCTCAGTTATGTTTTTTATAACATAATTCAATGCATATTCGTCCCATGTCAAAGGAGATGTATCTACAATTGCAAAATCAAAGCCATATTTTTGGTCATATCCATGTAAACTTTTCAATATATTAGACACACAATTTTTATCACAATTATAATCTTTTTCTAAGCCGTAAAAGAAATACTTTCCTTGTTCATACCAATAACCTGGTTCGGATTCATTTATAGAAAAATTACCTGCTTTCAATGACTCGTAGGCATTATCAGTATTGTAGTCATAATGCCAAAATCTTTCTGAATCATTGAATTGCTTGTCATGGCATTGAAGCCTGTTTTCATAATAGATAGACTGACCTTCATTAAACCAAGAAGGGACCAATGATGTGCAATAAGGGCTATTACACTTGAAGGTAAAATCTGTAAATGCATGTCCAGTTTCGTGTATGTCTGCCCTTAGGTCATTGGTATCATTAATTTTTATATAACCCTGCCTTAGAAATCCAAAGAATCCTTGATTGTAAACAACATAACTCGTGTTTGTATCTGCCACAAAACCACCCCTATAGGAATCGTAATCATATGGTTTTTCCAAAAAAGATATGTTATAAATCAAATCTTTATCTAACTTGTAACCAAGATAGCCAGAAAGGCAATTGTAAATTGTGTTTTGATAATTAAAAGTTGTAGTAGCAATATCTTCATCCTCAGAACCACAATCACGACAAGAGATTGTTATATTTTCATTCTGCAGAATCAATCCACTAGGAATTGTGGTTGTTGTAGAAGAAGTTGTCGTAGTAGTAGATGTTGTAGAACTAGTTGTTGTGGTTGTTGTCGTTGTAGTGGATGATGTTGTGGTAGAAGTTGTAGTGGAGGTCGTGGTTGTAGTAGTTGTTTGTGAGCAAAAAGTGAATGAACCTGAAATATTAATTGTTCCAGTTACCCACCTGCCAATAGAAGGTGCCCCTTCATACCACAATGCTGCAGCTTTACTAGAAACTGTTTTTCCGAAACAATTTGCAGAAATTTGTGGAATTGTCCAATTTGCTTTTATCTGAGTGTTTCCAGGATTTGGAGAAACGAAGCTGTTAATTCCCTGCATATCTCCACTGACATATTGAATATCACACCCACTATCGGCATCTATTTGAAAATTATTTATAAATGCACAATTTGATGAAGTAAATCCTACCATTTCTATTTTATCGCCTGCTTTACAACAAGTGCCACCACAAATTGGAGTTATTTGTGCAGAATTCAAAATACAAGGATTTGTTGTCACGGAGACATTGTAATTAGTCGATTTACATAAATTTGTTGAAGTAATCCCATTAGTTGTACAACTACCAGTAGAAACTTCAGCTCCGTTGAATAAAACTGATTGAAAATTATCAATTCCAAGTAAACTAGCACCATCTATAGGATGATTATAATCTTGGCACAAGGGCATTATGTCTCCGCTACAGGTCTGATTATTTGGAGCAATTAGTTCAAATATTTTCCCATCTTGGTCTATGATTTTTACATGATTTGTACCAATTTTAAAATTTGTGTCATACTGGAGTCCATAAGGCGGACTTGTACCAGAAGTTGGAAGAATTACCCAATAGTTATAAGTACCAGGAAGAAAACCCGGCCCTAGTTTATAATATTCATAAACTGTGAAGTATGTTGAATAAGAACTTACAGCTAATGATGTTTGTATTCCAAAAACAAATGTAATTAAAATAACAAATATCAATTGCAGAATAAATTTTTTCTTCAACTTTATACACCAACTGGGAACAGTTAAAGATTCCATTGTTAAAGATAAATGGTTTTTCAAAAAATGAATGAACTGTTACCTTCAAGTGATTCTAATAGCAAATAGAAGATTACTTTTCATTATAATCTAAATTTTAAGAAATTTTTTCAAGAATTGCTTAATTTCATTTTTGAATAAAGTTAAGATACCCAGAATTACAATAACTACTGTCAATAACTCTATTCTTTTGTTTAACAAATATGTAGCATAGGCATCTTGTGAAATAACTTGAATTGAATAAGACATTTGCTCATCTTTATCAATAACCCAAATATAGCAGCGAGGTTGTAAATGTCCTCCGCATTGCTTAGGTAATGGCTGGATACTTTCTAGGTAATAAATAACTTTCCATAATCCTTCTTTGTCTACTCTAAATCCTGTTTGGCGGGTTGTTTCTTGTTCTCCCATTGCTAATTTATCGATAGATATCGCATCAGTTTCTATAGTATTCCCATATGGAGCAAATGTTTCTTCTGCTTTGCATTCTGGGGGTTTACATAAAAAAACATGAAGAAGAAATGCAGATGACTCAGAAGGTCCAAAATTCTTTAAAGTCAAATTTAAAAAAACTGTATTATCATTCGGAGCTATGTTACCTACAAAATTCGTCTTGGTTTCTATACTTAAAATAGATGTGTTCTCGTACAAAAAGTAATTTTTATGCCTCGTATAAATTTCTTGGTATTGGGTTTGATTGGCAATGAAGAACCAAACTATTACAACGAAAGAAAGGAATAAAATAAGTTTGTTTCGTCTGACATTCATAGTAAGAATAATCAAATTAAAGAACAAATAGCTTTGAGCAATTTAAAAAAATTGGCACTACTGAAGTTTTATTTTGAGTAATGGAATTTATTCAATTCTTTATTTTCATACTCTTTTGTGTTTATCACATGTTTCTTTTATAACTTTTATTAATCCACCATTGATTTTGCCTGCCAACTCTTCTAAACTTGACTTTCTCCTGCACCTGCAGTTTTGTTAAATGCAATTCAGCAGTATTCCAACTTATTCCAATATTTTTTGCGATATCTTCTGTAGTAGAAGGCCATTCTTGTTTAGACAGATATTCTAATATCTTTTTCTGTATTTCATTCTCTTTCAACTATGACACACCCTTATGATATAGCATATGATTAAACATATTTAAAGTTATTGTTATTCATACTAAATAGAGAACATGGGTAAATTAAAAAAAGTTGGTATAGGAATTGGAGTAATATTTCTTATTCTAATTATTTTAGGAATAATCGGTTCTACTTTTAATACGACTAACTCCGGGACAACTTCACAATCATCAACTACACAGACTTCTTCGCAATCTTCTTCAATTCCAACAGCCACAACATCCACAACTATTTCAACAACAATGAACATTCAAATGTTTGAAGGTGTTAAAGAAGGCGATTTAGTAAGATTTTATTTTGTTTTTGATGACGGAAGGGCATATGATGGTATAGTTTCATTTAACATTTTAGACAACACTAATAGAACATTGTATACAAACCAGTTTGATGTAAATTCTAATCAATATGTTGATTATGAATATAAACTAACTGGTAAACCTATAGGTAAAGCCTATGAATGGAAAATTCCATTTAACGAAATACAAAAGGGGATGTCAAATATAGGAACTGCTCATATGAAATTTACTACAGAAGACGGAAGAACTTTGAATGCTGATACCACTCTTTTAGAAATTCCATCATATACTCCAGATGAAATAAAACAATTGTATGAAGCCAAATATCTTCAATCTTCCAAAACCATTGGGAAAACAATGAGTGAAGGTAATTTTGAGGTTACTTTGGTTAGAGTAGGTTACTTTACTCATCTTCAATATGATACTTGGGGTGATGAAGTTACTGATTTTAGAGCAGACATAAAAGTAAAAAATATTGTAACTGAATCAGAATCTTTCAATTCTTATGATGCAGCAATGATTGTTGGTTCAACTCAATATAGTTATTCTTATGACAGTGAGTTTGATGGGAGCAATATATATCCAGATATTATTAAAGAAGGATATTTACTTTTTAAGGATGTTCCAAAAGGTCTAAATGGTCAAATAAAAATAATTGCGGGTAGTTCTTATTATATGCCAGAAGATATCCATTCTTGGGAAAATGTTCTTTACACATTCACAATTCAAATTTAGCATTGTAAAAAAAGAAGAATACCTTAAATCAATGCTTGTATAAGTAAAAGAGATTGTAAAATTATTATTCTTATTATTATTTTTATTTTAAAGTTTAACTTATCGCGTTTCTAGGTTTCTTTTCCATAGTTGTTACAGATTTTTCCATTTGAACTTCCGATGGTTTAATTTGCATCTTTGCAATAGTTCTTTCTATACTTTTAGAAATCTCCCAGCTTTCCTTTTCAATTAATTGAAGCGGAGACAATCCCAATCTTCTGAGAAGAGACATTGTTTGATTAATCAACCTACGGATATATTCTGAAGTAGGATTTTCATAATACCTATGAAATGACTTGTCCATTGCCTCACCATCAGCTGCCTCATGTGCATTCGCCCTCATAAGCCTTATAGCATTCAAGGCGATTTGTCGAATCAAAAATTGAACTCCGAAAGTATTGACACCAACCTTAGGATAATTTGATTGAAATTCATCTTCCAGCTCTTTAACTATGCCATCATATATTGATGTTTCATACAGACAAAATCTTTCTTCATTTGTGTATTTACATGCACATCCCACAATTCTACAGTGTCTGGAAGTTGTTATCCCATTTAACCAAATAGAATGTTTTGCAGCATTCCACCTTCTTTCTAAAGGCATTTTAGAAAAGTGTTTAATTTGTTTTGCAAACTCTATTTTATTATTTTCTTCAACAGCAAAGTCTATCATATTTGTTTTTTAAATTTTAACAGAAAATATACAATTTTTATAATGCCATACTAAGAATCTTAACTTAACTATAAATTTCAAACAAGGAAACTATATAATTAATGACAATTAAAGATAGCGCCAAAGAATTGTTAGAACTACTAATTTATCTAATGCTTTTTATGGCTGCTTTGATAATAATTCCGATTACACTATTGTGGTTTTTTCTCATCGGCACCTTACAAAAAGAAATAATTTTGACTGTTTTGACTCTTTCTCTTTCTCTTGGAACAATTTCGTTAACTGGTGGGATTTTTCTATATGATAAAGGTCCTAAAGTGGGGCAAATAGTTTTATTTGTTACATCCTTAACTTTTATATTGGCAGGTATTTCTCTTTTATTTTACTATACAATTCTTTTTGCTTCGGAGAATAAGATTGCCTTTAGTGGTTGGGGTCCTATTGACTATTTAATATCCAACAAGGGTTTATTTGCGCTAATTGGTTTTAGTGCATTTTCCATTGGTATATTTTGTCTTATCGTCGGAATTTCTTATTTAATTATAAAATCAAGAAAACATACACAAAAATATTTACCATAATTGCTCCAATCTGAAATTAATCTAACTTATTATAAAATTGTCTTCTATTTACTTTTTCAACTGTTTTCACAAGTTCTGCCAAGTCTTCAAGGATGACAACATCTTCTGGTTCCAAATGTAATCTCTCGTGATTTGCAAGAACAAATATTAGATGTTTAATCGTTTTTTCACATTTCTTCCTTAACTGATATCTGAAAACTCGACGATGATTTGAATTTAATTTATCAAAATTTTGAATGTTTTCAATTTGTCTATTGGTAAGCATACTTTACGCCTTCATTTTCTCCTTTCTATTCTACCTCTTCTACCTTTTCTACCGGTCTGGGTGTTATGTGTGAAGTGGTCGAATAGGTAGATAAGGTAGGATTGGTTGATAATGTCGAATAAGTAGATATTAAATCCTTGAAATCCTTCAAATCACAATTGATTAAAACCTTCTCTAATTTGAAGTAATACTGTGAAGTGCCATTATACATCCTGCCTTTGAATAATGGATTGTTCTTAAGAACTTTACCTAAATAAATGGTAACTCCTCTCTTCTTTTTCTCGAAATCTTTACCTTCAGAATCCCACAACGTTCTTGCTACTTCATCAGCAATATCGGTAATTCTAATCCATTCTTCTGTTGTTTTTTCCCTCTCTAAAGTTTCCAAAACGGCTTTCATGCCTAAATAGAGATAATCTCTTGAGAGCTCTCTGATTTTCTTCTGTTCTATCTCCGATAATATCAGGTTTAACATTTCTTCATAAAGTTCATTATTTATGACTCTCGCTAGAACCAAAATGTCTTCATAGACTTCCAATTCTCTACCAATTAGTCTCTCTTCTTTCATCTTCTCATATGTTTCAAGGACTATTTTCCAATTCTGTAATGCACAAATGTAAAAATCATCCCTCAGTTCCTGCCACTCCGGACTTTTTTGGTTTATTTTCTTATTGACTATCTCCATGTTTTTACTTTTAAGAAGTTTTGGTTTTCTTGCTCTATCCTCACTAACTTCATCCAAACCGAGAATATTGTTGAGAATCATTGAAGTAAACAAGTCGAAACCTAATGGTTGCCTCTTTTTCTCTCCTTCAGTCCTAACAGTCTTAGATTTTCTATATGCCCTAAATACAGACATCATAGATTTTCTAAGTTCCTCTGGAATTTCATCGAAATTATCTATTATTATAGTTGACTTTGTACTCTCAATGCTTCTGAAAATAGCGGATTCTGTCCAATCAATTGACATCGCGGAATTGAAGGCTAGCATCTTGTAAAGCTCACATTGTCTAGATTTCCCAGATCCATGCTCTTGAGAAAATATTGTTCTACCCTTGCATTCGAAAATCTCTGTGAAATAAGAACTTATTATGTCAAGAGCAACAAACTTGTGCCATCGTTCATCTTGGTAATCCATAAAAAATTTATTTTTCTCTAACACTTTGTTAAAAATCTCGTTGATTGCTATATTTACAGAACTGTCATACAGCCATTTTTTTATCCCCGCATTGGACCATTGCATATCTAAGATTCCATCGAAGAATGGCCACTTATAAACTAGGCCGAACTTGTTTTTAATCTGATTATTTGAATTCCAATTGACATATGTAGTCTTATCGCTTGTGACTACGGTGTCATAAGCATCTCCCTTTTCATCATAAATCTTAGTTCCAAAATAAAACACTCCATTGTGCAAACCCATCCCCAATGATTTGAAGACAGGTTTCTCTTTTTCCAAAAGAGTTTTTATCCTGAGTTCTTCTAGCTCGTCGGCTCTTGTCTTTAGTCCGGATTCTTTCTTCAATTGTTCTGTATCTGAATTCAAGTCTAAGTTTTTTGCTTCTTCTGCACCTAATATTTTTTGGCTGTTCATTTAATCACTACCACCGCTGCTGCCAAGCTCAATTCTTACGACACGGTTTTTTGGAATAGCTAAGTTGTCATTTGAAGTTTTGATATAGAGAAAGTCGTTGTCCATGCTTACAAGTAAACCAACTTTTTTAGAAACTGCCTGGCCATCATCGTAGAAAATCGTTATTGCCCTGTTGATATAATCCCTCCATCCTTCCATAATAATCACAATTTACTTTTTACTTTGTTTTTCCTGCTGTTCCTGCAACTGTAGCAATAATTGGTATACCTTTAGAGATAATGGGTCAAGAAACTTTTCTGCAACCTCTGGAGGTATTTTTGGTAGGGAACTTTTGCTCATTGTTTAACACCCTTTTCTTGTTCAATAAATTTCTCCAAAGAAATTCTAACAAGACTTGAAAAATTTCTCCCAGTCAAATGAGCGTGCTCTTTAGCTGTTCTTGCCGTATCTTCAGGCAAGGAAATTGTGATAATTTTCGATGCCATAGTTATTTATATTTAAATAAAATTAATAAATAATAGCGTAAAAATATTTTTACGATTTATATGAAAGCTAAGAGTTTAATAGCCAATCAAATGAGATGCACTCTTAATTATTTATTAAGTCTTAAGAGTCCGAAATTTTTGGACAAAAAAGCCGCAGGATATAGGACATATAAGAAATATATAACTCTAATGCAGATTGCTATACCAAAATATATGGATGATATTTCGCTCTTATTTGCATTTCCAATGAAACAAAACGAACAAAAAATTATAGTTAATAAGTTTCTGAAGTTTATGGATATCAATTTTTTTAGAAAATTGGCAACAAATATGTCTTTGAATGATGGAAAAAATCTTATTAAAAATATCTCGATAGCCTTTGGCTTTACTGAAGAAGATTTTGAAGAATTAAAAACATCAGTGAAACAATGGGAAGGGGACTATGCAAAATCTGGAATTTCCGATGCTATAAAATTGAAAGGAAAAATAGCATTAGCTTTTCATATAAGAACTAATACTGTTTTAAGAAATATTCTGAATTATTTGCGATTAAATAAAAAAGTTACTATTTATCAAATGTCCATTGAACTTAAATTAAAAGAAAAAATTGTTAAAAAATCAATTAAAAAATTGGAAAAATTGAAACTTGTTAAAAAGATAATTAAGCCTAAAGTAACTTTAGTTACAATGACAAAAAAAGGGAAAAGATTAACAGATTTACTCGGTTTTGATTAGTTGTTTTCCACTCTTACTCCACTCTTCGACTAACTTCGGCAGTTCTTCCATAAATCCTGGTTTCTGAAGTAATTTTGCTGTTATAAACTCATTTATGTAAGTTTTCAATTGCTCTACTTGCTCGATAGATTTCACATCTAATGGACTATAACATTTCTGGCAGAATTTATTTGATACATTGTTTACTTCTTGGCATCTATAACATGTAAATGTAGGTAAATTCATTGGTTTTAATTCATCCTTTGGTTTTTCCCCATTTATAAATAAAATCTTATCATCAACATCCTTTGCGTTCAAGTGGCTGTAAACTCCAGGCATACTGGAATTGGCTGACCACCCGAAAAATATCTTCATTTCTCTATCGGAAAGCACTCTGGATAGGTCTGTTGCTCTTGTGTGTCGAAACATATGCGGATGTATTTGTTTTTCTATCCCAGCTCTTTTTGCAATCTTTTTAATCATCTCCCATGCCGCAGTAGTTCCTATAAAACCGCCATAATTCCTTCCGCTCCTACAACAAAACAAGGCATTACTGTTGTTGTTCTTGAAGGGGTGTGAATTTATCCACTGTTTCAAGTCATTTGTAGACTTTACCACCCTTATGGGCCTACTTCCTGTCTTTCCATTTACATACAGAACTGCTCCATACTCATCAAATTTCACATCTTCCAATTTCAAATCCATTATTTCGCTAATTCTTGCACCAGATTCGTAAAGTACTGAAATTAATGTTTTATCTCTTATATTGTCGCATGCTTCCAACATTTTCTGAATTTCAGTCATTTCAAGAAGTTTGACTCTTTCAGAATTCCTAGGCAGCTTGCACTTCATCCAACTAACTACTTCAGGATATCCTTGCTCAAAGTTGTAGAGCCACTTGAAGAAACTTCTTATGGTTATTTTATGCATGAAAATATACCTGTCTGAGTCACCCTTATCTTTCCTCTGGTTTAGATATGCCTCTATATCTTCCCTTCTCACCTCTTCAAATGGCTTCCTACCTAAGAAACAGGCAAAAAACATCAGGTAATTGACAAACCTTGCCATTGAATAAGGCTTGACACTATCATTTGTCATCTTATGCTTTGCATACTCTATTATTTTCTTCAAATTCGACTTTCCAATAGAATACCTCCTTTTCCATCTGCCACCGGAGTTCAACTCTATAATATCACCATCTGTGGCTAAACACCCTTCCAACCGTGCTATGAATTCTACAGCCCACTGGTCTGACCTATCCCTATTTGATAAACTTCCCTTATTCAAAATTATCGCCTCTACCGATAATTATATCGATTTCTGAAGTATTTATGTTTTCTATGGTAGACCCAATACTATAAAATATTTTATATCCTAATTGTTAAACATGAACATGAAAGGTTTATTCACTGGGAATGAAATAAAAGATATTATTCTGACTATTATGGCTT
>Ga0315282_10017632_pt1 | contig 10294 bp, 10 predicted proteins | sample YL17G07_20_MG_FD_203693 | JGI IMG/M metagenome (GOLD analysis project Ga0315282, IMG submission 203693) | Sediment microbial communities from Yellowstone Lake, YNP, Wyoming, USA - YL17G07_20 | ecosystem: Environmental > Aquatic > Freshwater > Lake > Sediment | place: USA: Wyoming | collected... | reverse complement strand
GATACGTGACTCTCCATCCGTAGCTATTATTGGTATTAAGTAGTGTTGATGCCTGGTCGTATGATACTGTGTCACTTGTCTTGAAGTAGATGTTGGCGCCTGGCCACGGGCTTAAGGTGCTCGCTGATAGGTCACTATACGTATCTACCCCATAGGTCTGTTCGATGCCTGCATCCATCATTCTCATGGGCACAAACGGATTAAGATACGACCCGTCACCGATGGACGAACTGAGACCCAGGTCCGATGGCGCCGTAACGCTTCGCGCCCAGTTGGTGGGCATCCCAGTGTTCACAACAAGGTTATTAAGTAGATTAGTAGCTCTCGTATTTTCCTGCTGGGTAGCATGATAATTGTATATGTTATCGAGTACCTGTGTTGTTGACGTTATCGTGAAAGTTAATAGACCTATGAGTACGACGAAGCTTGCGACCTGATCAATGACATTAGCTCCCAATCATCTTCACCCGAAACTTAACTTAACTCTGAGGTCTCCGACCGCTGAGTCGTAATATTTTTCGACCCTAATGACGGAGTTCTTGACGGTGCTTGAGAAGGTAGAGGGACCCCATTGAGCCAATGGGCCTAAGTTAACAACCGTTTCATCGCTTAGGGGTATACCTGGAAAATTGAAAGTGAGGGAGAGAACATTACCATTCATTTTGCCACTTACTGTGTATGTTTGGCCGTCTATTTGTTCAGGCAGAGGGTCAGATTTGGTGATAATGCACTCCTGTATTTCTGTCTGACAGACTGTGGAGTACAATTGTGATAAAGTAGTTGTTAGCTGGTTCTCAGCGCCCTCTATGATGATTTCTCGCTGCTGAGTCGAATAGTTTAAGGCAACTGCATTTGCCACTAAAGCGAATATCATCATAGTAAAAAACACCGGGGCCAACAGAATTACGTGTTCGGTGACTACGCTTGCCATCACAAACACCTACTCTAGGAATCCCACCTCTACTGTACCTGAGTACAGCTCTAATTGTGCCTCAGATGAACCAAAATCAATTTGTTGGGTGATTTGGGGGAAATCAAAGAAATTAGCATCATATCCATATGAAGTCTTGGGAAATAAGACTGTAATTTTGATGCTTTTAATATGGGGTACAAGGACTGCCTGAACATCTCCTCCAGTTAAAGTGATGTACCTGGGGTTGGCTGTGGTTAATGCTCCTTTCGCGAAATTCACAAGATAGAGTTTGATGTATCTTGAAGTCGATCCTGTTCCAGTGGTAACATTGAACTGTACTCCCCTAATTATAGGCGCTACACCCACGCTAATGTAATAATTTTCATCAATGCGGGGTGGCCTTTGAAGAGCGAATACTCTTGTAATAGGTGAGTCGGTTGTGTTCTGAACAATGCTAGTCATTTCTCCGGGTAGTATTTCCTCGAAGTATGTGTTATCAAGGCTATATTTTGTTGTGGGCATATCATAAAAGAGAACGTTATAATAAGTATCCCTAGTTTCATTTAATTCAACATAGCTTGATGAGCCAACCTTCATAACCTCGATTTTATAGTGAATCAGCCCCTCCCTAAGGTGTATCTCCGCGCTCTGTGAACTATACTGTATCGTATTCTCTTGTCCATTATGCCAGGCCACATCGTCTGTAGAGAGACCAATATTTTTCATGAATGTCTTAGCGAGGGTGAATTCATTTTCCCCGGAGCGCCTATTGAGGTTCTGCTGAACAAAAGATAGGGTGAAGCTTATACAGAACAGGGTTATTCCCATGAGGATGACGGTAGAAACGATCGGTGAAACACCCTTTCGCGTCCTAAAATTATAGTTCAACAGACCTTTCCCTCTCTTCATTTTATTATTATTTGGCACTCGGTTTTGTACCTATACCAGTTACTCACCCCAGACAAAGGTTCTTAAATTTAATGAATTCTAAATACACATTCCGATCTAATTTATCATTATAAATTATATATCATCAATCTATATTATTGATCTAATATTATTGAATTAGATATTTTAGTATAATCATAATGTATCGTTGCTCTTTATCTTTTTTTAAAAACTAGCGATTATATACGTCATGTTGTATACAACATGGAATGCCGTGGTGATCATAAAGTTTCTGGTGTAAAAATAGAGACCGCCCATTGTAAGACCAAATAAGAATCTCAGGAAAAACATTGTTAGGTTGAGACCATACAGATTCGACACCAAAACCGACCTTATCACATCATCGTGCACAAGTGCAAAACCTAGCGAGGTTAATACCAGATAGACCAGACCTTCTCTAAAGTAGAGTCTCCGGTTTTCACGAGGGATAGTCTTAACGTTTGGCCAACCAAAGGAGACTGATCCCAGAAGGAAGGCTCGAAAATATAGCTCCTCTAACACGGGCAGAAGCATGGATCCGCCAGCGATTAGAGCTGCTGTAGGAAATTCACGCTTAGTGAACAGGACGAATATAGACGCCGATAGGGAGCAGGTGAAGACCACGATGGTTCTTTCGTTAATGTTCAGCCACTTAGTGAGGGGCTTCTTCTCCAAAAATTTGATCAAGGAGACGGAGACCAGCAGCATGTATGAGGACAGGATGATTATCCTAATCCATTCGTCGTGGACTGGGTTCAGGTTAAAGTAGACTTGGATGCTGAACAGTACGACCCATGATGAGAGCTGCAGGATTCTGTGAGATGCTCTCATCTTAACGGGCCCCTTTAAAGTCATACCTTTCCCGGTTCTGTTCAGTACTTGTCTGCACCCGCGCCTTTTTTTCCAGGTGCTCGTCGTCTCTGCAGCCCAGCACCTCGATGTCGTATGATTTCTCCAGCGCCGTAAGGCGGTCATTACATGATAAATCTATAAAGCCTTATGGATCTCACATCAATATCCATCTAATGGATATTTGTTATCTCGAAGCGCGTTGATTCGCTCATATCCTTGTCTTTTTGCGCCAGTAATCTGTTTCACAACTGCGATTAAGGCATCAAGTTTAACTGGTTTTTCCATTACATAATTGAACTTCGTAAGTTTTACCGGATCAATCGATGACTTGAAACCGGTTAGTAGTATTAGTTTAATATTGGGTTGCTCTAACCTTATGATTTCAGCCAGCTCATCTCCCTTCATGTCTGGTAGTGCATAATCCAGTATTGCGCAGAAGTACCTTCCTTCTCTGGCCCTCTCTACGGCTGCTACTCCACAATACACAGGGACGACATTGAACCCTTGATATTCCAATATTTCCTTGATCAGGTCAACTAGTTGTTCATCATTGTCCACGAGAAGTAATGATCGTAGTTGCAACATCCCCTCATCAAATAGCAATGAACGATCTTGTAACATCCATATATTATTGACTTTCATTCGATTGATAAATGATATGGAGTAGTTATATCGATGATATATACATATTTTTGATATCTTGGGGAATAAGGCTCCCCCCTAAAGATCAGACTCAAGGAAACTGAAATCTAGTTAAGGTAAATAAAAGAACACTTTCATAGAATACAAAGACTTAGCCTATTATATAATGTCAATGATCTAGTACCCAAAAAAAGGCAATAATCGATTTAGACTTTCCATCTGCTCTTCGACTTGATCTCGGGTGCCTTCTCCTCGTTCTTCTTGGCCTCATCCTTCTTCGAGGAGTCCTTGACAGGCGTGTGGACGAGCCCCTTTCCTTTCAGGGCGTCGGAGAGCTTTACCCCTATCTCATTGGGGTTAGAGCCGTCACATACGCTCATCTTGTAGGATCTTGCCATGGATGTGGCCTTTTCGTCCATACCAGGAGCTACTAGAAGGTACGCCTCCACCTTAGCGTCGTTGATCTTCCCATACTCCTTAAGGATATCGAGTTCCCCGAAAAGTTCCTTGCCCTGCAGGATGTCCACGTAGTACTTGTGGCCGTTACCCTCGTAGCCTACGTCGAATGTGAGTTCCACCCCTGAAGCACCCATCACCTTCGTGTTCTCGATCCTTCCCATGCCGAGACTTTCAAAGATCAACGTTATAGGTGAGATGAAGATTATGCCCCTGTCTATGTCCTCCTTCGTCTCTGGCGTTGGGAAATATGTGAATTTGCCCTGGTAGACCGCGTTCTCGAAGCTGAACTTGAACTCCTTCGCCCTGCACCAGTGATTCACGAATGGGGTGTCGATCTGCTTCTTACAGTCAGCGCACTCGTAGATACTACCAGCATTCCTATAATTTCCCTCCACCAAAGGCTGCTGGCACTTGGGGCAGATCAATGGGTCGCCATAGTTCACAATGGGACCCATGTAGCCGCAGTCCAAGTGCTCCATGAGGAAGGTCTTCTTGATATTGAATGATCCACAGACGGGGCAGAGGTATCGCGTTGAGATATTGGGGCTGCCACAGTCGGGGCACCTTATCTCCATATCGAATATCTGGCTGTCGAGTATCCTAGCGTCGAAGAGCTCCTCAAGCAGCTCGACGGCTCCGTAGGAGTCTTTACCGATGGCCTTCTCGACATCAGGGTACCTGTATCCTTGCTCGAGATCGAAGATGGGGTCGAGTCTTCCGGTCTTCGCAAGGAGGATGTCTATTACTGCCTCAACGTCTGGGCGTTTGTAGTAATCAACTCTCTGGGCCAAATGCATCAACACAGAGTGACTTGTTTTCTTTTTTAAAGAATCAGGAGCACTAATACGTAGACTTGCTCTGCAGTGCTTCCGCGAGGATAGTGTAGGCTGCGAACATAACAATCAGAGTTATGACCATCTTCAGTACGCCGCTGAGTTGAAAGCCCAGTATGGAGTAATAAAATATCCCGCCTATCAGAAGGGTAATCAGGATCGGGAAGATGACCGAGGCCAAATTACTCACATCTATGTTGTTGCCTAGCTGATATTTTAGACCTGATTCTAATAAATGAGTTATGGACTCCGGCTATAGTTTAATGACTCATCTCCGGCAGACGCAATAATTCAATTTGAAATACATATTATCGTTCCTCAAACCTTTTTAAAGAAAAATCCCTCCTTTGAGTCGCTATATCAGGCACTAGAAAAGAGTTTAGTGGGGGAGTTGAGGGAAAAAACGGTGTATTCAGAAAAGACTGTTGACGATGGCAAAAGTTCAGGCACGTTAGCGAAGCAGAAGGATACTAGGAACTCTGATGAGAAGAAGAGGATTATAGTCGTCGACGACGATGAGGCTCTGGCCGCGACGATGAAAGAGATCCTCGAAGTGAATGGCTACTCCGCCGAGGCCGCCCTAAGCGGCGAGGAAGCCAAGAAGAAGATAATAGAGGGATACTTCAACCTGGCTCTGCTGGACATGAGGATGCCTGATGTCAGTGGCCTAGAGCTTCTCAAGTGGATCAAGAAGGAGACCCCAAGGACCTACGTGATCATGATAACAGGTTACCCCACTCTGGAGAACGCAGTGGAGTCCCTGAACTTCGGTGCCAACGCCTACATAATGAAGCCCATCAACGCGAAGGAGTTCCTTCGCTTCATCCGTGACAAGTTCAAGGAGCAGGACGAGAAGGAGGTCGGGGTCTTGGAGCAGTTCCTGCCGAGCTACCTCGAGGCGATCAGCGATGGGAACCTCTGGTCTGTGTACACGATCTCCCAGAAACTTAATGTCCCCCAGTTCGTTGTGGAGAGGACCTCGAACTTCTGCTCGAGCGTCGGCTTAATAAAGTACTGGAAGAACAAGGGCGTGGTCCAGAGGCTGGGACAACACGCTAAAGTTGTCGCTGTGCAAGCCACGCCCAGGTTTCAGAGCTGAAATTCTTAACCTAAGACGAGGAAAGCTTGTCGATTCTACTCAACTTAAGGTCGTAAACCCTTCACCCATATTTCTGGATGAAGCCCCTAAGGATCGTCTCGAACTCATCCGGCCTATCCTGAGGCACCATGTGGGAGGCCCCAGGTACCTGAACCACCTCCAGCCTAGGGATGTGGCTTCTGAGTCTCGACACCGCCTCTGGCTTGACTAGGTCGCTGTCGCCCCCAATTATGAGGATCGTCGGTGCCAGGATCCTCTCCGCGTGGGGCCACAGGTTTGTGGCCAGCGTCGACCTGATCGAGTCACCTGTGGGTTTCAGTCTCAGAGTCCCATCCCTGCTTCTCACGAAGGCATGGCGCAGTCGATTGCCGATGTAGGCGTCTGTAAAACCTGGGTACCTCTCCCTGAGGTATCTTCCCGCTGCCTCCTCGTCTACGAACGACTCGGGTGGCGGCAGCCTAGACGGCCTTCCCGAAGAGTCGAAGGGGGCTATGTCGACGAGTGCAAGGCCCCTCATCTCCTCCCCGTGCTCTGCAGCCAGGATCATGCCCATCATGCCGCCGATGCTGTGGCCGATCAGGACGCAGGGCCTGAAGCCTAGCCTAGTGTAGCAGTCCCTCATGATCTCCGCGTGCTCGCGTAGGCTCGGGGCTTTGAGAGGCACATCCGATCCGCCGTGGCCGAGTATCGTGAGGGAGAGGATCCGGCAACTGTCGGCGAGACTCTCCGCGAAGAGGTCCATGCTGTGGGCGTCCATGCCCATGCTGTGGATGATGACGATGCCTGGGCCCTTCTCCCCCCAGCGCACGTAGTCTATCCTGTATCCGTGGCTTGTGACCCGTCCTTCGATTCCCGCGTCAACCATGGTTCCTTCTATTGGGATGAACTAGTTAAGACTCGCTTCCTCGAGCACACCTCGCACGCGGATGGGGCCAGCATCGTCTTCACCTTCTCCCCAGAGTCGCCTCAGCCCGCCTTACCCTCCTCCTAATACCCCCAGAATCGGCTAGTCGTCAATCGGAGTTCCAGAAGACGCGTAGATGTCGAGATAATCACTCCCTAGATCCTCGAAAAGACCCCTCAACGACGACTAAACAGAGTCCTGAAGCTCCACGATATCGGGAAACGACCCAGCATCTACATGTGCACATAATTGTATCTACGTACTGAATACGTAATGTTAATAGACAGATCTGGGCTATCCCAAGTTTCCCGATGTCGGTTTTGTCGGAGATCTCCGCTTATAACCCCCTTTCCTTCCTGAATCCCAGTCATCAACGAGGACTACGCGCGCAGTCTATCCAGTATCTGTGGCTGAGTACCGGTCCGCACGCGCAATAAGGCCACGCAATAACCTCGCAAAACCCTCTACGAGGACAAGGTTACACGTAAAGAACCGCTAAGAGTAATCGCTCTTTAAGACTTGAGTATTGAACCCGGAACCAAGTTCTACGCACGGCCCTGTTCGAGCCTAAACCAAAGATATGAGAACTTGTAGAATTATCCCAATATCTGTGGATTATAATCCGATAAAATTAGAGGCGCTCTACTCAACATTCCCTCTGGTTCTATGAGGTTGTTTAGTAGAGGGATGTCGTCGACTATGTGCGCGCGACACCTGCATGAGCAAATTTAATTAGCTTAATCGTGTAATGTAAATTAACGGTTAGGATTAGAGGTGGTTACTTTTATGAGAAAAACCCTGCTCACCATCATTCTAGTCATTCTAATTTCAGAGCTCCTGTTTGCGTCTACATCATCAACTGTAGAGACATCTGAGCATTGCCGCATGTGGGGCATGGTATCACCCGCCCTCCCCCAGAGCGTTGTACTGAGCCAGCTGGTCAGCCTCCCGTACTCCCTCAAGAACCTAGGAGGAGGCCCAGACGGGCCCGGCAACGTGAACGGCTGGGGCCTAATCTACTACGTCTCAGGGACCCCCGTCGTAGCGAGGGGTCAACCAATGGCCTACACGGATAATAACTTCAACATCGCAGCTCAGGCACTAGCCTCTAGTGGCGCGCAGGTGGGTATGGGCCACGTCCGGAACGCGGCCTCGGGCGCGGTGAACATACCCGACCCCCACCCCTTCATCAGGGTACTCGGGGGCAAGACGTGGACCCTCGCCCACAACGGCGTCCTGAACATCGCCAACCTCAAGAACCTAATCGGGCAAACATACCTCACCAGCTTCACGCCCGCTGTAGGCTCAGACTGGAATGACCCGAACGTCGTCGACAGTGACCTCTACCTGATCTACATCCTGAAGTGCGTCGAGGAGTCCAGCTGGAACGTGAAGGCAGGGATCGCTAAGGCGGAGACCGAGATATACAGGACGGACAGCCACTCGAACGCGAACTTCCTGCTCTCAGACGGAACAACGATGTGGGGCTACAAGAAGAGCGTCGACTCCATCCACCCCCTGTGTTACAAGTATGATGTTTCCCAACAATACTCCGCGATAGCCTCCCAGCCCCCGGAGGGAGCCGGATTAGGAAACTGGCTCTCGATGAGCAACTTCAACCTGGTGGAGATCTCAACTAGCTCTCCTCCCTTGCTGATCCAGGACATCAGGAGCTACGGCCTCCAGCCTAACGAATTCACCTTGGTCGTGCTACCTGACACCCAGTTCTACTCCGAAAGCTACCCAACGATATTTACTGGACAGACGCAGTGGATCAGCAACAACAAGATAGGCATGAACGTCGTGTTCGTCACACACGAGGGGGACCTCGTCAACACATACTCGCAGACCTACGAGTGGCAGAACGCGGCCAGCAGCATGAGCGTGCTAGATGAGGCAAACATACCCTGGGGGGTTCTCCCCGGAAATCATGACCTGACCGGCGGCACCTCCAAGTACAACACCTACTTCGGCTACAGCAGGTTCAACAGCCAAAGCTGGTACGGGGGAGCGTACCAGAACATTAACACCAACAACTACGAATTATTCACCGGCGGGCTGGACGACTACCTGATAATCCACTTCCAGTACCAGCCGAGCACACAGGCCCTGGCATGGGCCAACTCGGTGATATCCAGCTACCCCAGCAGGAGGGTGATAGTCACCACGCACGATTACATGAACACAGATGGTAGCAGAGACACGACTGGAGACAACATATGGAACAATTTCGTGAAGTCCCACGCGGACCAAATATTCCTGGTTCTCTGCGGCCACAACCACGGGGAGAATGAGTAGATGTCGTTGATGGCCACACGATTTATCAGCTTCTCGCGGACTACCAGGATAGGAGCAACGGTGGAAACGGGTGGCTCAGGGTACTCGAGTTCCACCCCTCAGACGACGATATCGTAGTTAAGACGTTCTCACCCTACCTAGGTCAGTACGAGACCGACGCGGACAGCAGCTTCACCCTATCCTACGACATGACGGCGCAAGCGCCAGTCTCTACACCAGACTTCACCATTTCAACTAATCCATCAACCTTGACGATGATAACGGGAGGCTCGGCGACCGCAAGTGTAACTGTCAGCGAACTCAACGATTTCACGGACACAGTCACCTTGACAGCGTCAAAGAGCTGGGTCACCTTTAGCCCATCCTCCATAGTCGGATCTGGGACCTCAGCCATGAGCGTAAATGTCCCTGCCGGTACAACCGCTGGAACCTACTCCATCACCGTAATAGGCACCAGCGGCAGCCTCAGCCACCCCACAACCGTCAACGTGAACGTGCAGGACTTCACCATTTCAACTAGCCCTTCAACCTTAACAGTGACATCGGGAGGCTCGGCAACCTCGACTGTAGCCATCACCACCTTCGACGGGTTCACGGGTACAGTCACAGTGGGAGCATCCTCGAGTTGGGCTACTTTTAACCCATCCTCAGTTGCCGCACCCGGAACTACGCTTATGACCGTAACAGTTCCAGCGAGTACAGTCACGGGAACTTACCCCATCACGGTGACTGGTTCCAGTGGCAGTCTGAGTCACTCCACCACAGTCAATGTGAACGTGCAGACACCCACCCCCCCACTCAGTGTCACCGTGAAGACCGACAAGTCGTCATACAGCCGGGGGCAGACAGTCAGCATAACGGTGAGTGTGACTAATGGTGGGATCGTTATCCAGAGCGCGTCGGTGAGTGTTAGGGTCAAGAACCCTGGCGGTTCAACTTCAACTTACTCTGCAACGACGGATGTAAAAGGTAATGCGGTGATTAAGTACAAGCTGAGCATATTGGCTCAGAGGGGAACCTATACGGTAACATCTACCACATCTAAGACAGGCTATAAATCAGCCTCGGCTACTATAAACTTCAGCGTGAAGTAATCCTTTTTCACATCCATCCAACGCACGAAGATGGGAGCTCAAGCCATAGGATTACTTACCCAAAAGTGATAATAGGAGAAGCCCTTTTAATTATTTTAGGGGTTAAAAGAATGTTAAGGAATTTTGTTTCGGATTCCAAAATTCATAAGACCATTGTCTCAGTAATAATAATTTTTAGCCTTCTAACAATTTTGGTCCCGATAAACGCGTTAGCAACGTCAATCAGCCTAGAATCTCCACTTAACAACACTGTGACGATGGATAATAAGCCTG
>Ga0315282_10017631_pt1 | contig 10294 bp, 14 predicted proteins | sample YL17G07_20_MG_FD_203693 | JGI IMG/M metagenome (GOLD analysis project Ga0315282, IMG submission 203693) | Sediment microbial communities from Yellowstone Lake, YNP, Wyoming, USA - YL17G07_20 | ecosystem: Environmental > Aquatic > Freshwater > Lake > Sediment | place: USA: Wyoming | collected... | reverse complement strand
ACAGACTCAAAGCCCTCCCAGAAGTGCGCGAGATTCACCTGATAACCGGCAAGTTCGATTTGCTAATCACCCTAGAATCGCAAGAGACCGAACTTGACCCCAGACAGAGAGTGGTCGGACTGGTCCTGGAAGCGGTACGCAAAGGCGGAGGCGTGGTCGACACGCGCACAATCATCCCCATCGACTCACAATACCGCCCCAGAACCCAAACCGGCCGCCCAAGCATCAAGGCTTTCGTGTTCATACAAAGTGAAGCGGGAAAGGAAAGAGAGTTGATGAGCAAACTACTCGAACTCCCAGAAGTCACCGGAGTTCATCTCTTGTTCGGCAAGGCGGACCTTCTAACCGAACTTGACGCAGAGAAAAGCTTCGTGCATCCGCCGCCCCAGCATGTCGCCAGCCTCGTCCAGACCAAAATCAGCAAGCTCCCTGGCATTCGTGACACCGATACATACGTTCCACTCGAGTCCATAACTAAGAACCTGTGACGTAAAGAAGTGCGGCGGCTAGTTCGTCAAGTTTCACTGTTCCATTTTGTGCCTACTTGTCCTTCTTGATGTTGCGGCATTCCTCTAGGAGTTCCACCGCCTGCCTTAGTTGGGGGATCGTGATCGATCCTCCGACCACCAAGGCCACGCTGAGTGCTTCGAAGAACTCCTCGTCGGAAACGTTCTCTTCTACGCAGCGTAGTATGTGATAGGTGATGCAGTCGTCGCATCTCAATACTAGCGATGCCACTAGGCCTAGAAGCTCTTTCACTTTCGCTGAGAGCGCTCCGGCCTCGTATGTGCGGGTGTCGATGTTGAAAAGCCGCTGAATCTGAAGATTCCCCGAAGCCAGTATCTTCTTGTTCATCTTTTCACGATGACGCCTGAACTCTTCGAGAGACTCACGCAAAACTGGTCATACGTTATGAGTGGAAGTTTGTTGGCACAATCAAGAAATAGTTCACGCACAGAATCGCGAGCCTGTTGAATTGAATCCTGCCCCAGGGACACTCTACTTTTCAGAATCTCAGCGAAAAGCTCTCAGCTCATAACTGAAGAAGACGACCTAGTTCCTTAAGTTTCAACCAGAACTCCATTGTGGTTCGAAGTTGGCCTCCATTCTCTTTGGAAGAGCATGCTCAGCGCCCATGATGGCCATTAATTCGCTTCATATCTGCGCGGATCTTTCATATAATGTAAAAACACTTTTATTCAAACAGGAAGATGCCTCCCAAGTGCACTGCATGTCCCTAGAGAGGTCAAGAGAGGCTTCGAGGACGAACGTCGCCTCGGTTGCGACACTGGTTGCTCTAATTCTAATATCGACGACTAGCTATTTTCCGACAGTCTCCGTTGCGTCAGGAAACCTGTCGCCCACCCAAGTGACTCCGATCCAGAAGTTCAATCTTACTGAGTGGAGCGTGCCCACAGTGGGTGGTGGCCCATTGGGCATAGGGGTCGATCCGGTTGGAAATATCTGGGCCACCGAAAATTCAACGAGCAAAATTGCCAGATTCGACCCTACTGACAACAACTTCACTGAATGGAACATTCCCACACCCAGCAGTCAACCACGCAAGGTCTTCGTGGAGCAGGTCTCGGTTTCTGGTCCGAATGAGATGCATGTTTTCTTCACGGAATACGCTTCGAACAAGATCGCCCGCTTCGATCCCTCCAGCAACAATTTCACTGAATGGCAACTCGCTGCAGGAAGTAACCCGGTCGGGATTTACGTGGATGAAAACACAGACATTTGGTTCACGGAATCTGGAAGAGACATCATTGGCAGACTCGCACCTAGCACCAATAATCTGACGGAATGGATTCTTCCAGGTGCTACGACCGTCCCAGGCTCACCCGCGTTGAAGCCGTGGGGCATCTTCGTTCAAGTGGTAACCAAACCAATCAGCGGAAGCAACCGTTTTGTATGGTTTACGGAATCTCTAAACAATAAGATCGGGCGACTGGAGGCTAACAGCAATCGCCTGACGTTATGGGACTTGAACTCGCTTGGCCTAGGATCATATCAACCCGCGGACATGACGTTCGGGCTAGTTGACACTTTTCCAAGCGCAATTTTCGCCAACCTGGGCAGCAACAGGATTTCAATTCTAGCGAACGATACTGGAGGCGGCTCATTATACCGAGAATCCTTGATCCCGACCAATTTTGCCGGACCGGCGGGGGTTACATTTGACTCTTCGCGAAGCGCCATATGGTTTGCCGAGAATAACGCGTGGACCATTGCGAATCTTAATACTACTAGTTTCTTTGTTGGGCAGCTCTTCGTGCCAGTTTATTGTACTATCGCTCCGGCCACGGGATCACCATCATGCGCCTCGCCTGCGACAAGAACTTTCACTATAGCAGACGCCACTGAAACCCCTGGAGTATCCGGAACATCCCAAATTCAGAATCCCACGCTTACGTCAACCATTGGCATCTATCAGGGTCCATTGAACGGGTTCACCGAGTACCGACTTCCAAACGTCACTTCGAGACCAACCTCCCTGAGTCTAGATTCACGTGGCAACATATGGTTCACTGAGAATAATGTAAACAGAATAGGGCGCCTCAGCACCCCATATACTTTCCAAGTTTCAGCGTCTCCAAATACACGAAATGTCACTCAAGGTCAGAACGCAACCTTCAGGGTACAGACTGCTTGGATCAGTGGCAATCCGTTACCTGTTCAGCTCACCCTCCTCAATGCTCCTTCAAACATTGGTGCTCAGTTCAATCCTCAAACCGCAAATCCACCATTCACCTCAACGCTCACCATTGTAACTACGAATTCCACGCCCACCGGGACCTTTCTAATGAGCATACAAGCGAGCAGCGGTGGCCAGAACCAGTTCTCGACAATCACTCTGAACGTTCAAGCGCCGCAACCCCCGCCACCACCCCCACAGGCCCCATTCAATTACACGATTACCGTTACCAGCACCGGAACTGTCACCATAGCTCAAGGACAGTCGGCATCATTCGACATAGCAGTTTCACTGACCAGTGGAACCTCACAATCAGTAAACCTGACAGCCGCCGGACTGCCGATCGACGCGGACTATTCCTTTACGGCTGCCCGCGGCCTGCCCACCTTCACGTCAACGCTTCAAGTGCAAACTGACTTGAACACGCCCCCCGGTTCCTACTCAATCACGATCTCCGGTCTGTCCACTGGAGGCGAGCTGCATCATCCCGCTCAAGAACCGCTATTGGTGATAACTGAGGTGCCCCGCGACTTCACCTTGACCGCGCCGGTTACTGAAGTCATCTTAGTGCAGGGGTCGCAAACCGACACCACCCTGACTGTTACTTCGATCGAAGTCTTCAATAGCAATGTCGAATTTGCCGGTGCGTTTGAGCCGTCAGCACCAGGCCTCATGGTCACCTTCTCACCTTCCTCCGTAATCCCTCAACCCAACGGTGGAACCGAACACGCAACCATGGAGATTGTTGCACAGATGAACACGGCTGGAACCTACCTCCTCACAATAACCGCAACGAGTGGAAACCCTTCACGGACTCATCAGATCATGTTAAGCGTACGGGTTTCCCCATGCCTCATAGTCACAGCCACTTTCGGCACCGAACTCGCACCCGAAGTACAATTCCTCCGAGACTTCCGAGACCAGCAGATCACAAACACCTTCGCCGGCTCAAACTTCATGGACATCTTCAATGCCTGGTACTACTCATTCAGTCCAGCAGTGGCACAATACGAGTACTCACACGCAACAGTACGTACCATAGCCAAGATGGCGCTTTACCCACTTATCGGCGTGCTTCAGCTGGCATCATCAACCTACACTATGGTCGCATTCCAACCAGAACTCGCGGCCCTTGCGGCAGGCTTGGTGGCAGGCTCTCTCATCGGTCTAGTATACCTTGCCCTACCAATGTTCTCCATACTCTGGCTGAACAGGAACAAAATTGATGCTAGGACCAAGGGTAGAGTGGCGAGATGGATAACGGCAACACTGGCCGCCTTGATTGCTGGATTTATCATATCAGAGATCTTCGCACTATCGGTCGTAATGATGTTCGTCAGCGGCGGTCTTGTTCTGACAGCCCTAGGAGCAGGAAGCATTTTGCCAGCTCTAGGCATCGTTGAATACTTCAGAAAGAAAGCTTAGCTCCCGAACTCTTACTACCCCTAAGTCGTTACGTGGATTGCAGTGTCCCACATCTCAATCAATGTTCTCCCGCCAATTTCCACACAGATGGCCCTCACTGGGCTGAGTCAGAGGAAATTGACTCGCCGGAGGGCGAGTGGTCACTCGGATTATAGAGATTGGAGCTTTCTGACGATTCTTCCAGACGTGAATATGGCTGAGAGGAACAACGTTGACAGCACTATGACGGCACTAGCTATCATTAGCAGGACCGAGGATGCGAGTAGCTCTCCGACAAGCAGTGTTGAGATTCCGGCGAATAGCGCGACGACCAACGACTTCTCAAGCATCCTTTGAGCGTTATATCCCCGCAGACGCCGAATCTTCGCTCTGAGTAGGCTCAGCGGCAGGCCTAGGTAGAATGCGCCAATGAGTGAGCTCGCCACCAATCCCGACAGAAACGCTGCTAGTTCCGGAACAGCGCTTGTGGCAGAGAATGTTAGCGAGGAGAGTTTCAGGATTCGGATCAGCGGATATAGGACACCTTTCATCACTGTTCGCTCAAAGCTGTGTGTGGACAAATAGCTCGCCACGTAGGGGCTGAAAGAGTAGTACCAACTGTTGAAGGCAACCATGAAGCCTGAGCCCGCCGCTGTCCGCAGAATCTCATTATCACGAAAGTCTCTGAGAAGTTGGACCTCAGGCGAAAGCTCAGAACCGAAAGTGGCCGTAGCAATCAAACATGATGGAAACTTCGCAACGGTGACTGTCGAGGCGATCGTTGAAGTCGAGGTAGTCGACCCAGTCAGCGAAGTAGTAGTTGTAGCTGATGTTGTTGAAGACATCGTTGCCGTATTCGTGTACGAAGTCGACGTACTTGTGCTGCTGTTCGTTACCGAAGTCGTAGAAGTATAACTGAAGCTTGTGGAAGTACTAGTGGTCGTGGTGCTTGTGCTAGTGGAAGAGGTGGAACTCGACGTCTCGCTTGTCGTCGTCGTTGTTGAAAGCGTTGAGTTCAGAGTCCTAGTGGATGTTATGATGGTCGTTAGGGCCTGTACCAGCACGTTTCCGACTCCAGCCGGACTTGCAGAGGAGAATATGGCTGTACCCAGTGCGGAGCCCAGGAGAACCGTTAGCAGTAGAGCTCGCTTGGAGAGAGTCAACCGACGCACCTCCTGAAGACACTAGGACTGAGAACTACGGCAAGTCCGATCAGCGCCAGGATATCCCATAAGGGCTGTGTGCTAAGGCTCCGTATTGCCTGACCCAGAGTGTGCGTAATCGTCGTTGAAAGCGTGGTGAAGAAGGTCAGTGTAGTCACCGTCAGTATAGACGTGCTGATAAAACTACTGAATGTAGTTGTTGTGGTCTGGGCGGAGACCGTCGTTGTGGTCAGCGTTGAAAAGAACTCCGTAGATCTTCCTGTTGTCTGGAAAGTTGTAGTGCAAAATGATGAGGAAATCTCTGTTGTAGATGTGATGGTCGTAGTTGAGAATGTTGAAGTCTCGGTCGGGGAATAGGTAGTAGAGGTAGTAGTTGCGATACCTGTAACAGCAACATCGAAAATCGCAGATCCTACGCCGTTACTTGGTAGACCTGTGACATTGACTCGATAGGAACCGGGCGGCGAAGTAGGGTAGACTCGAAACGAACCGTCAACATTGCCTGAGATCATTGCACAGGTTATGTTGTCGGCGATTGTGCTAAAATTGCCCATGAAACTAATTCCGCAGGAAACGTCGAACGGATTGAACCCAGATCCTTTGACTGAAACGAATATTGGAGTGCCCCCAACAGATGACGGGACAACAACGTTAGGCAATAGGGTTACAGTTGGTCCACCGGCGGGGGAGAAAACGTTCGACGCAGTCTCACCATGCTTGGCGGTGACTGTCACTGTGTAGGTTGTAGGACTCACAGTGGCCACGCGGAAAAAGGTAGGAGCTGTCAAGTTGCCCGTGGAATCTACAGTGCATGCCCATATTGAAAAGATAGCAGGGGACGTGGGACTTGCAGTTATCGTACAGGGTCCTACGTCAAAGGGCGAGAAAAGTGTCCCCCCAGCCATCGTAATATCGACCGCCTGCCCTATTGTTGCGATTGTCATATTGAACTTGATAAGAGGCACATTGGACACGTTGAAGTTAGAGAACGTAACACGCGCTCCCGTGAGTGGATCTGTGACATTGATGCGATAAAGCCCTGGAATGGCACCCGATGCCACGGCGAAGCCTCCTGTTAGCGAACCAGAGGAATCTATGGTGCACGTTTTGCTGGGGCTTGTGGCGAAGAATGCAGCGCCACCTGACGACGTAAGCCCACTTGCACAGTTTCGCGAGCTGCCGGTGAGGAACCCTCCTCCAGAAACGATAACAGTTCCGTCTTGTGTTCCGTATCCCGGTGGTACTACGCTGGGAGAAACAAATAGGGTCGGACCTGATATCTTGTTGAACTGCGTTGTGGCATTCAATCCAACATTCGGAACCACAGTAACATTGTATGACCCATCAGGCATTCCAGACTTTACTATGAATTGAGCCGATAGCGTCCCCGACCCAGTGACTGTACAACTTGACGCGGGCGAAGTTGCCACAACCGGGCCAGTAATGCTGCATATAGCCATATCACCCCTGAAACCCACACCTGTAGCAGTAATGGTCTGATTTGCAATACCCACCGCAGAGGAGAGAGTGATCTTGGGTAGCACCGTGAAGTTAGCTGATGCAGTTCGCGCAGGAGATCCGCACGATATCGTGACTGTGTTGTTTGCCACTTGGCTGGCAGGTCCTCCTGCCTTGGCCGCGGCAGGCGGACTTGACCCGACTGTGAAAGTACCGGAAACAAACCCAATGCTGTTGCTCGATATGCCAGATACTGACCTTACCAGATTGGGATTATCTGATAGCAAGCTACAGCTCTGACTCGGAGGCGCGCCCGTCGCGCTAACATATATCAATTGGCCAGGCTGACCACGATTGGGACTCAAAGTAAGATTGAAGCCTATCACAGTAAACCCACTCAGCCCAAAATCACCGTGAGAACCAGTGACGTTGATCTGGTATCCCCCTACGGTCGCGCCTGTCTTGACAGTGAATTGTGTCGAGTACAGATTTCCGGATGAGTCAATGAAGCAGCTTTGTGAAGCTATAATGTCACTGGCCGTCGAAGTGATGCTGCAGATACCAGCGTCTGGGTTAGATGATATTCCACCTGCGAACTTATGTGAACCACTCGTGATAGCGACCGTCGTGCCCGGAGAACCCGAAGACACACTAAGCACAAGATCAGGCCTCGCATCAACTGTGAAGGAAGTGGTCTGGGTGCGTTGGGAGGATCCTGCTGGTTGAGTCGTGTCAGTGACGTTCAGGGTGTACGAGCCCTGCCCTGCATTGGAAGAGACCGAGAAGAACGCGGATAGGGCTCCGACACTAGATATCGTGCACTCTGTCCGGTTAGGATTATTGTCGAACAGCGTGCCTGGACCAAAAGCATACAATGCGCAGCTTCGCGGACTTCCCGTACCCACAAACCCGCTTCCAGAAAGCTGAACTCGTGAAGCATTGTCCGCCCTACCGTAGCCTGGCGGTGCATGCGTGGGGAAACGGGAAAGCGTTGGCGCGGACAGCGCGTCCGGCGTCCACAGGCTGGAAATTGATACGAAGACTGACGTTGCCAGCAACATAACTACAATTAGCCGCAAGCGGCGCAGATTCAACTAATAGATCTCCCATTTGTCTTAGGATGAAGGCGAGCCTGAGAATTACTCAACTCTAAGCACGCATCTCTATGGCGTTTAGCCATCTCAGACAATATTTAATGATGTTTGACTGAATACGCCAAATTATAGACAAACACATGGCAAAATTTGCTGGATTTTGCTTCATTTCAGACACAGTGCAAAATCGAACGATCACGGAGCTTGTGAGGGGTCTTGCGACCGTTGGTGATGGCATCCGGCCAGAACTCCATGTCAGCCATTGCTCGGTCCGTATTTAAGTGTTGCTATGTGCCACATAACTACATGACCTGATGATTCTCAAGGACAAGGCAATTGAGACATGAAAATGGCAGAGCAATGACGCCATCTTGTGCGCCCACAACGCCCCGCACGGCAATTCGTTTGGTCTCGGCCAATTCTCAGGGTATTTGAAGCAAACGATTGTCCTCGCGGGGAATCTATCTACAGCGACTAGGAAAGTTCGCCCGCAACCCTGTGAGTGAATCTTTAGCGTCAAAACTTCTTGTTGGTTTCATCAGGAAGGTCAACACGGAATGGCCAATACCTGAAGTCGATTGCTGAATCTGATGGGTCTTGTTTTCCGAGACAATACGGACAGTAAAGATACCGCATGTAGCTCATATCAAGCGTCCTGCTCTAAAGATAGAATAAAATCTAACGCGCAATATCACACTGCAAATGATCCCTTTGGATAGTCGTTTGGTCCAGATCGTTGACAAGATTAAAGATAGGAAGCTGCGTGGAAAAGTATACGGACTTCTTCAGAATCCGACGATCAAGATCGGAGGCAAGTCTTTCAAAGGAATACCTATCGACAAGTCCCCAGCGAGTATCAGGCATCATCACAACTATCCAGGCGGCTTCATTGAGCACACTCTGGCGGTTTATGAGCTCTGCATGAGCCTGTCTCGGATAGTCAAGAGAATTTACAGGTGCCGAGTGAATACTGATCTAGTTATCTGCGGGGTGTTGCTCCATGACATTTTCAAACCAGCCACTTACACTCAAAGAGAAGGAGTGTACCAGCGCTCGGCTTTGGCGGAACGGCTTGATCATTTGACGTTGGCAAGTGCAGAACTGATTCGACGAGGATTTCCGTTGGATGCTGTGCATGTTGTCACTGCTAGTCATGGGCTGCAGTATGGGCCGATTGGACCTATGACCATTGAAGCACTAATCTGTCACTTGGGCGACTATGCCGAGGCTAAGTTGAATGGCGATGTTTTGAATGCTGCACGTTTCATGGTTCGTGAAGTGGTGGGTGAAGAGCCCTCAATCTTGAGTGGCAAGGAGGCGTTTGCGATCATCAGAACCAAGACCGATAAAGGCTGGGATGGGCTCAAAGAGTATCTCTCAAGCAGAGGTTATCCCAGATAACCGTGCGCTGTAAGGTCAGTTCGAACTCTTGTCTCTGAGTAGTGAAGTATGGCAATCCGTAATTCGAGCCATTGAGAAAGCAGTACCTGAATACGATTTTGTAAACGAGAAAGTATCTCTAGGTCTAGCCCAGAAAACGCGCGATTACGCCGCTCAGCAGCTGAAGCTCGAAAGTGGAATGCTGATACTTGACGCGGGAATCGGCCCCGGTGCAATGAGCGAGACAGTTCTGAGCGGGACGGCTGATCCGACCATAGTGGGTTTCGACGCTTCGACCAAGCTCTTGAGCGCTGCTCGTGGAAAACTGGGGTTCTCCTGTGGCGATCATTTGCATTTGGTTCGCGGCGTATTTGAGGCACTGCCGTTCAGAGACAAATCTTTCTCTAGGATTATCAGTGCTTATGCGTTCCGTGACGCTCGGAATCGAAGTATCGCAATCGATGAGTTCTACCGGGCGAGTTCAGAGAACGGAATCTTCGCGATTGTTGATTTAGGCAAACCTGGGAATCGCCTCAAACGATCTTTGATCTCGATTTACGTCCAATACATAGTGCCTGTTATCGCCAAGTTGACGATGTCCGGCTCTATTGATGGCAATCCGTGGCGAATGATCTTTCCGACCTATCAGGCGCTCGGAAGTAACGGTGAGCTAGTCAAATCTCTAGGCAGGAGGTTCAGCAACGTGACGATCACAGAGTTTGCTTTGGGGGGCATGATCGTCATTTTCGCCAGAAAAGACTAGTTTGCTGGAACAAGCCGGTCAACTTCCGTCTTATTCAGGAGTTACACAGACGAATAACTCGCGGGCCCATCGCTCATATTTGGACCGAGCAGAATCACGTATGCATTTGGAGTCTGATGGTCCTTCGTCAAGCCAACGGCGTTCTCGCAGAGTCGAATCAAGTGTGGTCTTGTCAGTGTAATGTGCTGCCGCCGTCGAGTACGATTGTTTGCCCGTTGATGAAGGAGGACTCTTCGGAGCATAGGAAAGCGATGCTTTTCGCGATTTCTTCAGGGGTTGCGAATCGTCGTATCAGGTTCTCCTGTCGCTCTGCACGCAATTCCTCAGCCGTCAG
>Ga0315282_10017630_pt1 | contig 10294 bp, 8 predicted proteins | sample YL17G07_20_MG_FD_203693 | JGI IMG/M metagenome (GOLD analysis project Ga0315282, IMG submission 203693) | Sediment microbial communities from Yellowstone Lake, YNP, Wyoming, USA - YL17G07_20 | ecosystem: Environmental > Aquatic > Freshwater > Lake > Sediment | place: USA: Wyoming | collected... | reverse complement strand
GAATTCCAGGTATGACTATGGCTAACGTTCCTTTCAGGCCAAAGGAGGTTACGAGTGTAAGGGCCAGGATCGGACCCATGGCAATCCCGAAGTTTCCGCCTACTGAAAAAATCGACATCCCTGTTGCTTTTTTATCCCCTGTAAAAAAATAGGCTGTTTTAAACCCTTCCGGATGGAAACTTGCAACCCCGATGCCGCTCACCATGGCACAAATGAGGAGGACAGAATAATTTGAGATGAGACCGGAGAGGGACAACCCAAGGCAGGCGATAAAAGGCGACAAGGGGAGAAGCCATCCTATAGGTCGTCTGTCGGAGAGATGTCCAAAGGCAGGTTGGATAATCGAAGAGGTGACATTAGCAGATAGAAGAACTGTCCCTGCCATCGTATAGGAAAGGTTTAGAGCCTCTTTGAAAAAAGGAAGCAAGGCAGGCAGGGCTCCTACGCTGACATCGGTTACGAAATGGGCAGCGCTAAGAATGGCCAAAGCCTTCTTATTTAACTTCATTCATATTTCCTTTAAGAAATTCTATTATTGATGATAAGCTTACCTTTGTCAATTTGTGCTCAGGTAAAAATCGAAATGAAAAAAAGGGGTAAGACATCCGCCACAATAGACATTTGATGATTTTTTGATTATGATAAGAACCGGAGGAAGAAATGAAGATCGCTATTTCTGGGAAGGGTGGGGTAGGAAAGACGACGCTGGCAGGAGTTATGGCCAGAATCTTGGCACATCGGGGGCGAAAGGTCCTTGCCATTGATGCCGACCCCGATTCTAACTTAGCTTCAGCCATTGGCCTTCCTAAAGAAGCTCTCGCCAAACTCTCGCCCATTGCCTCAATGACTTCTATGATTGAAGAGAGGACTGGTGCGAAAAAGGGGAGCTTTGGCTCAATGTTTAAGCTCAACCCCAAAGTGGACGATATCCCGGATGAGATGGGAGTGACTTACCAAGGGGTGAGACTCCTTCTCCTGGGCTGTATTCCCCAGGGAGGTGGAGGCTGCTTCTGTCCCGAAAATGTACTTTTGAAGAATCTGGTTCGCCATCTTTTGGTGCAACGGGAGGAAGCCCTCATTATTGATATGGAGGCAGGTTTGGAACACCTCGGGAGGGGAAGCACAGGATATGTGGATGCTCTCGTCATCGTCGTGGAACCAGGACAGAGGGCTATCAATACGGCCAAGCAGATCAAGAAGCTGGGAGAGGATCTACATATTAAGAAAATAATGATTGTTGGAAACAAGGTCAACTCTGAGGAGGATCGGCGACTCATTGAAGAACAACTTTCCGATTTCCCCGTTTTAGGCCACATGAGTTTTAATCCTAAGGTTCTTCAATCGGACAGGGAGGGGAAATCTCCCTATGACATTGACGAAAAAATTAAAGAGGAAGTCGAGGCTATCCTCACTGAACTGGAGAAAAGAATCTAATAGCCGGAATGATGCCTGCCTGTCGGCAGACAGGGAATATTGGAGTGATGGAATGATGATAAAGACATAAAGTATTAACCCAATATTCCAATGTTCCACTATTCCATTATTCCAGGGTTCAGTTTATGATCAGGACAATTTTTGTTTGGTCTTGTATTGTCATCGCCACATTGGTCTTGGGGGTGCTTACTCTCATCACCTATCCCTTTGACCGGAAGGGGAAGGCGGGTCATCATTATGCAAGACTCTGGGGAAAAATTGCTCTTCTGGCCAACCGGGTAAAGGTCAAGATAGAAGGGATGGAGCATCTGAATGGAAAAGGTCCCTATATCTTTATGTCGAATCATCAGGGAAGTTATGATATCTTTGCATTGCTGGGCCATCTTCCATTTCAGTTTAAATGGTTAGCCAAGAAAGAGCTCTTTTCCATTCCCTTTTTTGGTTGGACCATGGCCGCTGTAGGCTATATCAGCATCGATCGGGGAGGAACCCGGGACACCGTGGAGGCCATGAACGAGGCGGCCCAGAAGATTCGGGATGGGATGTCGGTGGTCATTTTCCCCGAGGGTTCAAGAAGCCCTGATGGTTTGATCCAACCCTTTAAAAAAGGAGGATTCACCCTGGCGATTAAGTCAAAGGTTCCTATCGTACCCATTGCGATCAGCGGAAGTCGGGACATCATGCCAAAGGGTAAATTGACTGCCGCTTCTGGAGAAATTCGGATGCGGATGGACCACCCCATCGAGACGGAGAATTATTCTTTGAAGGATAGGGAGCCTTTAATGAAGAAGGTGAGAGAGACGATCTCCAAAAATTTTAAGATGATCTCTCAAAAGCAGGGTGAGGGAAAAGAGTGACAGAGGATTCCATCAGAGAAAAGTTGAAACATGAGATCATAGGGATTCTCCTGATCGCGGTAGCGGTCTTCCTCTTTCTGAGTTTGGTCTCCTATCACCCGATGGATCCCTCATTCTTTTCTTATATCTCCTCGAAGGTGGAAGAGATTCATAACTGGATGGGGATTGTAGGAGCCTATCTCTCCAGCCTCCTCTTTCAAGGATTCGGATTTCCTTCCTTTCTCATTTCCTTTGTCCTGGTTGTCTTTGCCTTCAGTTTCATTTTCCGTTGGGAGTGGAAATACTTGTCTTTAAAATTAGCCGGTTGGGCGGTGATCCTCATCACCACTTCATCCTTTTTTGGTTTATGGTTAAGCCCTCTCCGGATTTATCGGCAGGATCTCTTAATGGGAGGGTTCATCGGAGAAATTTTTTCGAGAAATCTTGTCCGCTATTTCAATCGTCCAGGGGCGACCGTCCTTTTATTGGTCATTTTAATCCTCTCTTTCGTTCTGGGAACAGGGATCTCCTTCATCTCTATGGTCAAACATTTGGGAGGAGCTGTTCATAAACTGATCGAGAAGATCGGTACGTTCAAAATGGTTAGAAAAGAACGTGCCGAGAGGGAAAAGAAGTTGGTGAAGCGAAAGCAAGAGAAAAAAGAGATGACGGAGGTCATCCCTACAGTCGTCATAGAAAAACCATCCCCCCCTCCTAAGAAAGAAGAAGTGGTGAAACAGGAGGCGTTCGAATTTTTAGAGGCCTCAAAAGCCTTCCAGCTCCCTCCCACTTCTTTGCTGGAACCCGAGACTGAGAAGAGACAGAAGATCGACCGGGATAGTTTGATCATGAACTCCCGTATTTTGGAGAAGAAACTTTTAGATTACGGAGTGGAGGGGAAAGTGGTCGAGGTCAGACCCGGTCCTGTGATCACGGTTTATGAATTCGAGCCGGCTCCCGGCGTGAAAGTCAGCCGGATTGTCAACTTAGCAGATGACCTGGCGCTGGCCCTGAGCGCCCTGTCCATTCGTATCGTTGCTCCCATCCCTGGTAAGGCTGTCGTAGGGATTGAAGTCCCTAACACCAATAGAGAGACAGTCTATTTCAAAGAGATCATCGATTCCGATAATTTTCGAACCTTCAAATCAAAACTCTCTTTTGGACTGGGAAAGGATATCTCAGGACAACCATTTGTGGTAGATCTTGCAAGAATGCCCCATCTCCTGGTCGCTGGATCAACAGGGTCCGGGAAAAGCGTTTCTATTAATGCGATGATCTGCAGCATCCTCTTCAAGGCCGCTCCGGAAGAAGTCCGGTTCCTCATGATTGACCCAAAGATGCTGGAGCTCTCCGATTATGAAGGTATCCCCCATTTACTTCTTCCTGTCGTGACCAATCCGAAAAAGGCAGCGGTGGCCCTCAAATGGTTGGTGGATGAGATGGAGCGGAGGTATACGGTCTTAGCTGAAAAAGGGGTGAGAAATATTGAGCATTACCATCAGCGGATGGAGAAGGAACTGAGAGAAAAGGGGAAGGTCTATAAACGGAAGGGCGATGTCTTAGAGGGAGATGAAGAAAAACCCATGGAACCTATGGAGAGGGTCCCTTATATTGTGGTGGTGATCGATGAACTGGCGGACCTGATGATGATCTCATCGAGAGAAGTGGAAGAATACATCACCCGGCTCGCTCAGATGTCACGGGCGGTGGGCATCCATCTCATCCTGGCTACCCAGCGACCTTCGGTTGATGTGCTCACCGGGATCATTAAGGCAAACTTCCCTGCAAGGATTTCCTTTCAGGTCACCTCCAAAGTGGATTCCCGAACCATCCTGGACACCATCGGTGCAGAGCATCTTTTGGGAGCTGGAGATATGCTCTTCCTTCCACCCGGCAGTTCGAAACTGACACGCCTTCATGGCGCTTTCGTCTCGAGCCCCGAGATTAAACGGGTCGTCGAATTCTTGAGAAAACAAGGAAAGCCTTCTTACGATCCTTCGATCCTGGCCGAGGTGAAGAAGGAAAAAGAGGCGGCAGGAGGAGAAGAAGACGAATACGATGAGAAATATGATGAAGCGGTGGCCTTTGTCGCCGAGGCCGGACAGGCATCGATTTCCCTCATTCAAAGACGATTTCGAATCGGTTACAATCGAGCGGCCCGCATCGTCGAAAAGATGGAGGAGGAAGGGGTGGTGGGACCTTCCGATGGGGTGAAGCCCAGGGAGGTTCTGGTTAAAAAGATAGAGTAAAAGAATATAGGGGTTCAGGAATTGAGGAATTCGTAAATCCCTAAATTTCTAAATCCAAGAATCGATGATCCCGTAAAAAGTCTAAAAACTGTCACTCCTACGCAAGCAGGAGTCCAGAAATATTTGAACTTACTGGATTCCCGCTTTCGCGGGAATGACAGAATTGGAAAAGGCGAGGTTGCAAGGATGAGAAAAATATCTCTATTGATCTTTTCTGCCTTTATGCTATTTCATCTGGTCTTCAATCCAGTGGCTTTTTGTGCAACCGGTCAAGAGGTATTGAACGAAATCCAGAGCCGATATGAAAAGACAAACGACTTCGAAGCCAGTTTCATTCAGGAGTATGTCGGCAAGGTGATGAGACAATCCAACAGAGGAGAAGGAAAAGTTTATTTTAAGAAGAAAGGGATGATGCGGTGGGACTATACCGTTCCAAACCAGAAGCTCATTTCAGATGGCCAGACCCTTTGGTACTATCAGCCTGAAGAAAAGCAGGTTCTCCTTTCCGATGTCTCAAGAGTTCTCAAAGAGAAGACGCCCTTGGGCTTCTTGGCTGGAGAGGGAAATCTCAGTCGGGACTTCGACCTCCTCAATCTGAATGAATCCGTTTCCCAAAAAGAGGACAACTATGTCGTCGAGTTGGCCCCTAAAGAACCTCTTGCCACTTTGGCGAAGTTGACTTTAACGGTGGATAAAAAGACCTATACCGTCCTTCAATCCGATGTCTTCGATGGATTGGGGAATGTGACTCGAACCCGTTTCATCGATATCAAAACGAATGTAGGGCTCTCCAACTCCTTCTTTCATTTTACCATCCCACCCGGGACAGAAGTCATCAAGATGCAGGAACCCTCTGCCCCTGCTCCAGGGGGCAAGAAAGTCCAGCCTAAATAATGTTAAGTCCGTTCAGTTCGTTAAGAACGTTAGGTTCGTTAAGTTGTTTTAGAGGGTGTCAACGATATCGACGATCATAACGGTCCAAACGAGGGTAACGATTATTTTATGCCGCTCTTCACGACGAATGCCATTGTAATTCGCTCCCTCAACTACGGAGAATCCGATAAGATCATCACCTTCTTCACCAAGGATTTCGGAAAGCTGAAAGGAATAGCGAAAGGAGCGAGGAGGAGCAGGAAGCGATTTCAGAATGCCCTGGGCCTCTTTTCTCATCTTCGTCTCATCTTTTTCGATAAGGAGGGAATGGGATTGGTGAGGGCCGAGAGTTGTGACATCCTGCACTCTTTTCCAAAGATCAAGGAAGATCTCAAGAAGATTTTTTATGGAAACTATTATCTGGAATTGGCAAACGAGATGACCGGAGAACGGGAAGCCAATCGAGAGGCCTTCGAACTTCTTCTCTCCTTCTTATCGAGCCTTGAAGAAATGGAAACGCAAGAGGAACAATTGAGGCTCTTTGAAATCCGGATGCTTTCCCTCTTCGGTTATCGCCCCAATATGCGAAGATGTGATCTATGTAAAAAGGATTGGGAGGATTTGAAAGAGATTCCTACCGTCTTTTTCTCCCTTCAAAGAGGGACTATGGTCTGTGAAAAGTGTTCGAAGACGTGGAATAATCTCATCCCTCTCTCCTTGGGAACGGCAAGATTAATAGAGAAAATCTCCCAGATGGAGTTGTCCAAAGTTCAAAGGCTGAGATTCACCCTTCAAGCCTTATCCGAAAGTAGAGAGCTCCTCCCTAAATTTATTAGCTATCAATTGGGGAAGGAATTGAAGTCGCTGAAGGCACTGAGGGAAATTTCTCATAGTCTTTCTCAGGGAGGGGAGTAGGTGTAGCGTCCCCATTTACTGGGGACGATGGGGAAGGTCTTCGGCAGTAAATGCCGACGCTACATCTGCTGTGTATTGACAGAAAAGGGGTGAAAATGCTAAACCGTAGTCCATCCGGAGTCGTCATCTTGCGATGGCCTTTCATGAATGCAGAGGATTCTTTTTAACGCTTAGCCCTATGCTCTCTGCGCTCTGCGCTTATATGGAGAAACAATGAATTTCCAGGAATTGATTTTTTCGTTGGAGCGATTCTGGGCAGATCAGGGGTGTGTGATTCAACAACCCTACGATACAGAGGTTGGGGCCGGTACTTTTCATCCTGCTACCTTTCTCAGGTCCTTAGGTCCGGAACCATGGAGAGTGGCTTATGTTGAACCTTCTCGACGCCCCACCGATGGTCGATACGGCGAGAATCCCAATCGGCTTCAGCACTATTATCAATATCAGGTGATTATGAAACCTTCCCCCCTTGATATTCAGGAGATCTATCTCAACAGCTTAAAGTCTTTTGGGATTGATCCCCTTGACCATGACATTCGATTCGTCGAGGATGATTGGGAATCTCCCACGCTGGGTGCATGGGGGTTAGGCTGGGAGGTCTGGTTGGACGGAATGGAGATCACCCAGTTCACCTATTTCCAGCAGGCAGGCGGCATCGAGCTCAACCCCATCCCTGTAGAGATTACCTATGGCATTGAAAGAATCGCCATGTATCTTCAGGGGGTGGATAATGTCTTCGACCTGGAATGGGCAAAAGGGGTGAAATATGGAGATGTCCACCACCGGGGGGAGGTCGAATTTTCACGATATAATTTCGAGGAGGCCAACGTAGAGATGCTTTTCCGCCTCTTTGAGATGTTTGAGGATGAGGCAAAGAGAATGGTTGAAAAAGGCTTGATCCTTCCGGCTTACGATTATTGCTTGAAGACTTCTCATATCTTCAACCTGCTCGATGCACGGGGTGCGATCAGCGTGACCGAGCGGGTTGGGTATATCTTGAGAGTGAGGACATTGGCAAGACTCTGCGCTGAGGGTTATCTCAAGCAGAGGGAAGAAATGGGGTTTCCTTTATTAAAAAATAAATAATGGAGCGTCGGCATTTACTGCCGACGAAATTCTAATCAGATGAATCCTGGCGTCCAATACAAAACATGGGGCAAAAGTCGTTCCAGTAGACTTGTCGACTATGATTATTCGACGGATCGTCCCATCTATGTAACAATTTGCACAGAAAGTAAACAGGAGATCTTCAATTCAAAAGGAAATGCGGAAATTGTTATTGAAGAGTTGTTAAAGTCAACACAAGAACTTGGGTTCAGAATCCTATGCTATTGTTTAATGCCTGACCACCTTCATGTCGTTTTAACCCCGGGAGATTCAGGTTATTCACTCAAAAAATTTCTTAATATCTTTAAGGGAAGAACAACTGCAGTTTTTAGGGGAAGGGAAGGTTTGAACAAAATATGGCAACGGTCTGCTTTTGACCATGTGATAAGAATGGAGTAGGGTTTAAGAGCTATTGTTGAATATATCATGGATAACCCTGTTAGGAAGGGGATTACAGAGAAAGCGGTTGAGTACCCATATAGTAAATGTTTTGATGATGAAATAGAAAGATACCTTTGGTTCAATTCGCCCCCAATAAATGAGGGCGCTACAATTTTGTTAATGTTGTAGCGTCGGCATTTATTGCCGACGGATGCCATTATGGAGATTTTTTAAACCATGAAGGAACTTCTTTTAGAGATTGGGACGGAGGAGATCCCGGCTGGGTTTATTCCACAGGCATTGATCGATTTGGAGTCTCTCGCAAAAAAAGAGCTGGAGGCAAACCGGATCGACTTCCATGGGATAAATACTCTTGGGACTCCAAGACGGCTCGTGCTGGTCATTGAATCCATCTCAGAAAAACAGAGGGATGAAGAGACAAAAAAGATAGGTCCATCAAAACAAGCTGCCTTCGATGCGAAAGGAAATCCAACCAAAGCAGCCATTGGTTTTGCGAAGAGTCAATCCGTTCCTGTTGAGTCCCTGACACTGATTCAAACAGAGAAAGGGGAGTATGTTTGCGCTGTGAAGAAGGAGTCAGGGAGACCAACCTCTGAGCTCCTTTCCTCCATCATTCCCAAATGGATTTTTTCCATTCCGTTTCAAAAGTCGATGAAATGGGCAGATGTCCCGATTCGTTTTGCCAGACCCATTCACTGGATATTAGCTCTCTTCGGAGGAGAGGTCGTTCCTTTTGAAGTGGGTAATATCCGAAGCGGGAATAAGACCTATGGCCATCGGTTCATGCATTCCGGTCCTATTCCCATTAAGGATTTTCGATCCTATCTTCAAAAAACAAAAGAAGCCTTTGTCATCGTTGATCCTGTGGAGCGAAAGAAAAGGATTGAGGATGAGATGATTCGAGAAGGGGCTAAGGTTTCAGGAAGAGTCCTTAAAGATGAAGAGCTTCTCAATGAGGTCAATTTTCTGGTGGAATACCCAGTGGCCTTGTGTGGAACCTTTGACAATAAATTTCTTTCACTTCCTCGGGAGATTCTTATTCATTCCATGAAGGAGCATCAGAGATATTTCCCTGTGGTGGATGACCATGGGATATTGCTTCCCCATTTCGTCTGCATCAGCAATATCAATCCAAAGAGCCGGGAAGTGGTCGTGAAGGGGAACGAAAAGGTCCTCAAAGCAAGGCTCTCTGATGCCGCTTTCTTCTTTGAAGATGATCTGAAGATTCCTCTGGAGAAAAGATTAGAGCAATTGAAGAAGGTGGTTTTCCAGGCGAAGATAGGAACTTCTTATGAGAAGGTGATGCGTTTTAAACAGTTGGCTTTATGGATGGTAGAACGAATCGATCCAAAATTGCGAGAAGTAGTCGAGAGAGCATCCCTATTATGCAAAGCCGATTTAGTTACCGGAATGGTCGGCGAGTTTCCAAAACTTCAGGGGATCGTGGGAAGGGAGTATGCCCGTTTATCGGGAGAGAAACCAGAGGTCGCAGAGGCAATTTGTGAGCACTATCTACCCGGTTTTGCAGGAGACCGACTGCCTTCCGGCCCCATTGGGGATATTGTCAGCATTGCTGATAAAATGGATACCATCGTAGGTTGCTTTGGAGTGGGTCTTGTCCCCACTGGAACAGCCGATCCTTTTGGGTTGAGGCGGCAAGCTCTGGGAATCATCCGGATCATCCTCGAGAAAAAATATTCCATTTCATTAAGGAGATTGGTTGAAGAGAGCGAAAAGCAGTTGAAGGAAAAGATGGAGCGTCCTGCTGAACAGGTGAAAGAGGAGGTTCTGGATTTCTTTCGAGTCCGTTATCAAAACTTTTTATTAGATAAGGAGTACCCCTTTGATGTGACTGATGCGATTCTCTCCATTTCATTTGATGAGTTGCTCGATGTTCAGGGCAGAATCGATGCTTTGAGGAAGGCAAGGGAATGGAAGGATTTTGAGTCGATCGTGATTGCTTTTAAGCGGGCGATGAATATCTTGAAGGGGTCTCCACTCAAAAGAGAGATCAACCCATCCCTCTTTGCTGAACCTGTTGAACAGAACCTCTATCAATTGTTTCTCAAGGCAAAGGAGAAAATAGACCACCATTTCAACAAAAAAGAGTATGAGGTTGCACTCCTTGAGATGACTCAGATGAAGAAACCGATTGATGACTTTTTCGATGGAGTGATGGTGATGGTCGAGGATGAGGCGATCCGGAATAATCGCCTTGCCCTCCTCGATGAAATCGGAAAACTCTTCCTGAGAATTGCCGACTTCTCAAAACTCACCTGATCTTTCCAGTTTACCCCGTTAGAAATGATGCCCCGCTAAAATTTCTAACGGGGTTTATCTATTGACAGCCGAAGATAACCGTGCTACATTGTGTTACAAGGAGGTTAGAGATGAATCAAACCTTGACCATTAGAATTCCTGACGAGTTAAGGGAGGAACTTCAGGAGATAAGCAGAGCAGAAGGAAAACCTATCAGTG
>Ga0315282_10017629_pt1 | contig 10294 bp, 14 predicted proteins | sample YL17G07_20_MG_FD_203693 | JGI IMG/M metagenome (GOLD analysis project Ga0315282, IMG submission 203693) | Sediment microbial communities from Yellowstone Lake, YNP, Wyoming, USA - YL17G07_20 | ecosystem: Environmental > Aquatic > Freshwater > Lake > Sediment | place: USA: Wyoming | collected... | reverse complement strand
TAAAAATTGACAGGAGGTGGCCCCAAAGAACATAAATAATACTTTTGATACTGATTTTACAAGGAATGCCTTGATTGGCCTAGTTCTGCAGGTTTGTCTCTTCGAACTGCATTATTCGGGTTAATTACTTTCAGAAGATTTAAATGTCCCATTGTCCGTTCTTAATCTTTAATACGTGCTTTACTGTTAATCTCATTTTTTATTGTTATCCCCAACTTCTTTGCTATTTTGAGATTGAATGTGAAGACAGTCTTCCGTGCATCAACTCTGGAAATATTCTTTATATTCATTCCTGAAAGAATCTCCTTAGCCATCTCTCCTGCCTGTTTCCCTATATCAAAGGTGTCTATGCCCACTGACATCATAGCACCCATCTCCAGATACTTATCTGAAAAGGTAAGGACAGGAATCTTGTTTTCTAAGGAGAAAAGAAACAAAAACTCTACTGTTTCAGGAGTAATCACTGTTGTATCAGGTAACATCCAGAAAACATCTATCCCATTTTTCATGCTATCCAGCATCGAAGGTACATCCTTTGGGTTATAAACTTCTTTTACAACCAGTTTGATTCCCAATTTTTCTGAAGAATAACGAGCTTTTTCCACAAAAGAGCCTGTCTTTGCCGGATCATATAAGAGGCCAACTCTTTTAGCCTCGTAGAGAACATCCTGCAGCAAACTTAACTGCTTTTCTGGAGGTATATTCATACTGACACCGGTAATATTTTCTTGCTTTGAGATAGGGCTTGTAGGATTCAGAACCATGAGATAAACAATAGGTATGTCCTTAATCTTTTTCACCTTTGAAAGGGCTTCAACTCCTACTGCGAGAATCATATCCGGTTTGATTCTGCGAATTTTTCTTACGATTTCTGCCTCTTCTTGTTCTGAGATTACAATCTCTTTCGTCTCAACATTACAGGCACTTTGAAAACCTCTCAGCGCTTCTTCATATGGCTTGGTCTTGAGGCCCTGGACAACTACGACCTTTTGCTGAGCTTCGGTCACGCCCTGAAGGAATATTAAGGAGAGTAATATAAAAAAAATACGCTTAATCATTTTCATCGAAATTTGCCAATAGAAAATTAAATTTACTGATTTATCTGTCATTGCGAGCACCCGAAGGGTGCGTGGCAATCCTCTATAGAATGAGATTGCTTCGGCTTCTCCTCGCAATGACAACATTCTATTGGTAATCTCGGTCTCAATTCAGCATAGACAAAAATTCAATAGTTAATATATTATACGTAGCATTAAAATGTATAGACCTTTTCTGAGAACAGGTATTTTGCATTTTTGTTTACTACTGTTTGTCTTCGCTATCGTACGTCCAGCCTATGGCCAACCTGAAGAAGAAATGAAAATTCTCCGGATGTACTACAAGGAGGAAGAGCTTGTTGTAACGCCCACGAGATATCTGAAACCCATCTCACAGGTTGCTGAAAACATCACGATTGTTACCTCTCAAGAAATTGAGGCAATGAACGCCCATACCGTGACGGATGTTCTGAATACGATTCCCGGCATCCAGATGGACATAAGGGGCGGCCCTGGCAGCGGGACAAATGCACATATTCAGGGTTCTGAGTTCAGGCATGTCCTGGTGATGATAGATGGAGTTACGTTGAATAATCTTTCAGACAGTTTTGCAGATATCAGCGCCATCCCTGTCCAGAATATTGAAAGGATAGAAATAATAAAAGGCCCTGCCTCATCCACATGGGGTTCATCCCTCGGAGGTGTGATAAACATCATAACAAAATCTGCTGGCAACTCAAAAAAAATAGAGGGAACACTCTCTGCGTCTTATGGAGAGAGAAATACTGGCGATTACAGGGCTGAGGCCTCTGGAAAGATAGGTGACTTTGGCTATTATGTTTATGGTGGAAACCTCATTTCAGATGGCTTTAGGCCGAATACCCATTTTTATGAGAATAATATTTATACGAAGTTACAGTGGGATATTACAGAAAGAGCAAAATTACTCTTCATCCTTGGATACAACAAGGGGAACAGAGGGTCCGGTGAGTTTCTTGACTTTTCATTCAGAAATGACTTTGAGTATCTCTTTTCTACACTCTCCCTGAATTACTCAATTACTGATACAGCAGATTTTAACCTTTCTCTCAGGACATCAAGGCAGAACGCAGAACACTTTCTAAATCAGTTAGGTACAGGTAATGAATTGGAAATGAATACCTTTTACGATAAGGGAAATGGGGGAAGTGCAAAACTTACATGGATGTACGGGATGCACAGCATGGTCTTAGGTGCTGATTTTGATGACGGAGAACTCGAATCAAATGCTATCTCAGGTAGAAGGCAGGACCTGGAGAAATGGGCTATCTTTGCAAATGACACGATCGTGGTTAATAAATTTTCTTTTACCCCTGGTATAAGATATGACCATACTAATACAAATGGTGACTTCCTGAGCCCAAGCCTTGGCATCACTTATAAAGTGACTGAAAATACCCTTTTGAGGACCTATGTGGCAAGAGGATTCAGCATCCCTCCTCTTTTTAATACCTTCGGAACAGGATTCTTTTCCGTGCCTAATCCTGACCTTGAGGTTGAGAAGGTCTGGTCCTATCAGGCAGGAATAGAGTCTACTGCCCTCAGATACTTCTGGTTCAAAACTACACTGTTCAGACATGATATATCGGATGCCATTGATAACGAGGAACTGCCTGACGGAACGGTTCAAGCTATTAACAAAGGAAAGCAAAGGAGGCAGGGTCTTGAGCTTGAGCTAAAGACAATTCCTGTCTATAACACCTCCATCTTCGCTGGCTTCGCCTATGTACATGCAAAAGACAAAGACACGGGAGAAAGATTACAGAATATTCCGGAATATACCTACGATGTTGGCATTCAGCACGATAACAATAAATCATTCAGGGCATCCCTCAGGGGTCATTATATATGGTGGAACGCTGAAACTTCCTTAAAAGGGAAATACTCCTCCTTTATCTGGGACCTCGATCTCATGAAGAGGGTCTACACGAAAGACAAAAGGACAGTTGAAATCTTTTTTACCGCCCACAATATCTTCAATGGCTCACAATACCTTCAGGAACCCTTCAAGAATCCGAGGAGATGGATAGAAGGAGGGATAAGACTTAAATTTTTGTAGACGGATGAAAGATTTTATGGTATTTTAATAATACCTTTCAAAGGAGTCAATTTTAACTTACAGGAGGTCTGAAATGGGAGAGAAAAAGGGCATAATTATTCTCGATAAGGGCTTAAAGGATTCGTTAGGCCCTGATATTCTTTGCTGCGCTGGATCTTTTATGCCACTCAGAAAATAATGGAAAACTGTCTTTAAAAAATAAAGGGGAGTTTTTCTCCCCTTTATTTTTGTTATTGTATATGAATGTATCTTTCCAGATATCTCAAGATATACCCTCACAGGCAAGAGCCTGATTATCATCTCTTTTATTCAACAAAAAAGGCATCCATCATTCTCTTGCATGAATCTACATTAAAATCCCTAAACGATGGGGGTCTTTCTCCATCAGATAAAGATACCCTTTCAGAACTCGGCTTTTTAGTTCATGATCTGAATAAAGAAAAAGAGGAAATGCTGAGCTTCTTCGATGAAATCAACAAGAGAAAGAAATTCAATGCCGTCCTTGTCATGAACCTTGATTGTAACCTGGGATGTCGATACTGTTATGAAGGAGGAATGAAGGGAAAGTTCTACATGTCTTCTGAGACAGCAGACCTCCTGATTGATTTTATACAGAGTCATTGTCTTGCCGATGGAAAGGCTGTCCATCTTGATTTTTATGGAGGGGAACCACTCCTCAGCCTTAATCTCATCAAGAGCATCTCTGAAAAATTGAGATCTTCTACAGAAAAAAGGGGACTGTCCTATACTTTTAACCTCGTTACAAATGGAACGCTCCTCACAGGAAAGATCGCAGAGGAGCTGGCATCCCTCGGTCTGCAGAGTGCAAAGATAACAGTTGATGGTCCTCGAGAAAACCACGACAGGTTCAGGCCTTTTAAAACAGGTTCAGGCAGTTTTGATACCATCATCAGGAACTTGAAGGAAACATGCTCGCTCATCGATATTCAGATAGGTGGCAATTATACCCGTGAGAACTACCGGGACTTTCCCCGTCTCCTTGACTATCTCTTTAAAGAAGGACTTACACCGGAAAAGGTTTACATCGTGAAATTTGACCCAGTAACAAAGACAGGCGGAGCCCTCCCGGATTTCAGAGAAGGATGTGAATCAATCAATGAACCCTGGCTTTTTGAGGCAAACATATTCTTGAGAGAAGAAATCATGAAGAGGGGTTTTCACACCCCGAAGATAGTCCCAACCACCTGCATGATAGAATTGAATGATGATATCGTTGTCAACTTTGACGGAACAATATACAAATGTCCTGGCCTCATAGGCTGGAAGGGTTTTGAGATTGGAGATGTAACGACAGGTATTAAGGATTACAAAGAATCTTATAATCTCAACGTATGGAAAAAACAGGAGTGCCTTAACTGTGAATACCTGCCCCTCTGTTTTGGCGGATGTAGATATATGAAGCTTCTGAGGGATGGAAAGATTGACGGTGTTGATTGCAGAAAACCCTATCTCGATGCCACTCTGGAGGCGTTCATCAAACAGGATATAAAGTATCGGTTGAAGGCTGACCAACCTTGAGCCCCTCGAGTGCCAGAAACCTTCTCATCTTCACCACCGTCAGCTCCATATGGGCAATTGTATTTGGATTTATAGGTCCCTTTTATGTACTTCAGGTTGAGAAATTGAGCGGCGGTATGGAGAAACTCGGTATAGCCTTCAGTATCATGGTGCTTGTCCAATCCCTCACCACATATTTTGCAGGTCGTTTTTCTGATAAGCTGGGGAGAAAACCCTTTCTTTTTCTGACAGCATATACTGATGCAACAACCCTCTTCCTTTACACTGTTATCGAAGAAACCTATCAATTATATCTCCTCCAGGCGATGCTCGGAGTCACCAATGGTATAGCAGGAACAATCGGAACATCTCTCCTCGGAGATCTGACAATAAAGGAAAAGAGGGGAAGAACTGTTGGAAGGTTCAATGCAATCGTCAGCCTTTTTGCGGCAACAGGTCTTTTTCTGGGTGGGTTTCTGGTCAAGCTCTATGGTCTTAAATTCCTCTTTTACGTTGCCTCGATCGTTGTGGTATGTTCGACGGTTTTTTTATTCTTCTTAAAAGAAGACAATAATAAATCGTGAAAAACCACGGCTCTTTTCTTTAACCCAAAAACTGCAGTTTAAGATGGCATACTTATAAAACCGAACCGATCAAGGCGTTGAAGGGATCAGGGTTATTAAAGTTAATATTTGTGCTGTTTTTCAATTACCTTTTAAGATTTTTTGTTTTCTTTTATCCAGATGCACTGCATTTAGCATGACCATGCAAAGAGTATTGTTGGATGCGGTTATACAGATAGATGAGTTTTGATTGCAGCTTCTGCTCCCCTCCCAACTGTGCTGACATAACAAGATACTTGTACCATAAGGTTTTCAAGCGTTGTGTCTTTTCAATGTACACGTTATAGCGTTATAATAATAGTAGGGATTGGATCAAGGGTTTTTAAATATCGAAGGAAGAAGCAAGAAATACTTCACGCAAAGGGAGGTGGAAATGAAAAAAGCCATTTGTATTTTCTTTGCGGTCTTGGTACTGCTTTCTGTAAATACCCTAACGGCGTATGCCGACGGACGGGGACATCATCATGGATCGGGACACTTTCACGGGTCACGATTCCATTTTAGTGGGGGCGTCTGGATCGGGCCAGGATGGAGTGGATGGGGCCCGTGGGGGTGGGGTGCTCCGGGCTATCCATACTATCCGTATTATCCGTACTATTCGCCACCCGTTGTCATTCAACAACAACCTCCGATATATGTCCAGCCTGCTCCACAGCCAGAGGAACAGAGTTACTGGTATTACTGCCCGAATCCCCAGGGCTACTATCCTTATGTTAAACAGTGTCCTAAGGGCTGGTTGAAGGTTATTCCTCCGGTTCCACAGGACGGAGAGGAGTGAAGACATGATGAAGCTCAGAAGAAGCATCTTTTCATTTCTGGTGCTAGTAGCGCTGGGCGGATGTGCAACCGTACCAAAGGGGCCAAGCGTGATGATACTGCCGCCACCTGGAAAACCGTTTGAGCAATTCGCGGCCGAGGATGCCATCTGCAGACAGTGGGCAGCACAGCAGATCGGGCTTAGTCCTCAGGAGACGGTCAATCAAAATACTGTCACAGGGGCCGTCGCTGGCACAGCCATCGGCGCAGGCCTCGGAGCGATTATTGGCTCCACCTCAGGTGATGCGGGTGTCGGAGCGGCCATCGGCGCTGCAAGTGGACTTCTTATCGGAACTACCGCAGGAGCCAATGCGGGTCAGGTTTATGGCTGGGAGGCACAACGTAGGTACGATATTGCATATATGCAGTGCATGTACGCCAAAGGGAACCAGATTCCTGGCGTCGTAACACGTACTCGTCGTGTTCAGAAGATCCCGCCTCCTCCACCCCCGGGGTTCGACTCTGTACCGCAGGATTATTCTCCGCCGCCCTCTACAACGCCATAGCTGCGCTTTGGGCAGGCGGTCTTTGTCGATTATCCCACGATCGCGTGCTCCTGCGTTGCCTTCAGTACGAGTTTCCGGCCGAGGGTAACCTCGGCCATGGAGAGCAGCACGACCGCTATATACAATAATATTCATGGAAGCTTTTTAATCTTTGGCGGTCCCAACTCGCCAGAGGCGAACAAGCGGGATTTATGCGCCCGTGGCGCATTCGAATACACCTTAAGCGTACAAGTGCGCCTGAGGCGCACAAGCCCTTTAAGGGCGCAGCTTTACCCGCCTCTGGAGGGCCGTGTTTTCATAACATTATCATTAATCCATTTTCGACCTTGGCCACTTTTGAGAAAAATCTCGCGCTTCCGTGCAGATGCATAATCGTCAAACTCCTCGGTATAAATTAATTCGAAATCACCGATAATTTGCCCACCTTTTGAATTACCATCACGATGCTCTCTTAATCTCCTTTGTAAATCATTTGTGATTCCTATATATTTTTTGTCGGATAAAATACCTCTTATAATATATAAAGTAACCTTCATGAGTGGGCAAATATATCTGGCGGTCCCAACGGGATTCGAACCCGTGTCTTAGCCTTGAGAGGGCTACGTCCTAGGCCTCTAGACGATGGGACCAGCTAATCAGATAGAGATCTCAGACAGAGATAGCTTTTATCAGATAGAAATTAGAGAAAGAAATAGTGATAAAATCACTTCCGCAATCACTTTCGTATCAATCCGTAAGGCATCATCGCTATCTCGTCGAGATCTTTATATAATTCATTAAAAACTTCTCCGGCTATATAATTTCTGTTTTTCATAATATAAAGCAGGCTGACTGTTTCGTAAATTGAGCCTTTTGCAACAGAATAATGATATTTCTGTTCTTTTATACCCTCTCTTCCTGTTGCCTCAGCTATATTTACTGAAATTGAGAGACAGCTCCTTCTGATTTGATCTCCGATTGAGGACTGGTATTTATTAGGGATTTTGTCAGCTACTACAGCCACTCTTTCAAAGATCTCGACACTTTTCTGCCATGCATTCAATCGTTCAAATTTGAACATCTCTATCTGAAATCTCTACCTGTTTCTTTCAAAACCTCTGTATCTCAAATCTCTATCTGATTTTTTGGCTGGGGAGAGAGGATTCGAACCCCTGTAAGCAGATCCAGAGTCTGCCGTCCTGCCACTGGACGACTCCCCAAAGATAAAAAATTATATCATATCTTTTTTGTTATTACCAAAGTGGAAGAAAGAAGTGAGATGCTATAGATATGCGGTATCTTCAGTTAATCTTTCAACGTATTCTGCCCATTCAATCGGAAGGAGGTACTTCTTCTTGTTGTTGCATTCCTTGCAAACGGGAACAATATTCCCCTTTGTTGATTTTCCACCTCGTATGATGGGCACTATGTGGTCAAGGGTAAGTTCTTTTGGGGCTACTTTCTTTTTGCAGTAATAGCAAAGTCCTTCTGCACATTTTCGCTTCCACCATTGGGACTTCTTCAGTATTTGTGCCTTTGCCTTTTCCCTCTTTACCTCTTCCTCTGTTACATTTGAGATGAAGGAGTCCATACTTTATTTTAATATGCCTCAGGCATATTAACCCGAAGCCCTGCCTCTTTTTACCTCTTGTTCCTTGAAATATTTCTTGTACAGGACCTCCCACTCAGGGCTCCCTTCAGCTACCTTTTTTGAAAAGGAAAGGAGTTTCTTCCTGACAACAGCATCAATCTCTTCTCCAACCTTCAGTTCCGATATAATTGCTCTTTTAATTTCTGCCCTTATCTTACCTTCTTCCTCGACTGCTTCAATGAGGTTTTTCTCGATCAGCCCCTTAAAGAGTATATGGCTGAGATGCGAGATCTTATCCTCAGAGAGCATCATAATATCAGGCTTCGTTCCCTCACCAGTTTCTGTTTAGTCAGTTCAAAGAGTCTCCTGTAGTCAAGGTGGCCCTTTTCTATTTCAGGAGAGTATTTTTTTAAAAGTCCCCTGACCTCTTCGTTCAACCTGTCTTCGACAGTAAGTTCATTGAGAAGGAGTTCTTCTGTTTCTAAAATGAGTTTCTCTAACAGTACGGTGGGTTTAACGAGTCCTTTTGCTACAATATTATTTACTATCTTTTTTGCTAAAAGGGGAACCCAACTCTTTGGAATCCTCATCCTACTTTTCTGCAAAGGCAAGGAGAGCTACACTTCTTGCTCGCTTTATCGATTCTGTAAGCTCCCTCTGGTGTTTTGCACACGTGCCAGTCATCCTCCGCGGAAGGACCTTCCCTCTTTCCGTGAGATAGCTTTTTAGAATTCTAATGTCTTTATAATCTATGAACTCTGTCTTATCTGCACAGAACCTGCAAAACTTCTTTCTCTGGAATCTCTTCTGCTGATATGGCATCTCTCTTCTCCTCAAAATGGTTCTAAATCAGTAGTTTCTTCTGGAGGAACATCCGCCTCAGGCGAACCTTCTGCTACCTGCTCTTCAGGAGCTGCCCTTCTTGAAAGGAACTTTACTGACTGGGCAATGACTTCGAACTTACTCTTCTGCTGTCCGTCAGATTCCCATCTTCTTTCCTGAAGTCTACCCTCTACAAGTACAGAGCTACCTTTATTGAGATACTTACTACATGATTCTGCCTGTCTTCCAAAAACGACATTATCTATGAAAAGCGTTTCCTGTTTCATATCGTCTCCGCCAGAGGCGGACTGTTTGTACCTGTAATTCACTGCCAGTCTGAAGGAGGCTACAGGTGTACCTTGCGGGGTGTACCTGAGTTCAGGGTCTTTTGTGAGATTGCCTATGAGTATTACCTTGTTGTACATCTTAGCCCTCTTTCTTTTGTTCTACCTGTTCTAAGGCTGCCTCAGTTTTTTCAAGATGTTCTACCTGCTTTGTGCCGAGCTTTATGACAGAATGTTTTATGACAGGTTCAAAGACTTTATAGAACTCCTCAAGCTTTTTAATTGTCGACGGCAGTGTCTTATATACCAAAAGTACGTAAAAGCCCTTTTTCTGTTTTTTAAACTCATAGGCGAGTTTTTTCTTACCCCAGATGTTTGTCTTCACTATTTGTCCGCCTTGACCTGCAATAAACTCCTTAATCTTTGTAATAGCTGCCTCAATCTCTTCATCAGGAAGGGATGCATTAAGGATTATTATATTCTCGTAGACATTCATGATCAGCGCCTCCTCACCTTTTTATTCTCTGTGCTCCTACATCTCGAAAAGGGACAAGAATAAATAGCTTATTTTTATAACATAGCAGGTACGATAAAATCAACCAACTCCCAGTAATAGCATCTTCTTCGTGATAAAAATAACTATTCGGCTCCAACGAGTGAAAGTATTTTATGATAATTATATGTCATAAACTCCCCGTTTCTCTAAGGTTGAACAAGATGAAACACCTTGATGAAAGAGCTTAATATATGATAGTATATTTTCTTTAAGATGTTCTTTGAAAATACAAAAACGTGCGTAGCATACCTTCCAGATTTCAGATGAGAGTTTGATCCTGGCTCAGAACGAACGCTGGCGGCGTGCCTAACACATGCAAGTCGAACGGAGGCAGTGTTGTAGCAATACAGCATTGTTTTAGTGGCGGACGGGTGAGTAACACGTAGGTAACCTACCCTCAAGGGGGGGACAACCCCGAGAAATCGGGGCTAATACCGCATAAGACCACGGACTGGGATGTTCGT
>Ga0315282_10017628_pt1 | contig 10295 bp, 10 predicted proteins | sample YL17G07_20_MG_FD_203693 | JGI IMG/M metagenome (GOLD analysis project Ga0315282, IMG submission 203693) | Sediment microbial communities from Yellowstone Lake, YNP, Wyoming, USA - YL17G07_20 | ecosystem: Environmental > Aquatic > Freshwater > Lake > Sediment | place: USA: Wyoming | collected... | reverse complement strand
GGCTGGAAAATATTACCGTGGTCGTAGAGGATCAGCCAACCCCTCATCAATTGACCAAGGCGAGGCTCAAGCGCGGCCAGACTCTGTTCGGCCTCTATGAGGGGGTACCCCTCACAAAGCGAGGCGGTCACTACGCTCTGGTAGTGCCGGATAAAATAACCATATTTCAGGGGCCTATCGAGTCCGCATGCCGAGATGATGCCGAGATTGCGGCTGAGATACAGAGAGTAGTACAGCACGAAATAGCTCATCATTTTGGTATCAGCGATGCCAGACTGAGACAACTAGGTAAGTGAAGAATAATCTTCAATATGGTGTGGCACAGCTAATATCAGCCAAGTTCGATCCAGTCCAACAATTCATCTTAAAGTGCAATGGCATAACGACCCATCGTTTCGTTCAACCGACAAAGCCACATACGGGTACTGCTATGCCACCATTCGCGAATGCTGAAATGACTTGATCGGTGCTAGAAACAGAACAAGATAGATCTCACTGCAAAGCTTGACATAGCCCATAACATGTGTTACAATCTAGTTAACTTGAAAGACCAGCAATGATTGGAGGAGAACATGGCCAGTAACAATTTGAATTTCACTGACCTGCTGTCGGTAAGCGAAGCAGCAGAGCTTTGCCACGTGAGCCGTATTACAATTCACCGCTGGATACAAAGGGGCAAGTTGGATACTGTGCATATTGGCAAAAGCCGCTTCGTATTAAAGAGAGACGTTGAAAGTATTTGTGCCGCACAGGATGGGGCAGACATGGATGCGAGGCTCAGAAATATCTTGGCACGAAGAACACCTGGGTGGACTTTTACAATCGTCGGCGAACCAACTGAGTATGGGCCCAACATTATGATGGCTCTTGGACCAGACGGCGAACGCATAAGGTTTCGCATTGAGGCCATAGAGGAAACTGAGACTATAATGCAACAACAGAGTGGTCGCACTGGAAGTGAAGTGGGGGGCTAATGAGGCGTTAGACATATAGCAAAAAGGCGATAGGTGTAGCACCACCTAACGCCTTGGGCAACGAAATAGGCTTCCTGGCCCATTTCTGTATGCCCATTTTACATATTAACAAATTGTTGGATCTATGGCAAGATTAAAGTTCAAAATAACAGAAGAACTGATGAGGCAGATTGTAGCCGAGGCTAACCTTCTCTGGCCAGGGAATAGTGTGATAGCCATTAGACGACTGATTCGCGATAGCCTGAGGCGGCTTTGGAGATATTGCAGTGGAAATGGTAGATCTAGACATCGAGATGGATAATGACCTGATTGCCAAGACCCGTGACCTTGCCGTGAAATACTTTGGTGATGACAGCGATGCGTCCTTGACACAGGTGCTCGAAATGGCTTTCACGATGCGTTGTTTATGGTCACGCTCTGTAAGAATGGGGCAGCAGGAGACTGATGAAGCAATTTCTACGTGGGAGTTTCCAGAATCAACAATCAAACGAGAAAATAGCGGCAGTATACAAGACTGGCTTTTCAGGAGGTGAAAGATGGTTCAAACAGCAGAAGTCATGAGCAGGGAGCGTCTTGACCACTACATTAAGGAAGCAGCGAAAACCGCCGATTACGAAGAAGGGTTCGGGGTCGCCGGGTGTGATTTGACCCTTAACCGCTGGTGGGCAGCATACAATAGGCAGTCAACACGGGAGCAGGCGGAAAACGACCGCTTAGGAGAGTACCTGCTTACCACGGCTAGACTCGCTAAACAAAACGGCGGCATAGTGCCAAGGGAATACATCATCTACGATGCTGATTCCAGCGAAGACTTAAATCGTCTCGGTATGATTTGGCTCCGCAAAGAGTTGATAGCAGGCAGACGCATAGCCGGCATTGTTATTCCTTTTCAGGGACGCCTGTCTGCCGACCCTCTCCACCAGTTAGCCTTCGAAAGAGAATGTGCCTACTACGGCGTTCGAGTGGTATACGGTGATGCTCCTGGGGGCGATGATTGGGCCAGTCAGACGACGAGGCTTATCCAGGCCCAGGCAAATGCCCTGAGGGTCAAATGTAACCGCGATAACGCCCTGGCGGGGAATATTGCACGCGTTTTAGCAGGCAAGGCGCCGGCACACAGGGCGGGCTGCGGATATATCTACCGTACTGAAAAGATTATTGAAGCTCGCACGGGGAGAGCTAGAGTACTGCGTGCCTGGTGGGAGATAGACGAACTGGGACCCGATGGGGAGCCAGTTTGGGGAAGTCCAGCCTGGGTGGTGATACAGATTTTCGTCTGGCTCGGAGATGAGGGTCGCACCGCCTACTGGGTTGCTAATAAGCTGAATGAACTCGGGATTCGACCACCCTACCGGACATCTTGGGCTCCGAAAACTGTAATCAAGATAGCCGGTCGCCGGTGTTACACGGGAAAGGCTGAATATAATGCAAATGGCCGTGTTCCCAACCCCGAAAAGCCCCTGGGTGATTTAACACTGGGCATAAAGAGAACTCTGGTGCGCCCAAAACCTGACAGTGAGAAGGTGACTTTTGAAGTACCAGGTCTTATCACCGAAGAACAGTGGCTGAGAGCCAACAACAATCTCAGGGAGAGAGGGCGCGGCCGGGGCAAGCAGGGCAAAAGGATACAGGCGCTATTCCGGAACCGGATGGTTTGCCCGCGGTGTGGAAAGCCGATGTCCGTATTACTGCGGAAGAAAGGCAGCGACCAGGTGTATTATTACTGCCGGGCGCATTACTGTCGATGGATAAAAGATCCCTGCACCTATAACCAATTTGTTCCAGGAACCTGGGACGATGAGATCTGGGAGGAGATTTGCGCTATGCTGAGCAGTGATGCCTGGTTGGAACAGCAACTGACAACAGAATTATCTCAGAGTACAGACCTGGAAAAGCTCGTCAAACTGGAGCAACTCAAGATAAGCCAGGCAAAACTCCGAATCAGCAAGGTACAGGAAGGCTGGGAGAAGGGCTTCTACACGCCCGAGGAAGTCCAAATTAAGCTTACCGAACACCGTGAAGCCATTGCCAAGGCGGAATCTGAGATTGGCAGACTTCGTGAGCAGATGTCAAACAGGGGTCTCAGCATTTTCGAGGCTGAGCTGCTGCGGCAGGAGCTTAAGGAACTCCGTGACCGAAATCTGCGGGAGTCTACCTTCGAAGAGAGGGCAAACCTGGTTGCTAAACTCGGAATCAAGATTCTGCCGTCAGAGGACTTGAAATCCAGGAAAATATCTTGCCGGTTGAACCTTGTTAAAGAAAATGAAGAGAGGGAGCAGACCGGTTTTGCAAAAGTGACCTTTGGTGGAGCCGAGGGGATTCGAACCCCTTACCTCCTGAATGCAAATCAGGCGTTCTCCCAACTGAACTACGGCCCCGCTAAAGATTATAGCAACTAAGAGCTTCCTGCGCAATTTCGCCCACACGTCTTTGTAAACCTTGAAGCATCTCTATTAGGTCTCAATATGCCTATTTGCGCTAAGAAAGGTTGAGTTCTACCATAAATATGATAATATAGCCCTATACCATGAGCGAAGGGTTATTCAGGATTCAAGGGGGTGAGGTCAACGGATAGTCTGCCGATAGAATGGCTTGGCAACAGGATTAAAATCCTTGACCAGGCCAGGCTTCCTCAGGAAGAGGTTTATCTGGAACTAGGACGCTATAAGGATATCGCCTCAGCCATTGTAGAATTGAAAATAAGGGGTGCTCCCGCCATTGGAGTAGTTAGTGCATATGCCGTGGCTCTTGGCGCCCTAGAAATTAAAACTAGGTCGAGGGCAGAATTTCTGGAGAAATTACAGCACATCATCCAGACCATCTCCTCTACCCGCCCCACCGCCAGAAATCTCTTCCGAGCTATTGAACGAATGCAAAAAGTGGCTTTATCGGCTGAGAGCGTGAAAGAGATTAAAGCAGCGCTTGTCAGCGAGGCAGTTAAAATACATTCTGAAGAGGCTGAGGCAACCCGGAAGCTAAGCGGGCATGGTGCCGACCTAATCCAGGATGATTTCACCATCCTGACTCACTGCAATACCGGTCCTTTAGCCACCACCGGCTATGGCACAGCCCTAGGGGTAATCATACGAGCCAAGGGACAGGGCAAAAAGATAAAAGTTATCGCCACCGAGACCCGCCCGTTGCTTCAGGGAGCACGGCTAACTACCTGGGAACTGAAGAGGGCTGGTATTCCGGTTACCCTCATCACCGACTCTATGGCAGGCTACTTTATCAGCCGGGGAGAGGTTGACTGTGTCCTTGTTGGCGCTGATAGGATTGCTGCCAACGGGGATACCGCCAACAAGATTGGCACCTATACTCTGGCGGTGCTGGCGAAGGAGAACAGCATCCCCTTCTATGTGGCTGCTCCCACCACTACCATTGACCTCTCTCTGGCTACTGGAGATGAAATTCCAATTGAACAGAGGAAGGCGGAGGAGGTAACCCATATTCAGGGGGTAAGGATTGCTCCTCAGGGTATTCAAGCCGCCAACCCCGCCTTTGATATTACCCCCCACCGCTACATCACCGCCATTATCACCGAACAAGGTATAATAAGGGAGCCATATGGGGAAGGGCTTATAAAATCTATTGAATAGTGAGAAAATATGTAGGGGAGGGTGAAGATGCCAACAAAACAGAAGACCTATGAGCGTGTAATCTTTACACCAGAAGTAATTAAAGAAGCCGAGAATGTGCTGGTTTCAAGCCTCAAGGAAAAGGACAGAAAGATAACAAACCAGATTCTAACAATTCAATTGTCTGGTGTAGAGCAATGGACACATGATACTGAAGAGGAGTTCTTTGCTGATTACCGGAAGAGTTTTAAGTACGCAAAATTATACAAGAGTTATAGCTATAAACATACTATTAGTCTTTGGATTTATGGAAATGATACTGAAGTATCTGTATCATTGGCAAACAGGGCTGACATAGAGAAAGTTTTTAATGTACTAGAATCTAACGTGGAGAAATGCCGGCTTCCTAAACAGCCTCAAACAAAAACTAAAATAAAAACTGATTGGATTACTGAAACCGCCAACAAAGTAGAGGATCGTTGCCCCATAGCGGGACGGAAATTAAAATTAGCATTAATCAAACTAGATTCAGAAGAAGCAGAAGAGTGGCAAAATGCGACAATGCTGATTAGAGATGCGTGGATTGAACTTACTCGGTGGCTCTGCAAAGCGAACAATGTAGATACCTCGGATATACTGCCTGATGCCGTCATTGAAAGACTTAAAAAGCTAAAAGTCGATGAAAGCGATGAGAGGTTATTTAACCTCGCTAGAGCTTCGTTCAATTTGTATAGCAAGCATCACGAACGAGATATAGACAACGACACCGCCGCCGCTTGTGTGATTTCAACCATAGTCTCAATGCAAACAGTGATAAGGGAGGCATTCAATGCCACAGGCTAAAATCGGGGTTATCGGGGGGAGCGGGCTTTATGATATTAAAGGGCTTACTGATATTGAGGAAGTTAGCCTAGGTACGCCCTTCGGCAAGCCGAGTGACACTATTATCATTGGGAAGCTGGAGGGGGTGGGGATTGCCTTCCTGCCCCGTCATGGCAGAGGACACCGCATCTCTCCTACCGAAATCCCGGCGAGAGCCAATATCTATGCCCTCAAGTCGCTGGGGGTGGAGCATATCATCGCCGTTAACACCGTGGGTAGTCTCAGGGAAGAGATTAAGCCCGGCGATTTGCTCATCCCTGACCAGCTTATTGACCGCACCCATCTCAGGGTCAACTCATTTTTCGGCGCGGGCATCGTCGCCCACATTCCCTTTGCCGAACCCTTCTGCCCCACATTAAGCCGCATTTTATATCAGGCAGCCCAAAAAGCAGGCGTCACTGTCCATAAAGGCGGCACATACGTGGTTATGGAGGGACCGGCCTTTTCCACCAAGGCTGAATCGCGACTCCACCGCTCATGGGGAGCAGATGTCATCGGCATGACTGCCCTGCCTGAAGCCAAGCTGGCACGTGAGGCAGAAATCTGCTACGCTATTATCGCTGGCGTTACCGATTACGATAGCTGGCAGGAGGAGAGTGCACCGCTTGATATCCGTGAGATATTGGGCATCCTCCGCCAGAACGTTGATACCATTAAACAAATTATCAAGCTGGCAATCACCCAGTTACCCAAGAAGCGCAATTGTGGCTGTGCTACGGCACTAAAGACGGCTATCGTCACCACTCCAGAGCTAATACCACCGGAGCAGAAGGAAAAACTTAAACTGCTGATAGGCAAATATCTAAAGCAGCGGAGATAACTGGAGGTTTCATGCCCGATATAAGATTTGGCTGTCTGCCGACAGTTATTGGCAGCATGCCCCATACCGACCCTGAGGAAGCATGCTCGATGGTCGTCCGCTACCTCAAAGACATTCCTGCCTGGCCCCAGTTGCCCAGGCGTTCCTTTCTGGAAGATATGTGTGTCCAGCTCAGCGAGGGCTTTCCTGCGGTGGTAATAGGGGAGAAGAGCATTCATGTTGGCCGTTCTCAGGATTTAAATAAGTCGCTGGAAAAGCTCTATACTGCCTATCTGGAAAACGATGTTGACCAATATCCCGTCAGCCCTGAATATGCGGCTGGTCTTCACAGTTTCCTTACCTTAACTAACCTGTCGCCGCTAGCCGTTAAGGGGCAGGTAACCGGTCCTATAACTTGGGGAAGCACCGTTACCGATGATACCAAGAAGGCTATAATCTATGACGAAACTCTGGCCGATGCTGCTGCTAAGCTGCTCCGACTAAAAGCCGGCTGGCAGGAGAAGGCTCTGAGCAAAATCTCCAGAAATACCATCATCTTTGTTGACGAGCCATCTATGGCTTCCTTCGGCTCGGTTGCTCTTCTGGTGTCCAAAGAAAAGGTTATCAGCCTGCTGGAAGAGGTCTTTGGCGGTATCAGCGGGCTTAAGGGGGTTCACTGCTGTGGCAATACCGATTGGTCAGTTATACTGGACACCAGCGCTGACATCTTGAGCTTTGACGCCTATAATTATGGTCAGTCGCTGACCCTCTATCCAACCGAGGTAAAGAAATTTCTGGACAGAAAAGGGGCAATTGCCTGGGGAATTATCCCTAATAATGGCGAATCGCTGGCTGAGGAAACGGTAGCCAGTCTCAAAGACCGCCTGGAAGAGACGATGGCGCCCTTCACCAGGAAGGGTATTCGCTTTAAGCAGCTCTTGGAGCAGGGGCTGCTTACTCCAAGTTGTGGACTGGTACCTCTCGCTACCGGTGAGGCTGCCGCCCGAGCCCTGGAATTGCTGTCTGAGCTCTCAGCCGCAATAAGAAAGCGTTACTTGTAGAGATTGTTTAAGTAACCCATCCCCCTGCTGCCCCCTTCCCTTATTAAAGGGAGGGGGGAGTGAAGATAAGAGAGGGGCTGCGCCCTCTCTTAAATCTTTTCCCCTCTCGTTTATAAGGAGAGGGGGGAGATTGAGGTTAACATAACTCTAAAAACGAATATTTGAAGCTAATCACGCTCGATTCGTTTCCCTTTAAAAATTTTATTTTGGGGTGAGGTTGCTAAACGACCTCTGGATTTTTAGTGGCACGAAAAGCTGATTTAGGGTATATTACTAAAGATGAACAAGAGAAAAAGAGTAGCCATTCTTAAACATAGGCAGGAGAAAAAGAGATTAGAGGCGAAGAGAAAGGCTGAGGCACAGGCGCAGGCTAAGAAATAGCCTGCGATGGCAAAAGCTATATGAAGCGGGTTTATCTGCTTACCGGTCAGCCGGGGACTGGGAAAACCAGCCTGATAAAGCAAGCTATAGCTGGGATGGGGGATAGAGCTGGCGGATTTTATACCGAGGAAATACGAAGCCAGGGGGTAAGACAAGGCTTCAGGCTGGTTACCCTGGATGGGCAGAATGCTATACTGGCTCATGTTGATGTTGACAGCCCCTACAGGGTAAGCAAGTATGGGGTTGATATTGAGAGTTTAGACCATGTAGGCGTTTCTGCTCTCCGTAAGGCAGCTCAGCAGTGTGATTTAGTCGTTATTGATGAAATCGGGAAGATGGAGCTATTTTCGGAAAGCTTCCGGCAAGCCGTTTGGCAGGTAATTGAAAGTGGGAAAAGGGTTTTAGGCACCATTATACTTAAGCCTACCCCTTGGGCTGATGCCATCAAGCGCCACCCTCAGGTAAATTTATTAACTGTAACCAGAAATAACCACCAGCAGGTGCTGGAGGAGATATCGCGCTGGCTATCTAGCTCAGAGTCAAATCAAGCGCCTTGATTGGGATATATTTAAGATGGAAAACAATGCTTGGCTAATTTTGCTCGCTGTTATTTCCTATCTTCTCGGCTCTTTGCCTACTAGCTACCTTGTAGCTCAGAAAATAGCTGGAAAGGACATCAGAGCTGAGGGGTCAGGCAATATAGGGGCGATGAACACCCTCCGGGTGCTTGAGGCTGAGAAATCAGCCAAGTTAGCAGTGCGGGGTTTTGGTCTGGTATTAATTGGCGATGTAGGAAAGGCAGTCCTGGTTATCTTTTTGGCTAAATGGCTCGCCTTTTTGCAGTATGACCTTCGGCTGGCATTAATTATTAGCAGCTTCTTTGTAATTCTGGGGCACAATTACTCCATCGCCTTTAAGTTTAAGAGTGGGGGGAGGGGAATAGCCTGTTTGATGGGAATCCTGCTAGCTTTAGACTGGCGGTCATTTTTTGTTTGGGGTGGAACTGTTCTTATTGCAATATTTGTAGCTCAGCATTTGCTTGTCAGGAAAATAAACTGGAAGGACTTTTCGGGGGTATTCTCAGTAATTGGCTCTCAAATCCTGGGAAGAGTAGGAGGGATGATTGTTGCCTTGGTTCCGCTTTATTTTCTTGATTCTCGCCTGTTCTTCCCGACTCTGGCAGCAACCGTTTTAGTAACGATAAAACACTTGGAAAGGGTTAAAAATTATATGGCGGAGCTCGGCAAATCTCCGAAAATAGTTGTCGATGATGAGACGAGTGGGGCGAAAAATAATCCTTAGGCCTTTAGTTCAGATTGATAGCCAGATACTGGGAATATTGAAGCAAAGCGTTGAGCAGGCGTTTAACTGCCCGGGGGAAATCGAGACTCAAACCAGCAATATAGACTGTGCTTATGACCCGAATAGGAAGCAATATTTGGCGTCGGCACTGTTGGCTGCTCTCCTTAGCTCCAAAATGGAGGAGGGCAGCAGAAGGCTGGGTATAGTTGACACGGATTTATACGCCCCGGGTTTAAACTTTGTTTTCGGTCAAGCTGATATTGAGTCAGGGGTGGCTGTTGTTTCTCTGTATCGCTTGAGGCAGGAGCGCTATGGCTTACCTCCAGATGAAAGGTTATTCCGGAGCAGGGCAGTTAAGGAGGCAGTTCATGAGCTGGGGCATACTTACTACTTGAGCCACTGCCCAAATGCAAAATGTGTGATGCACTTTTCTAACTGTCTAGCCGATACCGATATAAAAGGCGCTGCTTTTTGCGCAAAATGCCAGCAGAAGTTGAAGGAGGTTTAAGCTGGGCGTCTAAAAGGGGAGGCATATGTCAGAACTACCTGAATTGGTTCAAAGGCTGCTTGACCCCAAAATATATCCGCATAAGTCTAAGGGAGTGGAGCTGGTGCAAACCCAGATGTCCTTCGTTTTCTTAACTGAGGACTATGTATATAAGGTGAAGAAGCCGGTAGATTTGGGCTATTTGGACTATACCACTTTAGACAAGCGCCACCGGTATTGTCATAAAGAGGTTGAGCTTAACCGCCGCCTCTGCCCCGATGTCTACCTGGGGGTGGTGTCAATAACCAGAGATAAGGGTGATATTCTTCTGGGAGGCAAGGGGGAGGTCATAGAGTATAGTGTAAAGATGCGCCGCCTTCCTCAGGAGGCGATGATGAATGTGCTGCTGAGCAATAATCAGGTCTCATCAGAAATGGTCGCTGACGTGGCACGAAAGCTGGCGGAGTTTCATCAAATGGCGGAAAGCAATGCCACTATCAGCGTCTTTGGCGATATAGATGCCATTACTCAGAATACGGAGGAAAATTTCAGCCAGACCGAAAAATACATTGGTATTACCATTTCACGGGAAAGGTATCAGCGCATCAAGGATTACACGGATAGCTTTATCGAAGAAAATGCCTCTCTGTTTCGTAGGCGAATAGCCCAGAGTAGAATAAGGGATTGCCACGGAGACCTTCATGCCGCTCACATCTGCTTTACCGATGGCATTTGCATCTACGACTGTATTGAGTTCAATGACAGGTTCAGGTATTGCGATGTCGCCTCAGAGGTTGCCTTCTTGGCTATGGACTTAGACCATTATGGGCG
>Ga0315282_10017627_pt1 | contig 10295 bp, 9 predicted proteins | sample YL17G07_20_MG_FD_203693 | JGI IMG/M metagenome (GOLD analysis project Ga0315282, IMG submission 203693) | Sediment microbial communities from Yellowstone Lake, YNP, Wyoming, USA - YL17G07_20 | ecosystem: Environmental > Aquatic > Freshwater > Lake > Sediment | place: USA: Wyoming | collected... | reverse complement strand
TCGTGGATTTCGTACAAAACGTTAAGGAGGCGTTTGGTCCCTATAAAATGCTTCAAAATGCAATCCAATCAAGGGGACATTTTCGCGTTGCAGTTAGGGGGACATATTGACGTTGCTTAAACAGAAAATAGAAACAGCAAATATCAAAACCCAGTCCTTCAAAATTCGAAGGTACATATTCTTCTACGGACTCAAAATTGAAGTGTGCATTGGTGGTAATTCTTCGTATTCAAGGACGCTCGCTTTATGTCACCATTTGAATTGTTAACTATACTTACAATTATGGTTGACAATTGAACGGATCTATAATATTCTTTTCACAATTTTCATGCGACGGTGAAAAGGAAAGCTGAGGGAGGTGTCGCTATGATCAAGGATCTCGGTTTGAGAGTCAAGCCATGAAGGATACCTCTTTTCGGGATGAGATCAACGACCTCAAAAAAAAGGGGCTTTACAGGGAACTGAGAACCGTCGAAGGGGAGCAGGATAGCTCCGTCGTCATCAACGGCAAAAGGGTTTTGATGTTCTCCTCAAACAATTACCTCGGCCTTGCCAACCATCCAGGGCTCAAAAAAGCGTCTATGGATACGGCATTGTATTATGGTACGGGAAGCGGGGGATCGAGACTCATATCAGGAAGCATGGAGGTCCATCGAACCTTAGAGAAGGAATTAGCCTTGTTTAAGGGAACGGATGGGGCTCTCCTTTTTAGCTCGGGTTATCATGCCAACGTAGGGGCCATTTCAGCGCTTGCAGGCGAGGGAGATTTAATCTTGAGCGACGAGTTCAATCATGCAAGTATCGTGGATGGATGCAGGCTCAGTAGGGGAGAGGTTAGGGTCTATAAACATGGCGACATGAATTCCCTCAAAGAGATCCTCCGGAGATCTTCAAAATTCAAACAAAGGCTTATCGTTACGGACTCTGTCTTCAGCGTGGACGGGGATATCGCTCCCCTTCCAGATATCGTCGATCTCGCCGAGAAGTACTCAGCCCTGGTGATGGTGGATGACGCGCACGGCACAGGGGTCTTGGGCAAAAAGGGAAAAGGGGCGATTGAACACTTTGGCCTTGAGGGAAAGGTTGAAATGCAGATGGGGACCTTGGGAAAGGCCCTTGGCTCTTTTGGCGCCTATATTGCCGGGAGTGAGGACCTGATCCATTATCTCGTCAATAAAACGAGGAGCCTTCTCTACACGACAGCGCTTCCCCCGTCGGTATGCGGTTCTGCCTTGGCGGCCCTTAAGATCCTGGGGGAACGACCCGAGTTGGTAAGTCAATTAAGGAACAATGCGAACTATTTTAGAAAGGGAATGAGGGATCTGGGCTACCCGATTCCTGAGTCAGGAACGCCAATTCTTCCCCTGATTATCCGGGACCCCTTCGTGACCATGAACCTGGCTCGAAGTCTGTTTGATGAAGGGGTCTATGTTCAGGGGATCCGGCCTCCCACTGTTCCTGAAGGGACATCAAGGCTTCGGATCACACTGATGGCGTCCCACACCAGGGAACAATTGGATTTCGGCTTAAGGGCCTTTAGAAAGATAGGAAAAAATTGGATCGTGTAAGGAACAAAGAGCTTGAGGATTTGGACCGCCATCTGATCTGGCACCCCTTCACTCAGATGAAAGATTATGTGAAAGAGGTTCCCCTCATCGTCGAAAGAGGTGAAGGATCTTATCTGATGGACATCTACGGAAAGAAGTATCTTGATGGGGTCTCATCCCTATGGGTGTCCGTCCACGGCCATAGAAAGAAAGAGATTGACGATGCGATTCGAAATCAGCTCGATCAGGTAGCCCACTCCACCCTTCTCGGAATCTCAAACGTTTCGGCCATTGAGCTGGCCAAGGCGCTTGTCGGAATTGCACCGGCCGGTTTAAGAAAGGTCTTCTATTCGGACAACGGTTCAACCGCCGTTGAGATCGCCGTTAAGATCGCCTTTCAGTTTTGGAAGCAAGAGGGAAATGGAGGAAGCAAACATTCCTTCCTGTCCTTTATCAATGCCTATCACGGTGACACCATCGGCTCTGTCAGCCTGGGCGGGATCGATCTTTTCCATGAGATGTACGGCTCCCTGCTCTTTCCGGTCTATCGAGCTCCCTATCCTTACTGCTACCGGTGTCCTCTGGAGAGGTCCACTCCGGCCTGCGGATTGGAGTGTTTGAACAGGGTTGAAGATATTTTATCAACCCATCGTCAGGAGATCGCTGCACTGGTCATTGAGCCCATGATCCAAGGTGCAGCGGGAATGATCACTTCTCCAAAGGGCTACGTGAAAGGAATAAGGGAACTGACTAAAAAGTACGGTGTACTCCTGATCGCTGATGAGGTGGCAACGGGTTTCGGAAGAACGGGAAGGATGTTTGCCTGTGAGCATGAAGCGATCTCCCCGGATATCCTCTGTCTCGCAAAGGGGATCACAGGAGGATACCTTCCCCTGGCCGCCACTCTAACGACAGGAGAGATCTTCAATGCCTTCCTCGGAGAATACAAAGAGAAGAAGACTTTCTTTCACGGTCACTCGTACACCGGAAATCCTCTGGCCTGCGCCGCCGCCGTCGCCAATTTAAACGTGATGAAAGAAGAAAAAGTCCTCGAAAAGTTGGAAGCCAAGATTCAATTCTTATCGGAGGCCTTAAAGGAATACTGGGATCTCGAACACGTCGGGGACATTCGACAACTTGGAATGATGGTTGGGATCGAACTCGTCGTGGATAAGAAAACTAAGGAGGAATACCCTTTTGAGGATAAAATCGGGATCAGAGTGATTCAAGAGGCGAGGAAAAGGGGACTCATCATTAGACCCCTTGGAAATGTCATCGTACTCATGCCACCATTAAGCATGTCCCAGGACGAACTGAGCGAGATGCTTTCGATTACCTATGATTCGATAAAAGCGGTCACCAGTCCTGCCCTCCCCTCCTCTCTCTGAGACGGTGTCGTAATCGAAATGGAGGTACGTGAGAACGGAACAAACAGTCGGGCTCCAAAGCTTTGGAATGCGCACGTTGAAGGTTAGAGGTCATTGTCTTTGTCACAAGAAAACCAACCCCTTTATGGCCTTCAAGTCCCTGAGCCTCATCGCTCGAAGGTTGCGCTCCAAACCTTTCTCACCCGCCTGCCTGTTCCGTTTTCCTGAATTTCTACCATTTACTCCTGTTATGATCTAATCTCTTTGCGAAGGGGGGCAGGGCGGGGGATGAGGAGCTACACTGATGGGTAAGGGGGTTTTTGTCACAGGCACAGATACGGGAGTCGGGAAGACTGTCGTCACGGCGGGCCTTGTAAGTCTTTTGATCAAAGAGGGACTCGACGTGGGCGTGATGAAACCGGTCGAAACAGGGTGTCCTAAGAGAAACGATAGGCTCGTTCCGAGGGATGCCACCTTTCTAAAAGCAGTATCAGGTTCCAAAGATGCTCTCTCTCTCATAAACCCTTATCGGTTCTCCGAACCCCTGGCTCCGCTAATCGCTGCAAAGATCGATCACAAAAAGATCAAGCTAAAAAAAATCTCCTCAGCTTATAAAAAAGTTAGCGAAAAGCACGATATTATCTTTGTCGAAGGAGCCGGCGGCCTCCTGGTCCCCCTCGCAGGGAAATTAACGAATCTGGACCTAATATTGGAGTTGAACCTTCCGATCCTTGTGGTAATCGGTTCGAAGCTTGGGGCGGTCAACCATGCCCTCCTCACTCTCAGCTGGGCGGCAGAAAACGGCATAAAGATCCTCGGGGTTTTAATCAATCAACCAAATCCTAACTCAGGTTCTCGAAAGAGTCTGGTTGAGAAGACGAACCCAGGGCTGATCCGGTCTTTTGCGGAGGCGCCGATCCTCGGGAACGTTCCCCATATCCCTTTGATTTCTAAACCGGATCTCTTCTCGAAGCCGGCCTTGATGAATATTTTAAGGGCAGCCATTGATGTTGAAAAGCTCAGAGTCCAAATACTTTAAAGCCACTTGTCCCATCTCCTCCGCGGACCAGATGTTATTTCCAGGCCCATCATAAACTACAGCCCAAAAGCATTCCCAAAGGCCCAGTCTGAAGCCAAAGATTTATCGAGGAGATCGAAAGTATTTGACAAACGATACATCTCTGTATCATATAAGCAGCGGGGTCCTTCTATCGGACAATCTGGCTCTATGATGGCTGTCAAGGTCCATACTCCGAAATCTGTGATGGCGGCTTTCCCGTGGAGACCGCTGGTCATGCTGGCTGCGGTGGCGGCCGCATTTGCGCTGGCCTATTTCACGCCGGCGCGGAAGTATTTCGGCAACATCCAAAGCGTTAAATACTGGCTGTTATCGCTGGGATGGATGGGGCCGGCGGCATGGATGGCGATTGTTTTCGCCCTCGTGGCTGCGGGTATGCCCCGTCTGCTATTCTGTCCGGTCGGCGGCCTGGCGTTCGGATTCTGGCACGGTCTACTGTGGACTCAGGTAGCAACACTGGCCGGTTATTATGCCCTGTTTCTGTTTGTGCGCTGGGGCGGCCGGGATTTCGTTTTACGCCATTGGCCGCGGGTTGGCCGGCTCAAGGAGCACTTTCACGGACATTCCGCGGCGCTGCTGGTTTTTGCCATACGCCAGCTCCCCATCAGTGGGTTGATCATCAATTTTCTGATGGGGTTGTCGCCCATCCGGCACCGACACTTTCTGCTGGGGACGGCCTTCGGGATTCTACCCGAAGCCATCCCGTTCACGCTGGTATCCAGCGGTATGGTCAAGCTGACCAGTCAAAACACGCCTCTCTACATCGCGGCTGCGGTGGGGGTTCTTCTGCTGGTGTGCGCAGCCCTGTGGTATTTCTCACAGCATTCAAAACTGCTGGCCGAGCTGCGCGGCGAAACTCAGGCTGCGGACGAGGAAGCGGGAGTCTCTCCTTCCGATGAGTCCTGATCGGGATCTGACAAGGTCGGCTTGCCGGTTACAAATTTACCCCAAGACCTCCGCTACGGGTGAAAGAAAGCATCGCATATTTTACGGTCTTTTTTGCTTGACAGGCAACCGAGTTTTCCGTATATTCAACCCAACCAAAAGTGAACTCTCATCAAAAATCCCTGCCAACGCGTTGTGCTGAATTGGGTCAAAAAACAGAGATCAAAGTAGCCGCTCTGGCTAGAGAGGTGAGCCAATACATTTTTTGATATTCGAAAGATATCAAAAATCTTTCTGAAACTTCCCTTCAGTCTGATTTTAACTGATGCTTTTCAAGAATTTCGAAGACACGAACAGACAATTTCTTTTTGGAGATTGTCCACAAAATGATTGGGAAGATCATTTAGAAAAGCCCCGGATAAGGGCCGTAAGCTTGACGAAGAACGAAAGTAGCCGAGGGGAGGATTAATGCCCCGCCCGGAATTTGAGCTAGCAAGGACAGAGGTCACCTTGCTGCAAACTTACTGAAGAAGAAAGGAGGTAGAACAATTTGATCAGTGGATGGATGGCTTTTCTTAAATACTTTTATTTAAAAACAATGAAAGGAGGACTCTTATGAAAAAAGCAATCTTTTTCCCAACCTTGGCAGTATTTCTTTTGATGATGTTCCTTGGTCTTTCTTCTCCAGCGCATTCAGCAAAAGAGCCCATTGTTGTCGGGTTCATCCATTCGATGAGCGGAGCTATGTCCATGTACGGTATTAGCTCCGAGGCCGGGGGACAAATCGCTGTGGAGGAAATCAATGCCGCTGGCGGGATTCTGGGCCGGCCCCTGAAAATGATCACCCGGGACGATAAACTAAATGCCGAGACAGGGTTAAGGGAGGCCAAGGATCTCATATTAAGCGAGAAGGCTGATTTTCTCACTGGAACAATCAGCAGTGCTGTGGCCTTGGCCATCTCGAATTATGTAAAAAGAGAAAAGAAAATCTTTCTCGTCAACATTTCTCAATCCTCGAGTTTAACAGAGGAGAACTGGCATCGTTATATTTTCCGGATCGACACGAATGCCGTTCCCTATTGGGGATATGCCCCGGCTCTGGCCCTGGCGAAAAAATGGAAAGACAAAAAGATCGTGAGTCTTGGTTTCGATTACGAAACGGGAAAAAACTCCCTCAAGGCTTTCAAAGAAAAGTATTTGGAGCTGGTTCCAGACGCCAAAATAGTAGACGAACTCTGGGCCCCGCTGGGGACGACCGACTTTACCGCCTACATTTCCAAGATAGCTAACTCCGGAGCAAATGCCTTTTTTCTCGCTTGCATTTACGGAGGAGGAGAATTAGCTTTTTCCAAACAGGCCTATGCCTTCGGTCTTTACGATAAAATGCATGCGATTCAGCCCTGTGCAGGCGATATCGAAACCTGGTTTAGCGTAAAAAAAGGGGATCCCTACCCCAAAGGAGCCTTGGCCACCTGCCGGTACCCATTCTGGGCCATCAAGGATCCGAAGAGCAAACAATTCGTAGAAAAGCACAACAAGAAAGTCGGTTTCTTGCCCTCCTACGGGGCGATGAACCAGTATCTCATTATGTACGCGTTGAAGGCCGCCATCGAAAAGGTTGGAGCGGTTGATACGGAAAAGATCATCAATGCCCTGGAAGGGATGGTCCTGGATAGCTTTGTGGGAAAGATCCCCATCCGGCCTTATGACCACCAGGCCATGATGCCCAACTGGTATGGGATCATGGATTTTACTCCCGAATTCTCTTTCCCCCATATCACCAAGACTGATGTCATCGGGGAAGAAGGGTACCACACCGTCGAACAGATCAAGAAGCTTCGGGAAGGCAAGTAAAGCCTCCCGGGACGTTTTTTTATGCTACCTGCGGTGAAGCTTTAAACGGCTGATTTTGACGAGGATGCCGGGGAGGTGATTCTCCTTCCCCGGCGTCTCGAAAGAGAGGACGAATCTCGTGACCTTCGAGGCGATTGCGGGGCAGACCTTGAGCGGGATCAGTGTGGGAATGGTCCTGTTTCTGATCGCCGCCGGTCTGTCTATTATTTTCGGCACCTTGAAAGTGTTAAACCTTGCCCACGGCTCCATCTATATGTTAGGCGGATTCTTATGCTATGGATTCACTTCCACTTTTGCTTCCCTCCCAGGTGTCTTCTGGTGGACCCTGCTGGCGGCCCCCTTGATTGTCGCCCTGGCAGGGGGCCTTATCGAAATCTTTCTCTTGCGCCGGATTTATGCCCAGGAAATGCTTTATCAGTATATTCTGACCTTCGGGTTGATTTTAATTATCGGAGAGACATGTAAGTTTATCTGGGGGGTCGGATACCACACCGTAGGAACCCCCTGGCCATTTGACGGGAAAGTATCTTTGTGGGGATTGTCTTTCCCGGTATATAACCTTTTTCTGATTGGATGTGGGTTTACAGTTTTTATCGGACTCGCAGCCTTAATGCGCTACACCGGTCTGGGAAGGATTATCCGGGCCGTGACCTACCATCGGGAGATGGCCAACGCCCTGGGAATCAATGTCCCCAAAGTCTACACGGGGGTATTCATGCTCGGGTGCTGGCTCGGGGGGCTGGCCGGAACATTGATGCCTCCTATGTCTGTGGTGGCCCTGGGTTCGGATATGGCGGTCATCATTGAGTGTTTTATCATCGTGGTCATCGGCGGGCTGGGCAGTCTGTCCGGCGCCTTCATCGGGGCAATCATTCTGGGGCTGGTGACCGCCTTTGGCATCTATATCATTCCGAAACTGGCTGTGGCCTTTGCTTTCATGTTGATGATTGTCATTTTGATTATCCGGCCCTGGGGATTGATGGGCAAACCGGAATGAGGAAAATCGGGGGATGAACCGTTTAGTCAATGCCTTAAGTTGCCACCGCTTTGTGCTGCTGCTGGCGTTGCTTCTCTTTCTTTTCATTGTACCCTTCATCATGAAGGCAACCTGGGTAAGCCTGATCAATGAAATGTTGATCATGGCCCTGGCCGGTTGCGCCCTGAACCTTATGCTGGGTTACACTGGCATGGTCTCCTTTGGCCCGGCGGGTCTGTATGCCGTAGGAGCCTACACGACGGCCATTCTCCTGACCCGATATAAGTTTCCGTTTGCCATCGCCGTGATTTCCGCCCCGGTCTTGGCCGGAATCATTGGGGGCCTGATCGGGTGGTTTTGTGTTCGCCGAAGCGCCGTCTACTTTGCTTTGCTCACCCTGGCGTTCGCCCAGATTATCTGGACTATCCTCTTTGAATGGTACGGTTTTACTGGGGGCGACAACGGCATTGTCTCCATTCCTATCCCGGAATTTTTCTTTACGATCAGCCATTGTTATTATCTTACCCTGATCATTGTGGGGATTAGTTTGCTGCTGCTCTGGATGATCGTTCAATCCCCCTTCGGCAAAACGCTCCAGGCCATACGAGAAAATCCTGGGAGAACAGAATTTATCGCCATTCACCTAAAAAGATATCAGCTGTCGGCCTTTGTTCTGTCGAGCGCATTTCTCGGCATAGCGGGTTCTTTGTTTTGTGTTTTTAGTGGAAGCGTTTTCCCGGACTTTGCTCATTGGGTGAAATCCACGGATATGCTGGTCATCTGCCTTTTGGGAGGGTTTTATAATTTTGGGGGCCCGATCGTCGGCTCCGTCGTTTATATTCTGCTCAGCAAAATGATTGCCAAACAGACGATGTTCTGGATGTTCTTTCTCGGGGTCATCATTGTCTTCCTGGTTTTGTTCGTGCGGAACGGCATTGTAGGATTTCTCTCAGAGAAGCTCGCCCCCGTTCTCCATAAAATCTCTGGATCCGGCGCGGACGAGGGAACCTGATGATTTTAGAAACTCAGAAGCTCGTGAAATCATTTGGAGGGTTGACGGCTGTCTATGATGTCAATCTCCGTATCCGGGAAGGAGAGCTGGTCTCGATCATTGGACCTAATGGCGCCGGGAAGACGACCCTCTTTAACCTTCTCACCGGGCACTTACCGGTTGATTCGGGAAGGGTGATTTTCAAAGGGAAAGAGATCACCAAACTGCCTCCTCATGCGATTTCACGCATGGGCATAGGTCGCTCCTTTCAACGCCTCAATATTTTCCCCCGGCTGAGCACCTTTGAGAATATCCAGGTGGCGGTTTTCTCCGAGCAACGGAAGAGCCGCAATATATTTGCCCGGGCTTCCAAACTGGCCCGGCACGAGACGGAGGCCATTTTGGAAAGCGTGGGGCTTCTGGATAAGAAAAATATTAAAGGCGGGCTGTTGGCCCATGGAGACCAAAAACGATTGGAAATGGGAATCGCCCTGGCGGTGAAACCCAGCTTGCTCCTGCTGGATGAGCCGACTCAAGGAATGAGTCCCAGGGAAAGCAGTGAGCTTACCCAGTTGATTCAAAAGCTGGTCAGGGAACGGGGATTGACGCTTATCTTTGTGGAGCACGACATGAACGTCGTCTTCGGCATTTCCGATAGCATAAAGGTCCTGCACCAGGGAAAAATCCTATTCGAGGGTAGGCCCGACGAAGTAAAGAAAAACGAAGAGGTTCAGAAAATCTATTTGGGAGAGGAAAAGGAAACATGGTCCTCGCTGTTAAGGAAATAAACACCTTCTATGGTCTCAGCCATATCCTCTTCGGTGTTTCTCTCGAAGTAACGCAAAGCGAAACCGTCTGTATATTGGGAAGGAATGGAGTTGGCAAGACCACTACCCTCCGGAGCATCATGGGACTTGCCCCGCCACGGTCAGGAAGCATAAAATTCATGGGGGAAGAAATTAAGGGCAAACAGCCCTTCGATATTTACCGGTTGGGTATTGGTTTGGTGCCCGAGGATCGGATTATCTTTCCGGACCTTACTGTTCACGAAAATCTTGAGATTGCAATCAAGAAGGGTAAAAGAAAGGGAACTACGGAAGGCTGGACCATTGAGAAAGTTCACCGGTTGTTTCCCATATTGAAAGCGAGGGACAAGCAATGGGGGGGAACCCTTTCCGGAGGAGAACAGCAGATGCTCACCATCGCCAGGACCTTAATGGGCAACCCCCGTCTCCTGCTTTTAGACGAACCCTCGGAGGGACTAGCTCCGCTCGTTGTTAGGGCGATCGAGGAGCAAACCTTGCTGCTCAAAAAAGAAGGCATGACGATCCTTCTTTCAGAGCAAAACTCCAACTTCGCCTTGAGGATTTCCGACCGTGGCTATATTCTCGAAAAAGGTCTTGTGGCCTGGCAAGGAGGTATTTCGGAGTTGAAAGGGAACCCGGAAATCATGAAAAATTATTTAGGCCTTTGAGATAACCTTATTCAGACTCGTTGAAAAAAATGGGGTCAGCTATCCTGTTCTTTCTGCTATTTTCCGAAAAATGAACCCCCTCCCTGGGCTAAAGCCCAGGGTTTCAGGTCTGCTGATATGATC
>Ga0315282_10017626_pt1 | contig 10295 bp, 10 predicted proteins | sample YL17G07_20_MG_FD_203693 | JGI IMG/M metagenome (GOLD analysis project Ga0315282, IMG submission 203693) | Sediment microbial communities from Yellowstone Lake, YNP, Wyoming, USA - YL17G07_20 | ecosystem: Environmental > Aquatic > Freshwater > Lake > Sediment | place: USA: Wyoming | collected... | reverse complement strand
TTTTATCAATCGCCGTCTATAATACAGCACTCCGCTTATACCTTCTGCTGCCGGCCCTTGTGATCCCCATGGCGCTGGTCAGCCTACGCTCTCTTTACCTCCGGCTTGGTGGTCGTTGGTGCATTACCTGGTCGATAGGAATATCCCTTGTAGTGGGTCAAATCGCGATGGCGTTACACTATTGGCCTCTTTCCCCTTTATCTTTCGGATTGTTCTTGTTGGGTCCTGCCTATGCGTTGACCAGCATGGCAGGTTCAATTGAAGAACAACAGCCCTGGGCAATCTCATGGATCGAACCGGCTGTCATGCTCGTGATTTTTTGGGGATTAGCATTGATACTGGGAAAATAGAACTTGTCAACCTTGCTTTCAATTTCCAGGCGGCAGCGACAGGCAATGTTAACGCATGTCCTTGCCTGTTTGCCAGAAGAGGCCTGTGGAATTCTCAGTGGAACCCAGGACCAGGTCGTAGTATCTGTTATTCCAATTACGAACGAATTACACAGCCCAACCGCCTTTCAAATGGCTCCGGCAGAACAAATCCAGGCCTTTCTCCAGCTTGAAAAGAATAACCTTGATATGATCGGGGTTTACCATTCTCACCCAAATGGGCCTGCCCAGCCATCAGAAAGTGACCTCGATCAATTTCGCTATCCGGGAGTCATACAATTAATCTGGTCCTTTCAAGATTCGGTATGGCATCTAAATGGATTTATAATTGAAAGTTGTCTTGCCCATGAAGGGACCATAAACCTGACCGATGAGGCGTAACCTGAAATATTAGGCGGTGTTATCACCAATAGAAGACGAGGTTGAATGATAGTTTTTTTAAGAGTAACCACGGTCTTAATATTATCGTACCTGGTTGGTTCAATTCCTTCTGGTTGGATTATCGTTAAGATTGCCAACGGGAAGGATGTCCGCCGGGTTGAAAGCGGACGAACGGGGGGGACCAATGCTATGCGGGCAGCCGGTTGGCTGGCAGGGGGTTTGACAGGCCTCGCTGATGTCTTAAAAGGTGTGGCTACTGGTTTGATAGTAAGCTGGCTTTTCCCCGATAGCACCTGGCTGCGGGTATTTGCTGCCCTGGCCGCTGTATGGGGACATAACCACTCCATATTTTTATTCGAACGTACCCCTTCCGGAAAAATCAACCTGCGAGGTGGAGCTGGTGGCGCTACTGTGCTGGGTGGAGCGATCGCCTTATGGCCGCAAATCTGGCTCATCATCTTACCCCTCTCAAGCCTGGTCTTTCTGCTAAGCGGTTATGCCTCACTCACTACCATCAGCCTGGCTTTCTTCGCCATTGTCATTTTTAGCTACCGCTTCATCATTGGCATCGGACCCTGGGAATACATCATTTATGGAGTGCTGGCGGAATTGACTGTTTTATGGGCGCTTCGTCCCAACTTGAAACGTCTCAAAGACGGTACGGAAAGAATCGCTGGCCCAAGCGCCAATTGGATAAAAAAATCTATCCAAAAAGCATCTTCTAACCAGCACATTTTTTAGATTATGTAGGAGTCGAAAAGTTGGATATTCCGACTTGTTTCACATGTCAGAATATCCATCCTAAAGATTCTTTTAAATCCCGCCATTATCGTCTTTACTTACAGGCATGTTCGTGTTTAGGGCTGCTTCTGCCTGGACCTGGCGGTAAATGGCGCGTAGATTCCGTTTATGCAGCTCTTCCGCCAGCCCGCCCAGGTATACCCTGCTTTTCCCACATGATTCGATTTCGATAGCATCCAGAGCCTCGATAGGGTTTCGTTTGCGGGCAGCACTGCGCACCGCTTTACGAATCGCTGAGAGATAAGCAAGGTTAGATTTCACCGATTCATCGATTTCACCACGCAGAATGATATCCCCATGCCCCTGGACGATGTTTTCCAATCCCATTTTTCCGATCTGTTTGATGGTTGAACTTAATTCGTCCAGGTCGCCATCTACAATGTATGGCAGTGGTAGAAATGCATCCCCAGCGAATAAGACCCGGTCTTCCTCGACCAGGATGGAAATACCGTCAATACTGTGACCGGCGGTATGAGAGAGGATCAGGTTCTTTTTTCCTACCCTTAGCGACATTTCCCCCAGGTCAAAGGTTAAATGAGGTAAAATGAGCTTGACCTGCTTAAATATCGGATTTTGCCGGCGAGCCGTTTCCAGAGATTCCTGCCCGCGGTTGATCATCTCCTGCCGGCATAGTGCATGCGAAATAATGGTTGCACCGGGGAAAAAGCAGTTACCCCAGGTATGATCAGCATGGTAATGCGTGTTAATAATGTATCTGACTGGGACAGCCAGCTCTTCCTCAATAAATGAGCGCATCGCCAGGGTTTCTTCAGGGAGAGCCAGGGTATCTATAACAACTGCCCACTGCGGTCCGGTAATAACACCCGCCGTGACCTGGGCATAAATTTCGCTTTGAAACCAATAGACATTATCAGAGACACGCTCGCGTTGCATTACGACCATCCTGAATTTATTTGCTGTTGAAATACCCTCACCAAAATAGAAGAATAGCACAAATGAGGTAAAAAGTCAAAAAAAGCTCCTCACAGGGATATACGTTCCATTTTCAGGAGAGGAAAACGATTGCGGAGTGCCTCGTAGATTCGGATGCCGCTCACTAGATGTGGCAAAATTTTCCAACCGCCAACACTTTATAAAACCCAAAAGGAGAAAACATCTATTTAGAATCTTAAAGAAAGGCAGCTCAACCCGCCATCCATTTTGCGATATTCCGACATGTCCAGTGAGATCATCTGGTATCCCAACTTTAAAAACGACTTCTTAATTTTGGGGAACCCATCTGGCAGGAGAACGAAATTATTGACCCGTACGCAGTTGGCCGCATAATTTTCATTTTCTTCCACCTGGATAATATGATAACTTTTGAATTGGGGCAGATTTGAAAAGGCGTTTATCAACACCAGGTTGTTTTCTCCCAGGTATGCGATCCCGCTTTTCAAATGTAAAATATCCGGAACTCCCCTGACTTCAACAAAACTTGAGCTATAACCTGCTTTAGCCAGGATCTCAGCTAGCTGGCGCCCGCCTTCTTCATTCGTCCTTTCAGATATCCCAATGAAGAAATGTGAACCGGCTTCACAGATATCCCCTCCATCTAAAGTGCCAGGGGATTTAATCGTGTAAACGTTTTGATAATACTTGCTGATGGCTGGCTTAATTTCTTCTACTTCACCTTTGCGGCTGTCAGCTCCCGGATTGGTAAGTATTGCAACTTTGGGGAGTAAAATCGCAACGTCTTCCACGAAAGTTGAATCTGGGTAACGCAAATCGGCTGGCAGCTTGACCAGCTCTACTCCACATTTCTTCAGAGCCTCACAATATTGCTGGTGTTGTTGGATCGTCTTTTCAAAGGCAGGAATACCCAGGTCAACTGTGGTCAATCCATCGGCAAAATTATTTCCTGGTGTTCGTACGATTGCATGACGAAACATAAATGGTTTACCTCAACACATAATTTTTCACGGATGGGCATGGATTCTAGTCTGGGTTTTTTGCCTTTTTAAATTAAAACCTTACACAAAAATGCCTTGGTCCGCTCTTGGCGCGGGTTAGAAAAGAGTACATTTGGGGGCGTATCTTCAATAATTTGCCCGGCGTCCATTAAGATCGCCTGGTGGGCGGCGGCGCGTGCAAAACCCATTTCATGAGACACGCCCACCATCGTCATCCCATCTTTAGTCAGGTTCAACATGACATCCAACACTTCCTGGATCATCTCCGGGTCGAGAGCTCTGGTTGGCTCATCGAAAAGCATGATTTTGGGGTTCATCGCCAGGGAGCGCGCAATTGCCACACGTTGATGTTGGCCGCCTGGTAACTGCCGGGGGTGGGCATCCATTGGATAGGATTTCTCCTTAATCTGGATAGAATAAAATTATATCATCAGGTCAGTATTGAACCTGAACGGGCGCGTTTCATTTTCAGGAGAGGAACTGAAACGCACCTACCTGAATTTACGATATGAGGTTGTTTCATTTATTATGTTAGAATAAAAAGGGTGACAAAAACCGATGGAACCCGACTATCGACTGGCTTTAATTACCGGAGCAGCTCAACGCCTGGGTAAAGCAATCGCCCAGGAACTTGCAGCCCATGGTTACGCCATAGGTTTGCATCATTTTAAATCCAGTGAGCAGGCACAAAAAACTGCCTCGGAATTAGAAAACCTGGGAGTGCCGGTCTTTATTTTTCAGGCTGATTTAAGGGTACCCAGGCAAATCCAACTGATGTTTGAAAAAGTAGCTGTCTGTCCATACCCGCTCAAGGTATTGGTCAATTCGGCCGCTGTCATGCCCCGTGAAGAATTCAGAAGCATGGCAGTCGAAGAATGGGATTCAATTCTGAACCTTAACTTACGCGCTCCCTGGTTGTGCGCCCAACACGCAGCATCCTTAATGGAGGTTGAGGGCGGCGTGATCATCAATATCAGCGATGCCGGCGCCGGCCGCGCCTGGACTGGATACCCGGCTTATTCGGTAACTAAAACCGGCATTGAGACCCTGACGCGCGTTCTGGCACGCGTGCTGGCGCCCAAGATCCGGGTTAATGTGGTCGCGCCAGGTCTGATCTTGCCTTCTCCAGAGCTTTCTCCCGATGAGTGGAAGCGCCTGGTCAACCGGCTGCCATTGAAAAGACCCGGTTTACCCGAAGATATTGCCAGGGCAATCCTATACCTGGTAGAAAACGATTACATAACCGGCCAGATCCTGGCTGTTGATGGTGGTTTCCAATTGACTTGATCGGCGAGGCATTATGGAAGAACCCCAAAAATCTACGCTCACTTCCTTTATCCGCATTTCCCAGCCTTTAGTACTATTAGGTGGGTTTCTGGTATATTCCCTTGGAACAGGTATTGCCCATTACCTTGGCCACACCATCAATTGGACAATTTATTGGCTCGGGCAGGCCTGCGTGATCCTGCTTCAATTGAGCTGTTTTTATTTAAAAGAGACTTTTGATCTGCCTGTCGCAAGACCAACCATTCGCAAACCACCGCCGGGTCAGGAGAAACCTGGGGACCAGCTACCCTTTTCACGTAATAATTTCCTGTTAATAACATTTACCACGTTGACCATCGGGGCTATTCTTACCGTCCTGTTAATATCAAATGGCGTTGTGACTCTGGCCACTTTCTTGCTGCTTGGGATTGCTTTCCTGATTTCTTTCTCTTATGCAGTTCCGCCTTTCAGGCTCATTTATACTGGCTATGGCGAGCTGACCATGGCTTTTTTCATGGTGAACCTGGTACCAGCACTGGCCCTCCTTCTTCAAACTGGTGATTTGCACCGGCTGGTGGCAATGGTTACTTTCCCATTGACTTTTTTGTACCTGGCGATGTTGCTGGCATTATCTCTCCAAGGATATGCCTCGGATTTAAAATATGGGCGTAAAACGGCCATGATCCGGTTAGGGTGGCAGCGTGGAATGACCTGGCATAACCTGCTCATCCTGGCAGCTTACTTCTTCATCGGAATAGATTTACTGATTGGTTTACCCTGGTCGCTTGCCTGGCCTGCCTTACTGACCCTGCCTCTGGGTATTTTTCAAATCTGGCAGATGTTTCAGATTGCCAGTGGTGCAAAACCACGCTGGAGGCTGCTGGCATTAAATGCGGTTGCCACCCTGGGACTGACGGCATATTTTTTAACCCTCGCTTTGTGGACTCATTGATCCATGCCCGAATTCCTTGAACTACTGCCCCCGACCGAAGCTCTGGCATTTTTCCTTCAAAATCTGCCCCAGAATCTTATAGTGGCTGAAACGATTGAAACCGAGCAAGCTCTCAACCGGGTTACTGCTGGAGATATCGTCTCGCCAGAGGATTTACCTTCCTTTTCCCGCAGCACAATGGATGGTTATGCCGTCCAGTCAATGGATACGTTTGGCGCCAGTGACGCTCTGCCGGCCTACCTCTCCCTGGTTGGAGAGGTGCCAATGGGCGGCCAGCCATCATTTATACTTCAACCGACCCAGGCAGCTCTGATCCACACCGGTGGAATGCTGCCAGAAGGCGCTGACGCGGTAGTCATACTCGAGCATACCCAGGTCATTCGTCCTGGAGAGATCGAGGTTATGCGAGCTGTGGCTGCAGGCGAGAATTTAATTTATGCTGGAGAAGATTTAATAAAGGGGGAGGTAATTATTCAGAAAGGTAGCCACCTTCGTCCGGCTGAGATTGGCGGTTTGATGGCAGTGGGGATCCTTCAAGTCAAGGCGGTGCGGCAACCCACGGTTGGTATTATCAGTAGCGGGGACGAAATAATTAACCCCGAAGAATGCCCAAAACCTGGACAGGTGCGGGATATCAACAGTTATTCACTGGCAGCCCTGATAAGGCAATCAGGTGCGATCCCTCATTTTTATGGCATCATCCCAGATTGGAGGGAAGCTCTGTCTGAAACGTTGAAAATCGCTCATCGTGAGTGTGATATGGTGGTTATCACAGCTGGTTCTTCTGCCAGCACGCGCGACCTCACGGCCGGTGTCATTCAAGAATTGGGAAAACCCGGCGTTTTAATCCATGGGGTAAACATTCGTCCGGGTAAACCAACCATCCTTGCAGTCTGCAACGATAAGGCTGTTATCGGCTTACCGGGAAACCCGGTCAGTGCGCTGGTGATAGCCAATTTATTTGTTAGACCAGTAATTAATAGGCTTCTGGGGATAAAACACTCGCAAATCGAGCCATCTGTCCAGGCTCGGTTGACCACCAATATCGCATCACAGACCGGCCGCGAAGATTGGATGCCAGTTCATTTGATTATGGGTCCAGAAGGTTACCAGGCTGATCCAATATTTTATAAAAGCAACATGATCTTTACTTTAGTTCGTGCCAACGGCCTGGTACGGATCCCGGCGCCGGCTAATGGAATAAGCGCTGGTGAAATCGTCACTGTTGTCCTATTCTAGGTAAACTTGAATGCGACGTAGATTCCTCCTTCTCTTTATCATTACACTTCTTTTATCAGGTTGTAATTTGCCCTTGACATCGGTTCATCCCAGTCCAATAATGGATGGCATCACACTGGGATTAAATCCGGTGCCAGCTACAATGACTTTAACTCCATTTTTACCCATCACAAATACACCCACTCATACGCTTACACCTACCCAAACCTTCTCTCCAACGCCAGAAATTACCGATACTCTCACCCTATCGAAGACCCCCAGACCCAAGCCAATAAAAAAGCCAATACCAACCCGCACACCCACTCCAGAATGGTCCTGGCAAGACCCTGGCTCGGTGACTGTGCCGATCCTTTTGTATCACCATGTGGTTGAAGGAAAACCTCCTAATTTATATGCCATTTCTTCAAATACTTTCCTTGAACAGATGGATTATCTGCATTCCAACGCGTATGTTACGATCCCTATTGCTCTACTGGTCAAAGCCATTACCGAAGGAGCTAATCTCCCAGACCACCCGGTCGTGATTACTTTTGATGATGGCAACCTGGATGTATACGAAAACGCATTCCCAATCCTGCAGCACTATGGCTATACTGCTACTTTTTACCTGGTATTGAATTACCTGGATCATAGTACATTTATCAATACAGACCAGGCGGCTGAACTGGCCAAAGCCGATTGGGAGATAGGCAGCCACAGCACATCTCATCCATATCTGGCCGGAATGGATGCAGCAGCCCTTTACCAGGTAGCAGATTCAAAACAAGCATTAGAAGATGCCATTCGCGTTTCTGTAGACACCTTTGCTTATCCATTTGGTGAACACGATGATTACATCGAAGGGATAGTGAAAAAATATTATTCGTCGGCAGTCGGCCTTGGAGAGAGTGTTACCCATTCCACCTCCGACCTTTTCTATCTGAGCCGGCTTGAAGTCCGCAGTAATACCACCATAGATGATTTCAAAGCCGGACTTCCCTGGTGAAACCAATGGAGTATTAGGCATGTCCATTTATTTACAAGATATTCCGCTTTCAGAAGCTCAGTCGATTTTCCACGATGCACTAGAAAAGGCCCGCCTCTGGCGGATATTAGAGACAGAAGAAATTAATTTAGATGAATTCTCTCGGGGTCGTGTTCTGGCAGAACCTGTTTGGGCAAAACTATCCTCGCCAAATTATCACGCCTCAGCCATGGATGGTTTTGCTCTGCAAGCCGAAGCAACTATTGGCGCTTCACCCACGTCTCCTCTGGTATTGAAGATCGGCCTACATACAACTTATGTGGATACAGGTGATCCTTTACCAGAGTGGGCTGATGCAGTTGTGCCGGTTGAATTGGTAGAACCACTGGATGAAAAAGGCCAGGACATCCCCGATATGCGTCGCTCATCTGCTATTCGAGTGCGCGCTGCATTGACTCCCTGGACAAACATTCGCCCAATGGGAGAAGATATCATAGCCACACAGTTGGTTTTGCCCGCCGGGCAAGTGCTGCGCCCGGTTGACCTGGGTGCAATTGCAGCTTCAGGTCATGCAACTATTCAGGTCAGCCGAAAACCAAAAGTCGCCATCATCCCCACCGGTACCGAACTCATCCAACCCGGCCAAATAGCCAGGCCAGGCAACATCATTGAATATAATTCGATTGTCCTGGCTGCCCAGGTAAATGCCTGGGGTGGATTGGCAAAAAGATATCCAATCATTCCGGATGATTACGAAAAAATCAAAGAATCTGTCCTGCAAGCTGCTGGTGAAAACGACCTGGTTTTACTTAATGCGGGTTCTTCTGCCGGTTCTGAAGATTTTTCTGCGCAGGTGATCTCTGAATGCGGCGATCTTCTCGTCCACGGTGTAGCCGTCCGCCCTGGTCACCCGGTCATTTTAGGGATGATCCACTATTCCAAAGAACGGATTGTTCCCATCATCGGTGTGCCAGGCTATCCTGTTTCTGCAGCATTGACCGGCGAAATTTTTGTCGAACCTTTAATCGGCTATTGGTCAGGTCGCCAGCCATTTGAACCAATAGAGGTGACCGCTTCACTTACTCATAAAATTACATCTCCGCCTGGAGATGAAGATTATATGAGAGTAGTGGTTGGACGAGTAGATAATCAATTGCTGGCTGCTCCACTTCCGCGCGGGGCTGGCATCATCACCTCGTTGGCGCGCGCCGATGGGATCATCGTTATTCCTGCCGGGACCCAAGGATTAGAATCCGGGACGAAAGTCAAGGTCAGGCTTTATCGTTCACCCCACGAATTGGAAAATACGATTTTTTGTATAGGTTCACACGATATAACTCTCGACTTGCTTGCCCAATACCTAACCAGCTTCAGCCGTCGCCTGGTATCAGCGAATGTTGGCAGCCTGGGCGGGTTGGTGGCTTTGCGGCGCGGCGAAGCGCACCTGGCAGGATCACACCTGCTAGACCTACAAACCGGCGATTATAACCTCAGCTATATCAAGCTGTACCTGCCTGAAACCCAGGTGCGCCTGGTGACCTGGGTCTTCCGGCAGCAGGGGTTGTTAGTCAACAAGAACAACCCTAAAGGCATCCGCTCACTGGTAGACCTGGCGCGCCCCGAAGTCAGGTTCATCAACCGCCAACGAGGCGCCGGAACCCGTATATTATTGGATTTTGAACTGTCAAAGCTTGGGATTAAGACCAGAACCATAAACGGCTATACGCAGGAGGAATATACCCACCTGGCTGTGGCGGCAGCCATCGCCTCACAACGGGCTGACTGCGGATTGGGCATTGCCGCGGCTGCCCAGGCGCTTGAGCTGGATTTTATCCCTCTCTTTCAGGAACGCTATGACATGGTCATCCCGCTGCGTTTCTTTGCGACAGATTTGCTTTCGCCTATTTTTGAACTGATGCAGTCCCCCTCTTTCCGTAATTCCATTGCAGCTTTACCAGGATATGATGTTTCTAAAATGGGGGACTTTCTGATTTAGACGAAAAAAGTCGATTTTGTAGTATAAATATTCGACTTATTTAATATACTTTTGACATAGATATTGTAATATGTCAGTATAACTAATCGTATTATATACATTGGCTATTTACATTCGGAGGATAAAATGTTAATTCTAGAAAATTCGGTTGCCCCTGATTTTTCGTTAGCAGACGAGACTGGAACTTTACATAAGCTATCAGACTATCGCGGCAAGCCTGTCATATTGTACTTCTACCCAGCAGATGATACCCCCGGCTGTACCACTGAAGCTTGCAACTTCCGGGACGACTACAGTGCTTACCAGAAAGCTGGCGTGGTTATTTTGGGTGTCAGCCCGGATTCAATCAGTTCTCACGCCAAGTTTAAGACAAAGTATCACTTGCCTTTCACCT
>Ga0315282_10017625_pt1 | contig 10295 bp, 9 predicted proteins | sample YL17G07_20_MG_FD_203693 | JGI IMG/M metagenome (GOLD analysis project Ga0315282, IMG submission 203693) | Sediment microbial communities from Yellowstone Lake, YNP, Wyoming, USA - YL17G07_20 | ecosystem: Environmental > Aquatic > Freshwater > Lake > Sediment | place: USA: Wyoming | collected... | reverse complement strand
AGCGCCGCACACGTTTTTGATGCACTTGTACACGAACGGGTCATTATTGCAGCCGCAGCTTTCACCACAGTCACCGTAAGCATCCCTTGTCCCCAGCTTCCTGCCCGAAGGCTGGCACTGTGACGTATTTTGAATGCAATAAGTATTATTGCTTGTGTTGGGCAGCTCGCACTGCTCGCCGTTTTCAACTTCCCCATTGCCGCAGAATTGGCAGTCTTCCCAAGTTGCGCACTCATTCGTTCCAGTCCCGTTCACCGCAATACAGGCTTCCTGCTGGTAGTTACATATTAAGTGAGAGCATCTCGGGTCATTATGGCTTATGTCAGGGATGCAACTACCTAAATCACAGGTACACCCATCTGTGCATGCTCCATAATCAGGATAGTTGTAGTAATCAGTTCCCACGCATCCGTCCTGCTGACATCCGCAATCATCATTGGAATCGCACTCCGCATCACAAACACCCGCAACACAATACGTTTTCGTTGAAGGCGGAGAGCAGTCAACGCAACAATCAGTACAGGTGCAGTCGCCCAAACATGAATTTTCGCAAGAATCGGTTACATTTGTCGAGTCCTTTATCTTGTTGTTATCGTACTCTACAAGCTTTGCCCCATTGCAATAATCATTGTATGTCTCAGAGCACGTATTATTCGCGCACCCATGAGTCGCATCACATTCAGCTTCACAGTTCGCAATGCTGCATGTGTGCGTCAATGTCTGCGTGCCATTCGTGCATACGTCATTCGTTTCATCGCAAACACTTATGAATGGAGCACCATAGTCCCATGTGTAATGTATGTTGTCCGGGTTGTTGTTACAGGTAGCGATTTCCTTTATGTTATGTCCGCTGCAGTTAACTTGCGTCCCGCCAACACAACCTATCTCTATGTTGCATGTTTCCTCACCGTCGCACCAAAGACCGTCATTGCATTCGCTATCATCAGGCGTGTTAATGCACATATCATGCGTCTCGTCGCATGAGTCATGAGTGCATTCCACTTCATCAGAACAATCCTTGTCGCTTCCGCCGCATATGCCGGCCATGCACACATCGTTGTCAGTACACCACAAGCCATCATTGCATCCTGTCTCGTCAGGCTTGTTCCTAGTCTGGCCGGTGTCTATCCATTTCGTCCCGTTTTCAGTGTAATAACAATCCACAGCAGGCGAAGTACCACAGTTATAATTCCTGTACTTCTGTTCCTTCTGTTCCTTTTCTGTGCACTCGCCTGTGCTTACCCACTGCTTGCTACCCGTGTCGTACCATCCGTCAAGCGAGTTGCAGTCAAAATTCGTTCCATTCGAACAAAGACAAGTAGAGCACCAGCCGCATGTGCTTCCCGTGTGCTTTACGCTGCCATCGCAGTAGTCTGGACAGCCGCTGTCCAGGTCGCATTCAGCGCCGCACACGTTTTTGATGCACTTGTACACGAACGGGTCATTATTGCAGCCGCAGCTTTCACCACAGTCACCGTAAGCATCCCTTGTCCCCAGCTTCCTGCCCGAAGGCTGGCACTGGCTTGTCGACTGTATGCAATAAGTGTTGTTGGCCGTACTCGGCAGCTCGCACTGCTCGCTGCCACTAACATTTCCGTCGCCACAGTATGGCTGGGTTTCATGCGTACAGCTGCATGTTTCCACATTACACGTATCCACTGTGTGCGGATTCTGGTCATCGCAATCACTGTTTATCACGCACTCAGCGCCGCACTGCCCTTTCACGCAGGAATATACAAATAAATCGTAATTGCAACCGCATTCTGAGCTGCAGTTCCCGTAAGCATCCCTGGTTCCTAGCTTTTTACCAGAACAATTCTGGGTTGTCTGTAAGCAAAAAACATCGTTTTCCATTCCTGGAAGTTCGCATTGTTCATATCCCTGCTGGACGACTTCGTCGCCGCAGCGGCCATCTGTAAGCGTTTCATTTCCGCAGGTAGCGTTACAATAAGTGCAGCTGCCTCCGTAGGGCGGAATGCAAGGAACGCCGTTGTTTACGCCGTCATCGCATTGCTCGCCGTTTTCCACTACACCATTGCCGCACATCTGGCAATCTGCGTAAGTTTCGCAGGCCTCTCCCTGCGTTCCGGGAATCACTTTTTTGCACGTCTTGTTTTCGTTGTCGCAAATCTTCTCGAAACAGTCAAGGAATTCATGTTTTGAGTAACCTATTTCAAGATATGCCCAGTCAACGTCTCCATGGCAATTGTCAAGCTTCATATATTTGAGTCTTATTTTTATCTCGTTCGCCTTTTGTGGCGTTGTTATGTAGGGTGAAAGGTCGCATGCTGAAAGTGTATCAACAGCATATTCAGGCGGGTCGCAAACCTCAAGATAATTCGAACCGTTCCACCATTCCACAGTTACTGTCGCGCTGTTCTCTTTGTGCTCTATGGACAGCGTGGCATTGTCTACTTGCGCATCTGATGGTATGGTGAAGTTCCAGAAAAGATAGATATAAGCCGGGTCTGTGTCAACACTCTGGGTAGCATAAACATTATCACTTGACCTGACTTTGGACGTAACATTAGTGCCTCCGTTGAGTCTTGCTAGGTCAGGGGTCTTGCCTGTCAGGTTTTCCTCACCCACAACCTCGCATTCATCACCCTGCTGGCTAAGAGGTCTTTTCTCACATGTGAACGTATCATAATCGCATATGTAATGCTCTGCACAATCTTCGTATGTCACGCACTGGTCCTCGCCTCCGCCTTGCACCACGACACATGCATCACTCTCGTCGCATTCAGTGTGAGTAGCGCAGTCAGAATTGGTTTTACATTTGTCTGATCCTGCGCCAGAAACAAGAATACATTGCTCATTTACGCATTCAAGATGTTTTGGCACGCATTGCACAGTTCCTCCTCCGCCTCCGAAGCTGGAAGTAAAACTGGTGGAACTATCAGAGCTCGAACCTGAACTTGAATCAGATAAGCCAGAACCTGAATTTCCGCTGCCGTTGTCATTCTGTGGCGGTGCCTGCGGCTCAACGCCGTTTTCATAAAAATCCAAGACTTCAATGCCATTATTTTTTCCGTTTTCATCGTTGCCCGTCATAAGGCCAGTGTCCGATATTTTGCCGGACGTAGGTCTGACGTACATGATCAACGAAAAAATGCACAAAATTAAAATTATCAGCCCCAGGCTGTATTTCACGAAACCTTTATTCAGTATTCCTTTCAACATAGATATAACCACCTCACCATGGTTTACTATTTTTAATTCCGAGTTAATTTTAAATATTGCACGTTTTCCAAGATTTTGTCATCTGAAAGAGGCTATCGGCTATCACATTGCCTCTGGCTTATTAGACCAGCTGCAAAGAACGTGCTCAGGTCTGAAATCATAGCCTTCCTTGCCTTTCAGGATCTTGCCGTCAAGATCCTTGAAATGCTCGCAATTCTGGCATGAAACCCTGAACATGACGCCTCGTTCCTCCTTTGGACAGTTTATGATCCAATCGAAAACCTTCATCTTGTTCATGCCAATCATCTCCTCTATAGCGTGACCGTTGTTAATCATGACTTCCGTTTCGCCGAAAAGCTTGTAATTCATCCTGACCATCTTCTTTCTTTCAAGCATGCCAAGCAGCCTTTTCGTGTAGTCCAGTTTGAAGTCAAGAATTTTAGCTATCGTTCTGACCGGCATTCTCTGGTTCATGAGTACCAGCTTGAATGCAAGATCGACACCGGTTTTCAGCTCATAATTATCGTCCATCATATCACCTGTGATAGCCAAACAGTTCAGATCTTTTTGAATTCTTGGTGGCAAGCTTTAAATACCTTTCTATATTTAATTCCTAATAAGTAGTGATAAAATCAGGATCACAGCAGTTTAAGACTCTTTGTTATTTTGTCTATCCTCCCGTCTTCTGCGGGGCCTATGCCCATTGCCGTCACGGTTCCCGGTTCGAGCTGGGTTTTCCCTGCATCGCGGATAACGGCGTACGGCAGCCTGGCCTCCTTAGCACGTTCCTTTATTCCCATAAACTCTTTTATGTCATTTACCGAGACAACAATCTTTTTCATCCCCTCGTTTTCCCAGCCTTCTATGTCGCGAGAATCAGCTTTTTTATATGCCTCAAGAGAGGCGTGCGCCACCTGGGCGGCGAGCTTGCCCTTGTCCATTTTCAAATCCCTGCGAACGACTATGACCTGCTTGTACATGTTTTAGAATTATGTTGCTTGGATATAAATTGAAAATATATATAGTTAGAAATTGAAAATAATCTGTAATAACCGCGAGGTGGTTTGATGGGAGTTCTGGATGACATAGTAAAAGACAAGGAAGAGTTCCTTGAGAAGCTTCTGGAGATTCTCGAAGGAAAGGAGACGAGGACCAAGATAAACCTTAACGGCGTTGAGTTCAAGGTAGGCAAGTCCAAGGTTAAAGTTAACGGTAACATCGAGTTTATAATAGTCCCCTTTGAGAACAAGAAATAAAGCCAATAAAGCCAAAGTATATTTATGGATATTCTTGCCGACATTTTCAAGAGCATAGCAGGAAAAGCACATTTCATGATATACATGGGCAACAACCCAGCAGCTGAAATAGAGATGAAAGACAAGGAAATTATGGTTGACATCGTTAACCCCGTTGCCCTGGTGGAACTGGGTATAGAAGAATTTATTTCTAAGAAAGGCACGCAGGACATCGAAGTCATAAAAAAAATAAAGGAAGCAGGATACAGGATAAAGATTCGCTATAAAATGCTTGAGATGGAACTGTAGATTAAGTTTTAGAATATTATTGCGAATTCTAGCTTGGCAAGCCTATCGTTATAAAGGCAATATCTTTCAATCGGCACAAGCGTTTTGTCATCAGGTTTGCTCCCGATTATTCCATAATTTGTTCCGTTGAGATCAGTGAGATTGAAGAAAAAATCATAGCCGCCGGTCAGGATCGTTCTGGTTCTGTTGTATTCACTGCCTCCCATCGTCAAAAAATAGGAAACCTTAGACGCATCAAGAACGTTTTCCTTGGTAGCAAGGCCTATCGTGTTAACGTTCGATGTATTCCAGTCTTCTGGTATGCCCCTTGTTCTGATAAGAGAGTCGGAGACGGACAAGGCGAGGTTCTCAGCTTCGTCAAAAAGTATCTGCTGCTCATTTTGTCTGTTCACGTAACTCCACAAAAAGAACAGAGGCATCAGAACCATGAGAAAAATCACTATTGACGTGATCAGATCAAGGGACCACACCTGTCCCCTCTTTCCTTTCATGTTCTTACCGCATTTCCTTAGGATAAGACAACAACACCGTTCACGTTGGTTAAGGTGTTTTCTCCCTTTTTAACGCTGCCGGTTATGTTCGAGGCAAGCAGTTTGTTTGTATAGGAAACTCCATTCAGCTCAAGCCAGAGCGTGTTTTTCTCTATACTGATGGCGTAATCGCTTGTGCCTATTTTTTCAGGCACGGCTAAGCCTATTGAAAAACCGTGGCCCTCAAGATAGACTGCATTTATCCTGCCGCTTATCAGATTAAGTATCCTTCTCGCCTCGAAGTCCATCGAAGATTTTTCCGCATTCGCGATGTTGTTCCATGCGGCGAGGGCGACGATGGTTATGCCTAACAGAAAAACCCCGAAAATTAGCATGAACTCGATGGCCACCTGAGCCTTCATGCTCTCTTCTCCTTTTTGTATTCCAGATAGGAATAAACTACCAAGTAAACCGAAAATAAAATCACCGGAGCCAGGACAATGAAAATCGCGTAATCAGGCACCAATATCCCGCATAAAGAAATTATGCCTGCTGCCTTGAACAGCTTCCCGCCAATTCTGTGGGTTTTATTCCAGACACTTTCGCTGCTCATGGTCCATGGCGTCCGGATGCCAATGAACCAGTTCTGCTTCGCATTGGCTATGAGAATGCCGCAGTAGAAAAACAATATGCAGAAAGCCGGAGAAAGGGCCTGTGTCATGTTGAAGCTCATTCCCATTGTCCAGAAGAGTGAGAGCATGTAGATGTATAAGAAGAACAGAAGTATGAGCACGATGAACCGTTCATAATGCTTCCTAAATTTTTCAATATTCGCTTTCAACGGGTCCATCCTGGGTATTGCTTCAAAGAGCAGGAGGCAGCATCCCATGAGCAAGGGGACCAGGAACATGCCCCAGAATTTTGGCATGTAACCGTCGACCTCGCCTCTCATGTTCCAGTGCGAAGGCACGATGTCAGGCACCTGGCCGTAAAAATATATGCCTATTGCAAATGAAAGCAACACTACGCCGATGGCGGCAATTTTCATTTTTTTCATTTTTCACACATCTTGCCGATTACAAATCACGTAAGCGTCACGTTTACGTAGTCCCCTTCGGCCTCTAACATGACAAGGTAAAGTCCTTCTTCGGCTGGAAGGTTTCCCTGGAGCTGCGCGATCGACGTGGCAAAAACGTCTACTGTTCCCGAGGATGACAAGATCTTCATGTTTATCTCGTTTCCAGAGATGTTTATATTCTGCACGCCCCGCGGTATGTAGATTTCCAATCTTATCCTAGCGTCCATCCTCTGCGAATATACAAGGTCGGCCTTCTTCGCTATCTGGGTTACTGCGTTCTTGGCGTATGACAACGTGAACTGGTCGTTGGTTTCCGTTTGTATTTGTACCAGATAGACCCAAATGGGTGCCAGAAAAGCAAGTACGAAGATAGCTATCACCATGAACTCGAAAGCAGTCTGGGCTCTCATGCTTAATCTTTGTTTGGGCCAGAATAAAAATTCGTTTTTTCGATTAATCGTTTTTGATAAAAAGGGTTATATGGGGCCGCTGGGATTTGAACCCAGGTATGCGGGTCTCTCTCGATCACGGGATCTTGTCCTCATAAGACCCTCAAAGCTCCAATAAGCTACTGGAGCCCGCCAGGATGCCGGACTACCTCACAGCCCCATGCGTAATTAAATGATACCGGTTTTTGCTTTATATTTATTGATTACCTTTGCCTGACGAGCCCGGCGCGATTCGAACGCGCGGCCTCCAGCTCCGCAAGCTAGCGCTCTATCCAGCTGAGCTACGGGCCCAAACCTTGTAATAACGCATACTGCGTATGCGTTGGCATATTAATTAACTTTATACTGTAATAAAAATAGCTTATTTTTCAAGTTTAACCGCTTTCGAGCAGTTTCCTATGATCTCTCCATCGCGGATAAGCTCCATTACAATTTCATACTCTCCTGGCGAGACTCCTGCGCAGCCGTAACAGCTCGGCATAAGGAAAACGAAAGCCTCATCGGTTCTTTCTGGCCCAGCGCTTATGTTTCTTTCTTCGCTTATTCTGTAGTTTCCCCTGCTGTCAGGGACGCCGTAAAGCCTTAATGTGACATTGATTTCTTCCTCGAATTTTATGCTGGCATTGAGCTTCATTTCCTCGGATGAATAGTAGACATCTTTGTCGCTCGAAAGGTTAAGCATAGGTTCGGCAACCGTCAATGTCTGCGGTTCCATAGAATTCTTTTCTGTCCTAAAACCATTAATAAAAAATACTGAGGTTATCACAAACACAATGACAAAAACAACAAAATGCCCTGCCCATTTCATACTTCATACTTTGAAATATGTAATAAAAGCCTTCTATGCTGTCTTGATGTTTAAACATTTTTTAATTAGGAGAATTTTCAAAGTATTCAATAGGAATTGTATGCCTAGGGATATTAGCTCAAGGGTTTTAATAACGGCCTTGGTTTTAACCATCATATTTTGCAAGGGTGTTTATGCAGCTACGACCGTCGTTCTTAATACGCCGCAGAACGGCAACGTTTTCACGGCAAATAACAACGTAACTTTCAACTGCTCCTTGAGTAGCGATGACTACATAAAATGGCTTAGCCTTTATACTGACATAGGAGGTTCATTTGCCGCAAACCAGACTGAATACTTCGGTGAGCTGGGTCCGGACAACTCAAGGGTATTGTTATATCATTTTAATAATGATTATTCATCGGGAGAAAACGATACGCATGTATATGACTGGAGCGGCAACGGTAACAACGCCACTACCGACGACACCACATTCAACAGTAGCGGAGGGAAATATTTAGGGGCTCTTGAATTCGACGGCCTGAATGATTATGTTGAGGTAGCAGATTCAAACAGCCTTGACCTTTCCGATGGCACCATAGAGTTGTGGATTAAACCAGGCGAATCGCCAGATTCCTTTCCCATAGTTACAAAAGAAGCAGAATGCGATAGCAGTTCCCCATACGCATTTTGGTTGGACTACAACAGTAACATAATTATAAAATTAGGAAATACGCTGCATGTTACGGGTACATATGCAATAACAAGGAACGTATGGACACATGTCGCTGCAACTTGGGACGGGGCTACAGTCAGCATTTACGTAAACGGAACTCTCGATATATCAGACTCGCAGTCATCAGAGGTTGGTCAAAACAATGTCAATTTGAAAATAGGGACTGTAGGCACAGGCTGCCTTTTTTTCAACGGGACAATGGATGAACTAGCCATTTACAATAGGGCGTTATCAGAAGAAGAAATCCAGGCGCATTACAGCAGCGAGCTTACCAATCATACAAGCACTAACTGGACTTTCGCTAACGTATCCGACGGAACCTATAAATGGAACTGCCTCGCATACGACAACAACTCACAGAGCATCTGGGCCGCTGCGAATTCCACTTTTTACGTGGACATGTACTCACCTCCGAATGTCACCAGCATCTCGCTGTCGCCAAGCTCTGAGGATGACCTCGACCCAGGCGTCACAATCAACGTCACAGCGAACATAACCGACCCTTCGAACGTGAGTTCGGCAATACTTTACTATGGAGAGGATTCGAATCTGGATTGGAATAATATTACAATGGCAAACATTACAATGACGAACAAAAGCACTTCAGAATGGGAGGCGTCTTTTAACACATCCAGTGGCGGAGATAGGATTTACTATTACATGATATGGTCTAACGACACACTTGGGCGCCAAGGAAATTCAACTGTCTACAATGTTACCGTGGCAAAGGATTACACATGGATTATTAACGATTCACAATTTGGGTATGAAAGCGGAAAGGTGAACACACCAGGCCAACTCGGAATATTGATTATAAATAACACCGGAGATGACACGCTCATTTTCAATCTTACTGATAATTGGAACAATGTAGGGTTTTGTGGTGCGAGCATTGACTGCGAAGTTTATTATAATGGAAGCATCACGTATCAATTTTCGCTTTTAAATAAAAGCATAAGATACGTTAACATCACCGCCCTCTTCGAAGATCGTGATAACGAAAAGAACTTCACAATAAACATATCCGTTCGGCCTTCTGATTTCGGGAGGACGGCAACGCCGTCATCAAGAACCATCAATATTACAATGAATTCATATACGGGTGGGCCTTATTTCAGCGTTAGCATAGTATCACCGCCGCTGACCGTTTATCAGAGCCAGACATTCAACCTCACCGCAAAGGTAAAAAATATAGGCAATGAAACCTCAAATGGTACATGGCTTAATTGGACTCTTCCAGGAGGATGGAATTTGGTTTCCGGAAATCTCAGCAATAACATAAGTATGCTTTCGTCCGGCTCCACTTACTGGAGCAACATAACAGTTTATGCAGACCCAAGCTCCGCGAATGCCGGGCCTTATGTATTATATGCCAATGCCAGTTGCACACAGGGGGTTAATGGCTCGGCGTATGCAGGGATCGGCGTCTTGTGCAGCAACGACGACGGCGTGTGCGGCGCAGGCTGCTCGTATGTAACGGACGATGACTGCTCGATACCCTCAGGCGGCAGCACCGGAGGTAGCACAGGTCTCGCGATGCCTGCTGAAAAAAAGAGCTACGAAATAATTTTGACCATCCCTGGCAGGCTCGACATAAACCGCGGGGAAAACAAGACACTGAACATAGGAGTCGGGAATATTGTAAAGGGAACGGAACTGAAAAATATCTACCTGTCGCTTTCCGGTTACCCGCAGACATTCATGAAGATTGCGCAGCCATATATCAGCTCAGTAAAATACGGTGAAACCAAATACTTCGAAGTTGAAATCCGTGCGCCGATTTATGCCATCGACAATAAATACGACCTAAACATTACGGTAAGGGGACATTTTGCCGAGGCCTCGAAGAACACGAGCACGGAGAAGACATCTACGCTTCTGTTGGTGACTCACAGATTCATAGAAAACAAGACCCGTGAATATTATGAAGCTGCTAAAGAAGCCCTACTCGAAATGGAAAATGCCGGCCTTGAAACTAGGCAGATTGAAGAGCTTCTGAATGAGACAGAAAAATTGCTTGATGAGGGAAATTATGACAGAGTAAAGGA
>Ga0315282_10017624_pt1 | contig 10295 bp, 7 predicted proteins | sample YL17G07_20_MG_FD_203693 | JGI IMG/M metagenome (GOLD analysis project Ga0315282, IMG submission 203693) | Sediment microbial communities from Yellowstone Lake, YNP, Wyoming, USA - YL17G07_20 | ecosystem: Environmental > Aquatic > Freshwater > Lake > Sediment | place: USA: Wyoming | collected... | reverse complement strand
CCCCAAGATCAGCATTGTCACCCGCAAGGCATACGGCGGCGCTTACATCGTAATGAACAGCAAGCCGCTGGGAGCCGACCTGGCCTTTGCCTGGCCGAGCGCCGAGATTGCCGTAATGGGCGCCGAGGGCGCCGCCAACATTCTTTACCGCAGGCAGATCGATGCCGCGCCCGACCCGGCTGCTGAACGCGCTCGCCTGGTGGAAGAGTACCGCCAGCGCTTCCTGTCGCCCTATGCTGCGGCAGGCATGGGCTACGTCGATGAAGTCATCGAACCACGCGAAACGCGCCCCCGGCTGATTACGGCGCTGACTGTCTTGCGCGATAAAGCCGTCACCGTACTGCCGAAGCGGCACGGCAATATGCCCGTCTAAGCCAGGAAAGAGGTGTCATTCAATGTACAATGCCCTGCTAATCACAGCCATTGGGATGGGATTGGTGTTCGTCGCCATGCTCGCCCTGTGGGGGTTAATGGAACTGTCGGTCAGACTGACTGCCCGTTACGCCGAGAATGAGGGGGAGGAAGAGGAAGCAGAAGAAGGCGAGCAAGAAGCCGAATCACCTCAAGAAGAACCAGCCGAGGCGGATGCAGGTCTCGAAAAGAAACGCCGGGCGGCGGCGGCCGCAGTGGCCTATGCCCTGGCACAAACCGAGACCCTTGAAGGTCCGAAAAGTATGGTAATGGTGGCGCGGCGCCGCCAGGCATATGCCTGGCAAGCTGTGCTGCGGGCCAGCCAGTTAAATCAGCAATCGAATCTATACAACCGCAAGGCTGGAGGGAAGTAGTTATGAAGATCAAAGTGAAAGTTGACGAAGAAATTTTTGAGGTAGAGATCAATGACCTGCAGGCGCGCCCGATCCTGGCTTTTGTAGACGGGCAGCGCGTGGAAGTCTGGCCGGAAGAAAGCAGCGCCCCGGCGGCGCCGGTTATCCTCGCCAGCCCGGCCGAAGGACCCGCTCAAGCGCCAGCCGCCCCGGCTGCCCCGGCGGCGCCCCGCCGCCCTGTTACCGTCGATGAGAACGTCGACAAAGCCAAAGTGGTCACGGCGCCCATCCCGGGTGTCATCCAGAAAGTGGCGGTAAGTGAGGGCGCCACGGTAGACACCGGCCAGGAACTGGTCGTGCTGGAAGCCATGAAGATGAAAAATATCATCCGCGCCACCCGCCCTGGCAAGATTGGTGCGGTATTGGTGGTCACCGGCGACCACGTCAAGCACGGACAGGTTTTGCTAACCTACGCTGACTGAGGGGAACCACTATGGACTTCACCTTACTCATAAGTGAATTAACAGCCGGAATTCGCGCTTTTGGCTGGCAAAATTTGATCATGCTGGCGGTAGGCTGCATTTTGATCTACCTGGCGATTGCTAAAGAATATGAGCCCACCTTGCTCCTGCCGATTGGTTTTGGCTGCATCCTGGCCAACCTGGGCATGGGCGTGGAAGGCGGCTTCATGAAGGTGATCTATGACGCCGGCATCACCACCGAGCTGTTCCCATTGCTGATTTTCGTGGGCGTCGGCGCCATGATCGACTTCCGCCCGCTGCTGGCCATGCCAAAGATGGTGCTGCTGGGGGCAGCCGGCCAGTTTGGCATTTACGGCACGCTGCTGCTGGCGACATTGTTGGGTTACAGCCTCAAAGAAGCGGCTTCGATCGGTGTGATCGGCGCCATCGATGGGCCGACCGCCATCTTCGTGGCCTCCAAGCTGGCGCCTGAAATGCTGGGGGCAATTGCGGTGGCGGCATATTCGTATATGAGCCTGATCCCCATCATCCAGCCGCCGATCATGAAGCTGATGACCACCCGCAAAGAGCGCATGATCCGCATGGAATACTCGGCCCGCCCGGTTTCAAGAATAGCGGTGATCGCCTTCCCGATCGTGGTGACGATCGCGGTCAGCCTGATCGCCCCTTCGGCAGCCCCATTGATCGCCACCCTGATGCTGGGCAACCTGCTGAAAGAATGCGGTGTGGTCGACCGGTTGGATAAAGCCGCACAAAATGAGATCATCAACATCGCCACCCTGTTCCTGGGACTGGCAATTGGCGCAACAATGAGCGGTGCCAATTTCATTAACATCAAGACTGCGGGTGTATTGGTGCTGGGTCTGCTGGCCTTCATCATCGATACCGTGGCCGGCCTGCTCTTCGGTAAATTATGGAACCTGCTCTCGCCTCACAACAAGATAAATCCGCTGATCGGCGCCTGCGGCATCAGCGCCTTCCCGATGGCCGGTCGTATTTCAGCCAAAATGGCGCTGGAAGAAGATTATGACAACTTCATCCTGATGCACGCCATGGGCTCCAATACTTCCGGCCAGTTGGGCAGTGTGGTCGCCGGCGGCCTCCTGCTGGCGCTGGTGGCCGGGGTGCTCCACTAAGCACCTCCCCCCAGGGGATTAAGTTCAGAATTGTCCCTACCTTGCGAAGGTTTCTAAGCCCTGGCGAAGTTTGCCAGGGTCACCTTCGCAAGGTTTTTTTATTTATGCAATTCCACTCCGAAGTAAGGGAATCTGTTGACAAAAGCCCGGCTTTTTGTAAATATTCTGGCATGGAAAATGCCACCGGAACAGGGCTTTGAGAGGTGGGTTTTTAGTTATGGATGTATAATCACAGGTAGGGTTTCATCTTTTTCCAGGCGGAAGCCAATCACCGTGTTTGACCTGTACTTATTTTCGCTCAACCTTGTAGATAACCAAAACCTGCCGGATCTGCCGGGTTTTTTCGCGGCCAGCGCGCCTAAAAAAGCCAGCCGCATCCGCACGGAAGATGTGCTGCTAATGTTGCTGTCCATGACCGGCGGCGAGCCGTTTTCACCTGCCAGCCTGGATGAACTGTTCCAAAAACTGACAAAAACCTTTTTCAGCTCAACCGGCACGGTCACCGCCGGTATGCGCAGCATGGCAGAGCAGTTAAACAGCAGCCTGCTGGAACGTAATCTGAAGAATACCACCCCTGGCGAGCAGGCCATTGGCTTGTTCAACCTGGCCGTTTTCCACCACGACCGCCTTTACCTGACCCAGTGCGGACCGGCTCACGCCTTTATCCTGGGGTCCAGCAGCGTGCAGGATTATACCCAGTTTGACAACAGCCGTGGGGTCGGCAGCGGGCAAAGCCTGGGCCTTCATTTCTACCAGCAACAAATCGAGCCCGGTGATGTGCTGGTCTTCACGCCCCATCCGCCTGCCAGTTGGAACGAAACCAGCCTGGCAAGCGGGGCCCGGCTCACTTTAGATCACCTGCGCCGCCGTTTGCTGAACCAGTGCGGCCCCAACCTGCGAGCAGGGGTGGCGCAGTTCCAGAAAGGCAAAGGCCAGATACACCGCCTGCGCCTGCGCACGAGCATGCCGCTTTCGGGGGGAGAACAACCGCCTGCCCAGGCCGTTAAAGAAGAAAGCCTGCAAGAACCTGCGGCGGAGACACCTGCAGCAACCGGGAAACCTGCGGCCGTCACGGCACCCCAACCCATAAAAACCCCGCCGGTCGAGCAGCACCAGCCAACCCCGCCGTCTGCCAGACTTCCGGCGGCGCCGTCTCAACCTGTCGCAGATCGCCCGGTCGCAGCCCCAGCAGCGGGGGCCCAACCGGTGAAATTACCCCAGCCCGTGCCACTACCCGGCATTTACCTGGGAGGAGAAAAGCCAGCCGAAATAACCGGACAACCGGCCGGGCGCGCCGCTCATCGTCCACGCCCAGGTAAACTTGCGCCGGATAAACCGGCCAAGCCAGCCACACCTGCTCCACCCAAGAAGACCGGGCCCAGCCTGCGCCAGCGGCTGGCACGGCTGTGGTTGGCAGGTCGTTCCACCCAACGGCGCACGGCTGAGGGAAGTAAAGCGCTTTTCACGCGCATGATGCCCGGCGCGGATACCACTCCACCCACTTTTTCAGGCGGCAGCCTGCTTTTCATCGCCGTGATTATCCCCTTATTGGTGGTCGCAGCCGCCATGACCGTCTATTTCCGCAAAGGTCAGAGCGCCCAACAAACGCTCTACCTGCAGCAGGCGCAGCAGTTCATGACCCAGGCCGCCACTGAGAAAGACGCAGCCTTGAAGCGCAGCGACTGGAACCAGGCGCTGCATTGGGTGGATAAAGCCGAAGAATACGGGCGCACGGATGAAACGCGGGCGCTGCATAACCGTGCCCAACAAGCGCTGGATAACCTCGAAGGTATTATCCGCCTGGATATGAAGCCAGCCGTCAAAGGCGGATTTGCTTCATCGATCAAGATCATCCGCATGGTCGCCAGCGACACCGACGTATATATGCTGGATGGCAACTCAGGCCGCGTGCTACGTATATTCCTGACCGGTCAGGGCTATACGGTCGATTCACAGTTCGTTTGCGGGCCTGGCCCAGCCGGCGGCGGCATCATCATCGGCAAGCTGATAGACATCGCCGCCGTACCCCCGACCTCACCCAACAAAGCCACCCTGTTAGGCCTGGATGCGGGGGGCAATATGCTGTACTGCGCGCCTGGTGATACAGCACCGCTTTCGGTCGCCCTGCCGCAGGACAGTTATTGGGGCCAGATTAGCGCGCTGTCCTTCCAACAATACGTGGCATACATCCTGGATAGCGGGCTTTCCACGGTATGGATGTTCAAAGCAGATTCGAACCTCGGCTTTGGAAAAAGCCCATCTCAATTCTTCGGCTTGAACGGCCCGAAGGATATGGCCAAGGTAATCGACATGGCGGTCTATAAGGAAGACCTCTACCTGCTCTATAAAGATGGTAAGATGGTGCGCTGCACTTACAGCGATTTCAGCTTTTCGTCCACGCGCTGCATCGACCCTTACCCTTACGTAGATGAACGCCCAGGCCACGAAAGCCACCCGGTGACGGTGCCCGACACCCAATTCACCCAGATACAGGAGATCGACCCGTACTCATTGTATGTCCTGGATGTAAAGTCGCCGTCGATCTACCATTTCAGCGTTACCCTGACGCTGCAGCAGCAGTTACAACCCGACCCGCACGGGGAATATATCCTGCCAACCACCCCACCCACCGCCTTCACGGTCACGCAAGAGCTGTCTGCCAGCCGGAAAGCCTTCCTGGCATACGACAACCTGGTATATTACTCGCCCTTACCCTAATATTCCATTCCTCGCCAGGGTGAATCTCCTCGCAACCTTGTGAAGGTGACCCTGGCAAACTTCCTTTCAACCTTGCGAAAGTCCCCAAAAAGCGGGGATAATCAGGAAACCTTCGCAAGGGTACTCCTGGTCTTACCTCGCGAAGGTTGCCTTGACCTTCGTAAGGTTTATCACCCCTACCTGATCCCTGCACTGGCAGCCAGGGCCAGCAGCGGAGCCGGGTAGAACGCCAGCCCAACGATCAGCACGGCGGTCACACCGGCCAGAATGCCCAGCCACAGCTCGCGCCGCACGACCGGCTCGCCGGGACGCATGTACATAACCATCACTACCCGCAGGTAGTAGTAAGCCGAGAAGAGCGAGGTCAGCAGCCCAATCAGCGCCAGCCAGGTAAAACCGCCATCCACGGCGGCCTTGAACAGCAAGAACTTGCCCCAAAAACCGAGGGTGGGCGGCACGCCGGTGAACGAGAACATGAAGACCGCCATGGCCAACGCCAGCCAGGGAGATTTACGTCCCAAACCGGCATAATCATCCACCTGTAAACCCTGCGCTTCGGCCTGCTCGAGGGCAATCACTACCGCCCAGGCGCCCAGCGAGGTCAGTGCATAAGCTGCCAGGAAGAACAGCATGGCCGAAACGCTCTGCCCGGCGAGCTGCTGGTTGCCGTAGGGCACCAGCGCCATCAGCAGGTAACCGGCGTTGGCGATGCTCGAGTAGGCCAGCAGGCGCTTGATATTCTTTTGTGCCAGCGCCAGGATGTTGCCGGCGATCATAGTCAGCGCCGCCAGCCCCCACAGCACCGGCGTCAGGTCAGCCGCCAGGGACGGGAACACCAGGGTAAAAACCCGCAGCAGGGCGGCGAAACCGGCCACCTTGGCGCCGACCGACATAAAGCCGCTCACCGGTGAAGGCGCTCCCTGGTAAACGTCCGGCGCCCACATGTGAAAGGGCACCGCCGCGATCTTAAAACCGAAGCCAACCAGGAAGAAGACGCTGCCCGCCAGGAACAGCACGTGGTTAGGTGGAGCGGCGCTGATCTCCAGGGAGATGATCCCTAACAAATCGGTGTGGGCGGTGGCGGCGAAGATTAACGCCACGCCGTACAGCACGAAGCCCGTGGCAAACGCCCCCAGCAGGAAGTATTTCAAAGCGGCTTCTTCCGATTCAGGACGCGGCCGGGCGAAACCCGCCAGCACATAAAGCGGGATTGACAGCAGCTCCAGCGCCAGGAAGACGATGATCAGGTCGTAAGCCGAAGCCATCAACATCATACCCGCCGTGGTGAACAGCAGCAGGAAATAATATTCGCCGCGCTCGATGCCCATACGCTTGAGGTAATCGTAAGCCAGCGCCACCCCCGCCAGGGCGCTTACCAGGAAGATCACGTTCAGGAAAAGGGTGAAACCATCCTGCACGATCATGCTGTTAAAGGCCACCTGGGTTGGGCGGCCAACCTGCAGCAGCGTTAGCACCAGGGCTGTCACCAGCCCGATAGCGGCCAGCAGCGCCACATACCCCTTGTGCTTTTCTGAAACCCACAGGTCAGCCAGCAGCAGCAGGATCGCCCATCCGATCAGGAAAACCAGGGGAAGCAGGACAAACAGGTCATTCGAGCTCATCGACACCTCTCCTTAATGAAGCGCTACCGCCGCCGACTGCACCAGCCTAACGAGCTGGCTGACCGTGGGGTTGATCAGGGTAAAAAATGGCTTGGGATACAGCCCGATCCAGAAGATCAACACCAGGATGGGCGCCAGGGTCAAAATCTCACGGGTGGTGATCTCTTTCAATTGCAGGTTTTCTGCGTGGGTAACCGGGCCGAGAAAGACCTTTTCGAACATCACCAGCAGGTAGACCGCCGACAGGATCACGCCCAGCGTGGCAGCCAGCGCCAGCCAGGGATGCGGGATGGGGGTGGAGCCGAAGGCTCCCAACAGGATGGTAAACTCGCCGACGAAGCCGTTCAAGCCCGGCAGGCCCATTGAAGACAGCGTCACCAGCAGGCTCAACCCACCCATCAACGGCAGCACCTTCCACAGCCCGCCAAAGGCTGCCAGCTCACGCGTGTGGCGCCGCTCGTAGAGCAGACCGACGATCAGGAACAGCGCCCCGGTCGAGAGACCATGGTTAACCATCTGTAAAATGCCGCCGGACAGGCCCTGCAGGTTAAGGGCAAAGATGCCCAACATGACAAAGCCCAGGTGGCTGACCGATGAATAGGCCACCAGTTTCTTGAGGTCCTTCTGCCCGAGCGCCACCACCGCCCCATACAGGATGCCAATCACCGCCAGCACGCCCATCCAGGGCGCGGCTTGCAGGGTGGCCTGCGGGAAGAGCTGCAAGTTGAAACGCAGGAAACCATAGGCGCCCATTTTGAGCAGTACGCCCGCCAGGATGACCGAGCCGGCGGTGGGCGCTTCGACGTGCGCGTCCGGCAGCCAGGAGTGCAACGGCCACATCGGCACTTTGATGGCGAAGGCCAGCGCAAAGGCCAGGAACAGCCACATCTGCGCCCCGCCCAGGGCTGGCTGCCTGGCGACCAGCTCAGGCAGAGATGATGTGCCGGTCTGCAGGATAAGGTACAGGATGGCCAGAAGCATCAGCGCCGAGCCCGTCATGGTGTACAGGATGAACTTGACCGCCGCATATACCCGCCGCTCACCGCCCCATACCCCGATCAGGAAATACATCGGGACCAGGGTGAACTCCCAGAATATATAGAACAGCACCAGGTCGAGTGACACGAACGCTCCGTTCATGCCTGCTTCCAGCAGCAGGAAGAACAGCATGAAGCCCTTCACCCGGTCCTGTACGGCTGACCAGGTGGAGAGCAGCGCCAGCGGCGAGAGGAAGGTGGTAAGCAGCAGCAGCAGGATGTTCAGGCCATCTACCCCCAGACTGTAGTGTAATCCGATCCCGCCCGGTTGTATCCAGGGCAGGTCCAGGGCGAGCTGTATGCCAGGTTCACCCGTGCGGAACAACACCAACACCCACACTGCCAGGCCAAAATCAACCAGAGCGGTTACCAGAGCTACCCAGCGGATTGCGTTCTTGTGCGTCTCATTGATGAAGGCAATCACCAGCACTCCCAGCAGCGGGAAGAGGATCACCAGGTTGAGCGGATGCAGGAAAAAGTTCATAATCACCTCGCGCAGGGGCGCTTACTTCAAGATCAGGTAACCCAAAATAACCACCAGCCCAAAAGCCACTGCCAGGGCATAAGAACGCACGTAGCCGTTCTGCAGCTTGCTCCAGCCCCTCGCCAGCCTGGCGGCCAGCCAGGCCAGTCCATTGGCGGCGCCGTCGATGATGCCCAGGTCGACCGGACGGGTCAGGAAATCGGAGATGGCATAATAAGGGCCGATGAAGACTTTCTGGTAAATTTCATCCACATACCACTTGTTCTGCAGGCTGGCAAAAAGCCCTCCCAGGGGAAGCGCCAGCGGGTCGGGGTTATCCAGCACGCCGAGAGAGCGGCGGCCATAGACCAGCCAGGCCAGGAACAGGCCCAGCAGCGCCAGAGCCAGCGAGAGCAGCGCCGCCCAGATGATGAATTGACCCGGCGCGGCCTGCGCCAGCGAGTGTTCGAGCCATTTGGCCAGCAGCTCGCTGCCGGGTAGGTTGAGCGCCCCACCCACCAGCGACAGGACGGCCAGCACCACCAGCGGCACGGTAATGAGGCCCGGCGATTCCACCGCCTGGGCGGCGGCAGGGGTGCGGGCTTTGCCGAAGAAAACGAGGAATACCTGCCGCCCCATGTAGAAGGCAGTCAGGAAGGCGGTCAGCGCCAAAAGCACAAAGACCAACGGGAAGCGCGTGGCGGCAGCCATGATTTCATCTTTGGAGAAGAAACCCGCCAGCGGGGCAATCCCGGCCAGCGCCAGCGTGCCAATCAGGTACACCCAGAAAGTCAGGCGCATGCGCTCCTGCAGGCCACCCATGTTGCGCATGTCCTGCGGGTCGAGGGCATCCATCTCAACCTGAGCCTGGGTTTTCCCGTGCCTGCGCGATTCCTGGCTGCCCTCCATCCCTAAAATTACTGAACCGGCGGACAGGAAGAGCAGCGCTTTGAAGAAGGCGTGGGTTACCAGGTGGAACATGCCCGCTGTATACGCTCCCATGCCAACCGCCGCTACCATGTAACCGAGCTGGCTGATGGTCGAATAAGCCAGCACTTTTTTGATATCAAACTGCCCGACCGCGATCGTGGCGGCAAAGACGGCGGTCAGCGCCCCGACCCACATCACCACACCCTGGGCATCAGGCACCAGGTTGAAGAGCGGGCTGGAGCGCGCCACCAGGTACACCCCGGCGGTAACCATCGTCGCGGCATGGATCAGGGCTGAGACCGGGGTAGGACCGGCCATGGCATCTGGCAGCCACACATACAGCGGGAGTTGAGCCGACTTACCGGTCACTCCCAGCAGCATGAACAGCGTCACCGCCACAATAACGGCCGGCATGGCTTTGGCAACTTCGGGCGCTTTGGCGAAGACCTGGTTGAAGTCGAGCGTGCCAAAAGCCCAGAAGATGAAGAAAAGGGCGATCAGCAGGCCGAAGTCGCCGATGCGGTTGACCACGAAGGCCTTCTTGGCAGCTTTGGCGTTGGCGATACCGCCCTGGCCCTTCTCGAACCAGAAGCCGATCAGCAGGTAAGAGCACAACCCCACCCCTTCCCAGCCGACGAACATCATCAGGTAGTTAGCGGCGCTGACCAGGATCATCATGACGGCGATGAATAGATTGAGGTAAACGAAAAAGCGGCGGAAGCGTCCCGGATCGCCGTTGTGGTGCACGTTAGAATGCATATAGCCGATGGCATAAATGTGGATCAGCGTGCCGACCCCCGCCACTACCAGCATCATGGTCACCGAGAGGGTATCCACGCGGAACTCCCAGGCCGGGTTAAAATTGCCGAGGGTGATCCAGTCCGCCAGGTGCAGCGTGACAGGCTGCGGGCTGCGGGCGTGCGCCAGCGCCAGTGCCAGCAAGACCGCCACCGCGAAGGACAGCCCTGAAGCCAGGCTGGCCAGCCAGCCGGAGGCTTTTTCGCCCAGCCATTTGCCGAATACCAGGTTGAGCAGCAGCCCGATGACCGGCAGCCATACCACCCACGGCACAATTGTAAAAGTAGCATCCATTGGGTTAACTCCTGCTTAGCCCTTCAGACTGTTGACCTGGTCGACATCGAT